>Ga0247832_1000013_pt1 | contig 287574 bp, 297 predicted proteins | sample LaCruzMarch2015__10_FD_192407 | JGI IMG/M metagenome (GOLD analysis project Ga0247832, IMG submission 192407) | Freshwater microbial communities from meromictic Lake La Cruz, Castile-La Mancha, Spain - LaCruzMarch2015_4m | ecosystem: Environmental > Aquatic > Freshwater > Lake | place: Spain...
CACCCGGGTGACCACCACCCGGTTGATCTCCCGCATCCGGGCCGCCGAGCTGCTGCAGGTCCCCAGCGGTGCAACCAGCCTGCGGCTGGCGCCGGCCCTGGTGGATGGTGCTCCCCTGGCCTTCTGACCTGTGTTGACAACCACGACCCAGACCTCCGAAAGCCTCATCGGCAGCCTCTGCCGCGAAATGGCCGACCTGCACCAGAGCTGGCGCTTGCTGAACGAGCACTTGAGCGCCTGCTGCGACACCAAGCTCCTCCTGCGCCTCGGCCGGGAAGCGACGCGCCTGCAAGGCCGCCGGCTTGAAATTCAGCGCCTGGCCCGGGCCATGGCTGACCTGCCCCTGCGCGATCCCCTCGGGGCCGCCTTCCTGCTGGAGGTCGCCGGCAGGCCTTTGCCCATCTGAGGGCCTGGCGCTGGGCCGCTCAGGCCAGCGCGGCTGCAGGCTGCTGAGCCGCCAGTTCCCCATCAATGAGCAGCATGGAGGCCGCCTCCAGGCGACCGAATCGGACCCGGCCCAGCAGGTGGGCCGCCTCGTTCTCGGCTGCGATCTGGCCCTGAATCAGCGGGTCGAGGAAGACGGTGGTGCGCACGTCAGCGGCGCGCTCCGCCATGGAATAGAGGATCTGCAACGAGGCGGTGACATCGGCCTCCAGCCGGAAGGCGTCTGCCAGGAGCGCTTCGGCATCGCTCCACTGCTGCCCTGGGCCGGGCAGCTCACCCAGGTCCACCGTCTGGCCACGGGCAATCAGATAGTCGGCCACCAGGCCAGCGTGGTGCTGCTCCCCACGGGACTCCTGCATCAAACAGGCGGCAAATCCGCGCAGTTCCCGCTCGGCGAACCAGAGGGCCATGGCCCAGTAGGCGGCGCTGGCCTTGCGCTCGAGGCCCAGATGCTCTTGCAGCCCCTCCAGCAACCCGGCGTCCATGGGCTGGGCCATGGGCCTGCCAGCGGGCCCGGTGGCAACGGCGTTCTTGGGCAGGGAGGAGGTGGAGGAGGTCATGAAGATCGGGCAGGGGGGAAGGGCCCATTCACCGTCTGATCAATGTAAAGAGCTCGGCGACAAAGTGACCCTGTCCTGTTCTCCGGCGACTGATCCATCCAGCAGCGTGGCCACATGGGCCGCGCTGGCCGACGCCAGACCAGCCAGGTCATAGCCACCCTCGAGGACGGAGACCAACCGCCCATCCGCCCGATCTGCGGCGATGTCGAGCAGCAGCTGGGTCAGGGCGGCGAAATCACCGTCCTCCAGCCGGAAATCTCCCAGGGGATCACCGCCCCTGGAGTCGAAGCCCGCCGAGATCAGCACGAACTGCGGCGAGAAGGCCTCGGCCAGGGGCACCAGCTCCTCGCGCCAGGCGGCCAGCAGCTGGACCCCCGTTGTGCCGGCCGGCAGGGGGCAATTGTGGGTGAAGCCCGCTCCGGGCCCCTCACCCCGCTCCAGCCGGGTGCCGGAGCCCGGGTAGAAGGGAGCCTGGTGGCTGCTGAAAAAAAGCACCGTGGGATCGCGCCAGAAAATGTCCTGGGTGCCATTGCCATGGTGCACGTCCCAATCGACGATCAGGATCCGCTCCAGCCCATGCATGGCCTGCAGGTGGCGGGCGGCAATGGCCACGTTGTTGTAGATGCAGAAGCCCATGCCCCGGGTGGCGCTGGCGTGGTGCCCCGGGGGCCTGACGACCGCAAAAGCCTGGCGCACCCGCCCCTCCATGACGGCCTCCACCGCCGCCAGCACCCCACCCGCCGCCAGCCGGGCGGTGCGCTCGGAGTGGGGGCTGATGGCCGTGTCACCGGTGGAGAGCTGGTCCCGGCCCGCCAGGATATCCTCCTGAACCCGCTGCAGATACTGCGGGGTGTGGCAGCGCAGCAACTCCCGTTCTGTGGCCGGACGTGGAGGGATCAGCTGACACCGGCTCAGCAGACCGTTGCGCTCCAGGCCCTGGATCACAGCGTCCACCCGAGCCGGGCATTCCGGGTGCCAGGCTCCGGTGTCGTGCTCCCGGTAGGCAGCGCTGCAGAGAAAGCCGGTGCCAGAGCCTGGCGTCGCTGGGGCAGGCTTCAGCGGGGCAGCAGGCACACGGAGCTGGCGTTCCCCTTGACCCCCACCGCTCGGCTCGGGACCTGGGGCAACCATTCCGGACGGAGCGACACCCCATCCTGCTGCATCGCCATGGCATCTGCAGGCAGTTGTTCGATGAGGACGACGCCCTCTGAATCCCTTGCCCAGACCTCGACATCACTGGCTGGAGGACAGTGAAAGGTGAGCACCTCAAACGGGAAAACAACCCGTTCCAGGAAGAAATCACCCGGCCCACAGCAGCGGATGATCCGCATGCGTTCTGTACAGTTGCGGTAGCTACAAAGTACAGCGTTCATGGCACCCTCCATCCTGTCCATGACATCCACACACGGACCTTGCCGTTTGTCAGTTACCGATGCGACGAAGGCCGGGCAATGAGTGTTTGTACCGCGCCTGGAGCGACTCAGCTGCGCTTCAGCCAGCTCGGCGCTCCGGAGAACCAATCGCCCAGATCCTCACGGCCAGGATCGAAGCCCTTGGGGTCCCTGGGTTCCCCCAGATCCATCTGCACCATGAAGCGCTCAAGGTCCGTTTCGGGTTCACCCCGCCGCTGCTGCCGCTGAGCCCGCCGCAGCCAGCTCCAGACGCTGGCATCACGGTCGGCAAATTTCTGAACATAGATGCGCTCATTGAGACTGATTGACTGGGAATCGGCAATTCTGCCGATGATGTCCTGGAGCCGCAGACGGGTGCTGGGTGTAAGCATTTTTACCCTCATCCAATGGCAGAAGATCTAGCGGTTCTTGGCAATCCGATGGTGCCGAGGACCACAGAATCCCGTGGCGTGTCAGGACCTTCGGAAATGCAGCCGCGGGCACCCCACGCCATGGAACCTCCACCGCCAGCAGAATCGAAGCGTGGCTGAACGCACCCAACTCCCCGGCTTTCTCCTGTGCCCACCCCATCTGCCCTGAGCGGGCCCTCCGCCCAATCGGTCGATCCGGATCACCAACCGCTGCTGCTCGTCTACGACGGCGGCTGCCCGTTCTGCCGCCATTTCGCCTTGAGCAGTGAATTGCGCAGCGGGATTGCCAACCTGCGCATCATTGATGGACGGGCCGATACGGAACTGCGGCGGGATTTGCAGAAGCGGGGCCTGCCGCTGGCTGATGGGGCGGTTCTGCTGCAGGGAGAGCGGGCCTGGCACGGAGCCGAGGCGCTGCGGCACCTGTGCGCGCTGATGCGTCCCAGCGATCCCTTGCTGCGCTTGCTGGTTCCTCTGTTCGACGGGCCATCCCGCAGCGCACGGCTCTACCCCCTGCTGCTGGGGGCACGGCGCCTGGCCCTGGCCCTGAAGGGACTGCCGCTGGATCCGGACCGGCCCTGAACCATGGGGCGGGCCCCGCTGGAGCTTGGGCTTGCCCGGTGGCTCAGGGGAGCGGCGGCAAGGGCGACCGTCCCGCCACCGAGCGGCCGGTACCGAGCGGCTGCAGCAAGGGCGAAGGGTCCACCGCCACCAATCGCCCCTGGCGCCGCTGGCGCCACTCGAAATGCAGGTGGGCCGTGCTGGCCGATCCGCTGCTGCCGACTCGACCGAGGCTCTGACCCGCAGCCAGGCTCTCGCCCGGCAGCACCGCCACATCCAGCAGATGGGCGTAGAGGCTCTGCCACCCCAGGCCGTGGTCGACCACGACGAGCAGCCCATAGCCACCCACCTCATCCACCAGGCGCACGGTGCCCGGCAGCACGGAGAACACGGGCGTGCCCTCCGGAACGATCAGACCAAGGCCCGTGTGCAGACGCCAGCCGTTGCGGGAGTCAGCCAGCCGCCACCCGAAGGAGGCCTGTTCCGTGGGCCGCTGCCCCAAGGGATAACCCAGGGCCCCGGCCGCGGCCAGCCGGTAGCGGCGGCGCAGCGACTCCGGCAGGCGGTCGTTCTGTCCAAGATCCCCCACCGGCACCTCCAGGGGAACCTCCGTCGGCCGAGGCGGGAGCTCCCCTGTGGCCAGCAGGGGCAGGGGCAGCAGCACCAGCCAAGGCAGCGCCATTGCGGTCAGAAAGCGTCGAAACCGGGAGGTCATCCGCCTGTTGCATGGGACCATGCAGGCCTTCGTAACGCCCCTGGGCGCTGCTGCCAAGGCGACGGCGCCGGTGGACGACAACTCAGCTCCCGGGGGGAGTCTCCTGGCTCTCCGGCACGATCACCATGGCGTTGGCGATGGCGGTGTCCATCACGATCCGCAGGGCCAGGCAGGGATCGAGCACCTCCCGGCCCATGGTGATGGCCTTCTGGGCCAGCAGGCCGTACAGGATCGGCCATTCCGCCGGGTCAGGGCAGAACCGCAGCACCAACGGCAAGAGCGCCGGCCACAGGCTTGGCAGCGATTGCAACGACTCCGGTGAAGGCTGGTGCCGGATGGGAACCTGCGGAACACCGAACAGCTCCTGGCCGAGGCTGTCCATCCCATGACGCCACAACTGCATCGGATCTGGCAGGGCCGTACAACCCGCCTGCTGGGCGGCGGCGGCGGCCAAGCCCCAGGTGGAGTAGCGGTCTTGGAGCAACCCCTGGGCCAGGTCTTCGCCAACGAGAAAGGAGTTGCCGTTCCGGGTGCCGACCACATGCAGTCCCGGCGGCGGCGTCTGGCCGTCCGCCTGGGCTCGCGCCCTCAGACTGGCCTGCCAGGCGTAGCCCGCCAGGGCACCGCACACCGCCAGGAGCGATTCGATGTGGACACCCCTGTCCGTCGCCATGACCTGCAGGAGCCGGCGGCTGATCTCTTCAGCTCCGATTTTTGCCCCGACCAGGGGATCCTGGGACCGGCGGGAGGCGATGGCCTCATCCAGGGGATCACGGGAGGGCTCTGTCATGGCCGTTGCAGGGTGCAGGGGATCCAACAGCAGCTTTCCCGATCGCCGTCCTGGAAACACTTGGCGAGGATCAGAACCAGTGCAAGGAAATCATCATTGGATTCTGTCTCCATGACCCGATGACGCAGCAGCAGCGCGATCGACCACAGCGGTGTTAGGACGGAGTGGATTTGCTTCCTGCGGCCGATGCGAGCCCTCTCCTTCCTTTTTGCCCTGATGGTGGGTCTGGTCCTGACCTGTATCGCCCCGGCAATGGCAGGTGGTCGTGGCCAGGCACCTGAAGCCATGGTGGCTCCTGAGCTTGCCCAGATCAGCGCTGAATCCAGCGATCCACTGGCCATGGATGGGCAGACCACCGATCTCCTGGCTGCCGATCTTCTTGCCGAACTGAGCATCGATCTGGCCCCCGCCCTCGACGCCACCCTCGACGCCTCGGTCTGAATCCGAACCATCAACGAACGAACTGGCCGAGCTGGCATCTGAACCCATGGCTCGCACGCTGCTCGACCGACCCGTTTCCCTGGTGTCGCTTCGCCCTTCCCAGGCCAGCAGCGCCGCAGGCGAAGGCGAGCAGGAGCCCCCGGCCAAGGGCTTTGCCAAGTCCCGCTCCGGTGCCAAAGGCAAACCTGCTGGAACCAAGGGGCGGCGCAAGAAGGGCACGGGCCTCTCCGCCGCCGACCACGGTCCTCTCGGCCGCAGCCCCAGTCTTGAGGCGATTGAAGCTCGCTCCAGACTGGGCTTGGCCTTGGCGGGTCGCCTGCGGGAATCGGATGTGACCCTGGCCTGGAAGCGGGCCGCCGGTGAGCATCACCCCGACCGTGGCGGACGCCACGACACGATGCAGGCCGTTAATGGGGCCCGTGATGTGCTGCTCGGCAGGGGTCTCGGCTGAGGCCCTTACAGCAGGCCCGGCAGCAGCCACCAGCTGCTCTGGCGATAGGCCTCGAAACCGGCATAGCGCTCGGCCATCGAAGCTTCCTTCTGGATCATGCGGGGCAGATAAAGCGCCAGCACCGAAGCGGGCAAGAACCAGGCCCACAGCGAACCGGCGATCACCGCGAAGCTGCTATAGCGCAAAAGGTCGCCCAGGTAGTTGACATGGCGGACCCGGCGCCAGGCCCCATCGGCGACCAGGGTGGCCCCTAGCTCCTTGGCGGTTCCCTTCTGGACGTCAGCCGCCGTATTCAGCAGCGATCCAAAGATGTAGAAGGTCAGACCCAGGGCGATCGTCAGCGGCTGCAGGGGCTGGTCATTGGCCATGGCGAGCCAACCCGGCAGGGCATAGAACACCCCGACGTACAGCACCACCAGGGCGGTCTGCAGCGGCTGGAGCACCGCGGTGAAGAGCTGACGGGAACGCCAGGGGAACAGAACCTCCTCAAGCAGCCACCAGAGGCAGTAGCTGAGATGCAGGGAGAGGTAGATCACCACCCGCGGTGAATCCAGCCCCAGGAGCAGGGCCGGGATCAGCAGCGCCGCCATGGTGGTCACCTTGGCGATGTTGATCGCTTGCAACTGGGTCATCCAGAGCCGAAAGGGCCTTCCATGCTGGCAGGGGGCTTCAGCGGTCGGGAGGGGCCGAGGCGGGGAAGCGTTCCAGGTAGGTGGTGACGGGCAGGGGTCGGGGCTGGTTGTATCCCACCGGCAACCAGAGGTCGCCGGCGGCGGAGGTGTAGTGGATCTCCCAGTGGTAGAACCCGTTGAACGCCTGGGGATCCAGGCGAAGCAGCTCCGCGTAGTGCAGAACAGCCCGCCCATAGCGGTTGCTGTTGTTGTATCCCCAGAGCCCCTTGCGGATGTCCTTCAGGCCACCCCGACGCACCAGATAACGGGCAGCGGCATGGATTGCATCCTCTGGATCACGAATGTCCCCCTTGCCGATGCCCCGCTCGGCCCAGGTGCTGGGCAGAAACTGCATCGGTCCCCTGGCATCGGCGACGGAGACGCCATCGATGCGGCCCATGCCCGTTTCCACCAGATTCACCGCGGCCAGGACCTCCCAGGGGATGCCGGTGGCCGCCGACGCCTCGCGGTAGTAGCGCAGCAGGTTGGCGGCAGGCTCCGGTGGGATGATCCGCCAGGCGGGAACGATGGCCGGACGCGGTCCCCCCCGATGCATGGCCAGGAACTCGCGGCGGGCCGCCAGGTGACGGTCAAGGACGCCCTGCCAACGGACGGGGAGGACCCCACGCACCCGGGCGGCCAGAGCCGGATCGGTGGCGAGCCGGCGATAGATCACCTGCTGGCGGTGGGCCAGTTCGGGCAGCTGATCCGGCGATGTGGCCGGCGAACGCAGGGCCGGCTCCAGGGCTGCCAGCTCGGCGGCAATGGCGGCAGGATCCTGCGGCAGGCGGGGGTAGGCACGGGGCACCGCTGGTGGTGTCCTCGCCGGGGCCGCAGGGGCACGGGCACCCGGGGCCTGCTCCTCCGTCACCGTCGTCACGGCCACGGCGGCGGAGGCCAGCAGGAGGGCCAGCAGAACGGGGGTGACGACGCGCATGGGCAGTGGAGCCAGCAAGAGGGCGAAGAGCTGCCGAGGCTCAGGTTTTGGTCAGCCAATAGAACTGGTAAGCCTGCAGCACGATGCGGCTGGAGGACTGGGACGGGCGGCGTCCCGAATGGAGATCACTCAGACGGTCGTGGCTGCTGAACACCGAGGGCACCAGGCTGTCGAGGTCGAAGAACTGCGGCAGGTTGTTGAAGTTGGCCACCACCAGGACCAGCTCCGAGGGCCGCAGGTGATTGAAGCGCACGAAAGCCAGAAGGTGCTGATTGTCGAGATGCAGAATCTCACGATTGTTGAAATCAGCAAAGGCAGAGATTTCCTTGCGGATGGCGATCATCTTCTTCATGGCCGAGAAGATGGAAAACTCCACCGTTCCCTGCTTCCTTCTGAGCTCTGCCTTGGCCCAGTTGATCTTCGGACGGTGCACCCAGCGGCTGTCGTTACATTTACTGGGATCGTCATAAAAACTGTAGTCGTTCAAGACGCCCAGGGCGTCACCGTTGTAAATGAGTGGGATACCACCGAAGGAAAGGATGATGCCATGCATCAGCAGGATGCGGCTGATGGCCGTGTCGATCAGCTTTTGATCCTTCGACTCCAGCGCCGACTCCAGGCCGACCAGGGAAGCGAGCGACCCACAGATCCGCGCGTCCCCGGTGGTGTCGTTGGGCATGAAAGCAAGGCCCCGGGGAATCGCATCGAAATCACCCTTGAAGTAATCGATCAGGAAGCGACGGTGGGCCCGGGGTTCGTAGCCCGCCTGGTCGATGTCCTGGTCATCGAAGCCGAAGCCGATATCATCGTGACAACGAACGTAATTGAGCCAGGTGGCACGCTCAAGCTTGTTCGGCAGACTCTTGAGACCCTGCGACAACAGCTTAGTGTTTCGGGTGGCCATGCTGTCCCACAGCAAGGCCATCAAGGTGGCATTATAGGCGATCTCACACTCCTTGGCCACGATCGCATCTTCGCCGAAGTATTTGGTGATCTCGGTGGGCGCCACGATGGCCTCAGCAATGAACAGCACACCGGGCGCCGTCACCTGGCAGCAGTCCTTCATCAGTTGCAGGATCAGATGGGCCTTACGTTCGTTCTGACAGGTGGTACCAAGCTTTTTCCAGAGAAAGGCAACGGCGTCGAGACGCAGAACATCCACTCCCTGGTTGGCCCAGAACAACAGCACATCCAACATTTCAATGAAAACAGCCGGATTGGAGTAGTTCAGATCCCACTGGTAGTCATGAAACACCGTCATGACCCACTGCCCCATCGCCTCATTCCAAGTGAAGTTGCCCGGGTCGGACTCCGGGAAGACTTCGGGCATGCTCTGCTCAAAGACGTCAGGGATGTCCCTGCTGTCAAAGACATAGTAATAATCACGAAAGTGCTGCTCTCCAGCGATTGCCCGCTTGGCCCACTCGTGCTCATCCGAGGTATGGTTCAGAACAATATCAAGGACCAGCAGGATATCTCGCTTCCTGAACTCCTTGGCGATGTGGCGTAGATCGGCGATGGTACCGACCCTCTCATCAATCTGGCGAAAATCACTGATCGCATAGCCGCCATCACTTTTACCTGCTGGACACCTCAAAATGGGTAGGATATGCACCATATTGATACCAAGCTCCTGAAAATAGCCAATCTTGCTTTCCAGATCTTGCAGATTCTCCGCAAAGCCATTGGAATACAGAGCCATCCCTACCCACTTCTGGGAGAGAAACCAGTTGTAGTCGTCCTCCCTCTGGATATCAAGAGACTCGAGTTCCCGTGATCGATCAATATAGCCACGTGCCATGGTCTCGACCAGGCGCAGAAGCTGGAACTTGAAGTCATCACGGTGGCCGTACAGAGTGACGAACAGGGAATGTATGGCGTAGAAGTTGGCACCCAGCCTGGTGTAGAAATGGCGCAGATCCTGACGCCGAATCTCAGGACGTAGATCGTCGAGAATCGAATTCAGCAGAGAGTGGGAGATTTGTTCGTACATCGCGTCAGCTTGAGCTCCAAGCCATCAGAAACTGCTCGTAAACGCTCACATCGTCGATCGTGGCGCCCCTGCGCGACACCAGCTCAGCAGCGAAATCACGGGCATGCTCAAGGCTCTCCTCCAGAGGCCACTGCTGGCCAAGACCGAGCAGAAATGCGGCGGCGAACCCGTCCCCCGCCCCCACCGTGTCGACCACATGGGTACAGGCGGCGGGTCGAACGGAGACGATCCTGCCGTCGCTCCAGACCAGAGCTCCCAGGACACCACGGGTGAGGATCAGGGTCTCGAGATGGTGGCGGTGGGCGAAGCGATCCACCGACGCCGACAGGCTCTCGCCATCCACTGCAGCCAAGTCCTCCGACGTCAGCAGGGCCAGTTCCGCTGTGTTGAGCTTGACGTGATCAGCGTCCTCCACCAGAGGCAGAACCGACTCCGGCGACCACCAGGGGCTGCGCAGGTTGACGTCCAGAAAGATCTGGCCCCGATGCCGGCCCTTGAGGGCCGCCAGTGCCGCAGCCGAAGCGGAATGGCGCAGGGCCAGAGTGCCGTGATAGAGAAGACCGGAGGCTGGCAGGTGCTGGAAGCCCTCGGACTGGATGACGTCGTAGGCACTCCCCGGCACGATCTCGTAGTTGGGTTCGTCGGCCTGGAAGGTCACGGCCACCCGCCCGGTGGGGTGGGAGGCATCGACCTGCAGGAATGACGGTTCCAGCCCCCAGGACGTCATGGCGGATCGAATCGCATCACCACGACGGTCCGTACCCACTCGGCTGATGAAGATGGGAGCCAGGCCGAAGCCCCTGAGGTGCCAGGCCACATTGAACGGTGCACCGCCGAGGACCTCCGTACCGTCCGGGAAGCAATCAAAAAGGACTTCTCCGAAAATGGTGATCGGACAAGGCGTCAGCATCAGATCAACCCAGCACCCGGAGGGCGTCGGCGTGAAAGTGGCCCATCCCTTCCAGGATTCCGGCACTGTAATTGCCATTCATGCCCAGAAACCCGCCTCTGGCAAGATACAAATGATTCACCATGCCGTTCCGCCTGACCTCTGCGGTAGCCAGCTCGACCACAGATGGATGGGCATTGGCCACCAGCACCGCAGGCAGCGAACTGGTGAGCACCGAAAGATCATTGCCGCTGTCGCCGGCAAACAGCGTTTGATCAGGGGTGAATCCCTGCTTCCGCATGAGGAATTCAATCGCGTGCAGCTTGCTGGCCCGCCGCGGCAGGATATCCAGCAGACCGACGGCCGCCTGCTCATCCACGCTGTGGACCAGGTTGGCCGCAAGAGCCCGTTCATCCAGCCGTATCTCGATGGCCTGCATCAAGGCGGGCAGATCAACACCCAGAGATACGAAGTAACTCAATTTGTGGGTGTTCTGCCTGTCGTCCGGCTGCAATCTCAAACCCGGGAGTCCAGAGAGAAGAACGGCCAGATCCTTTGCCGCGAGCCCCTGCCAATCGGCGGCGATGTGCCGTGACCATGGGGCCAGCAGGGACCAGCCATGGCTGGCCCGCTGATAGACGGAGCTGCCGACATCGGCAAGAATCCAGTCAGGCTGAGGCAGCCCATACACCTGAATCGACTCTTCCACCAAGGCCAGGTGGCGGCCACTGACATAGGCCAGAGAAAGGCCCGGTTGCCCAACCACGCGGGCGAACATCTCTCGGGCCCCTGGGGATTCCGGAGCCTCGCCATTGGGGAGAAGGGTGCGGTCCAGATCCGTGCAGAGAAGCAGCCGTTGCTCCCATGCTGCCCGGGAGCCCAAGGGATCAGTGAAAGAAGTCATAGTGCTCAATCGCCTCCAGAATGCCTGAGGCATGGGATCCCGAGGAGAAGTACACCCGGTCGGAATCGCTCAGCTGGGCCAACTCCTCTCGGAATCGGCTCTCCACAACCACACCGAGAGTCTGCCCCCGCAACATGTCTTCATCACCGCCGGATCCGCCGTTCACCAGAACACGCTCCAGGGGGATCTTCCATTTATTGACGACATAACGTAGAGCCTGCCCTTTGGAGGCACGGGCGGGGACGAAGTCAAGAAAGTGCCCGAAGGAGAGGCTGGTATGGGCGGAAAGTTCATGCTGACGCAACAGCGTCAGGATCTCTTCCACTGAAGGAGCCTGCTGTCCATCGTAGAAGTAGGACAGCTTGAAACGGCTCTGATGCTCCTTGGGCTGCAGGATCAGTCCCGGCAATGGATCCATGAGCCGCTTGATCACCTGCGGGGTCCATAGATGGTCGATGTGATGAGTCCAGGAGATGTCTGTCGTCAGCTGGGGTGGGGTATAGATTTCTGTCCCCAGGCTGGTGATCAGCACATCGGGCATCGGGATGGAATGGACCTTCAAAATCTTGAGAACCGAGTTCAGTCGTCGACCGGTGGCAATGCCAAACAGGACCCTGCGATGCTGCTCCCGCATCAGCTTCAAGAACTGGGTAAGGGCCTGGGGATCACCAAGCAGGGTGTCATCAATGGCCGTGAACAGGGCGCAGGTTCGGGTCTGGACAGCCGGGGGCTTGGACAGGGGGGCGGGTCGGGAAAGATGCTGGCTCTGAAGCACCAGAGTCTGCAAGCTGTCAAGATATTTTTGTGCATGCGCTTCCCAGGAATAGAACCTGCGGACATTCATCAGTCCATTGGCTGATAACGTTGTCCAAAGATCCCGATCTTCCAGAATCTGGAGCAAGGCGCCGGCGATCGAAGCCTCATCGAGGGGATCAATCAGCAGACCATTTCTGCAGTTTCCGATGATGTCCACCGGTCCGCCGACCTCCGTCGCCACAAGCGGCAGTCCACTGGCCGCCGCTTCAAGCAGAGTCAGGCCAAAAGGCTCGGTGAGAGCAGGATTGACGAACACACCCTTCGAGAAGGCTGCCAGCCGGTAAATGTCCGCCACCTCACTGGAGGAATGGTGCTTTGGCAACGCCACGAGTCCATTCAACTCGTGGCAGTCGATGACAAGAAGCAGCTCCGTCAGGACTGCCTGAGCACCCTCATTGAGTTCACGAATGTCATTACGATTACCAGCCACAATCACAAGATTGGCCACCTTCTGGAGACGTTTTGACCGCCCATAGGCTTCCAGAAGTGAGACGATATTCTTGCGTTGATCCGGCCTTGAAAGCGCCAGGATCATCGGTTTATCAGGCTCCCTGAGATGCTTGCTCAGAGTGCTGGCGAATGCCACAGGTCCGTCCCTGGAGGTGGGAGGATGAAATTGGTTCAGATCGGTTCCCGGTGGGATAACAGACATCTTGTCTGGTGTGTAGCAGTCATACAGTTCGTATTGATCTTCGATCTCATTGTGCGTGCTCGTGATCACGAGATTGGCACTGTTCAACACCTCCTCTTCCGCACTGATCCGTTCAGACATCCTGTAGCGCTGCTGGATCTCCTCGACGGACAAGCCGAGGGCAAGCAGCCGGCGAACCTTGTCCCGACCGAGGGAGTGGCCGGTGTGGATGAGTGGCAAGCCCGTGAGGTGAGAAAGATGCACGCCCACATAGCCGGCATCGGCGTAGTGACTGTGCAGCACATCCGGCAGGCGCGGCTGACGATGGAGCCAGGTGAACAGCTCATCAGTGAACATATCGAGATGGCCCCAAAGCTCTTCCTTGGGAATGTAGGCATCCGGTCCGGCAGTGATGCGAATGAGGCGTGCCTTGGGATCCAGCAGCTCCGTCGGCATCCCATAGTCCACCGAGACGCCAGCATCACGTACGCAGCGGGTGACAAGATCCACCTGCCCAACTGAGGCTTGGCGGGCCAAGGCCCTTGTCAACTCCACAACGTATTTCGTCTGGCCACCGGTATCAGCATCACGTCCCAGTTCAAGATCCTTTCCACGGATCAGGCCATGAATGCTGATCATCAAAATGTAGAGAGAATGGCTCTTGGAACCCATCGTCATGTCTCACGTTGCCTTCCTTCTCCCTTCCAGTGTTACCACGTAACGACGCATTGAGACTTAGCAGGGAGACTTCCGCGCCACTTGTGGTGGCCGCTTGCAACGGGAGTGGATCGCCAGGCCATGGGCCGGTGGAGGGACGCCCAGCGATTCAGCCCTCAGCCCAGCAGCCAGCGCAGCATCAGGGCCAGCTGACCGAGGACTCCCTGGCCAGTGAGCTGCTCACCGAGCAAAGCCGCTGCGAACCCCAGCATCGCCGCCCGTCCGTTGAGCCGTTCCACCCCCGTCAGGGCGCTGAGGTTCCAGGGCCGGGAGGTGGTGAGCCCCTCCCCGAAGCGCTCCAGGGGCTCGTAGAGAAAAGACTGCTCGCCGCCTTCCCTGCTGCCTTCGTCCATCCCTTCAGCCTCGCAATGGATTGAGCCTATGCGGAGGCTGGGCGCTGCCGTGCTTTCTGGATAAAGCACAGCCATGCCGCCCGGTCAGATCGATCCCGCGGTGGCTCCACTGAGGCGGGCCAACCCCCAGCGCTTCCGTGAGGCCCGCCCGGGCCATCTGGCCCTGGTTCATCGGCCGGATCTGCGATCGCAGTGGCCCAGCCCCATGGATCGTTGAACTGATGGGCGACGGAGGACTCGGGATCAGCCGTTCTCTGCACCGATCGCCACCCCGCTCTCCAGCAGATTGATGCGGTAGAGCACCTCTTCGAGGGCATCAGCGGCACGGATGGCGCAGTAGCGCTGGGGGTGATCGGGCCCGCAACAGGACGGCACCGGCGCCAGGATTGTCCAGGGCCTGGCATGGCAGAACTGGACAACGCTATGGCGCTCACCGGTGGCCCCTGCCGGCGCCATCACCCGGTGCCAGCCGGTGGGGATGCGGCCGTTGGAAAGCCGCTCCAGCATCAGCCCCGTGTTGATGATCACCCGCCCCTCCGGCGGGGCAGCCTCCAGCCATTCCCCGGCCACCCGTACCTGCAGGCCGGGTCCCGTGGCCCGCGGCAGGGCGGTGATCAGGTTGATGTCGCCATGGGCCGCCGCCCAGAGATGGCCCTGCGCCGGGGCCTCGGCCATGGGCGGATAGCGCAGGGCCCGGGTGAGGGTGGGGGCCTCAGACACCATCTCCTCGAAGAAGTCTTCGGCGCAGCCCATGCCCAGGGCGATCACCCGCAGGAAACGCCGCTGCAGATCGGCGATCGCCCGGTGGAACTCGGCCAGCAGGGCCGTGATGCCGGGCACAGCCGCCTCCGGCAGGACCTGCTCGGGATAGAGCTCCGGGAACCGGCACCGCAGGGGATGGCCCAGCGGCAACGGGGCCGACCAGTTCAGCATCTCCTTCCAGTCGGGGTGCGCGCTGCCGGCGGCGGTTTCCACCAGCAGGTCCATGTAGCCGGTCTGGCCGTTGGCGCCCGGGGCGCGGAAGCGCCGCTTGGCCTCAGCCTCCAGGGCGAAGAACCGCTGCAGGAGGCCGTAGGCGGAATCCAGCAGATCGACGGGGAGATCGCTGTTGGTGTAGACGAAACCGGTGGCCAGACTGCGCCTCACCCCATCGACCACGGCGTCCCTGACCCGTTGGCTACCCCGCTCGAAGGCCAGCAGATCCACATCGAGAATCGATTCAGCCATGGGGCACGGGTTCAGCGGCGACCGTTGACGATCACGGGGTTGCCGCCCCCGGCCGCCCCAGGCAGGGCCGGCACCACCGAGGTCTGCCCATCCCACTTGTCGAGGAACAACTTGTAGAGCACCTGGTCGTCGAGGCTGGAGTTGAGGGTCTGATAACGCTTGGCCTCCTGCTCGGCGATCAGCACCTCCGTCTGGGCCCGCAGCAGTTGCTGCTCGGCGATCTGCTTCTGCTCGATCGCGGCACGGTACTCCTCGGCGATCTGCAGGCCGGTGAGATCCAGGCCCTGGACGGTCACGTAGTCGAACTTGCGCAACTCCTCGGCCACCTTCTCCTGCACCAGTTCCGAGATGGAGTTCCACTCGGTGGCGATGGTCACCAGTTCGTACTGGGAGAACACTGACTTGAGGGCCTTCAGCAGGGACGGCTGGATCACCCGCGGATAGATCTGCTGGTCGTCGGTGGCGATCGTTTCGTAGATGCGACCCGCCTCGGCGGGCTTCATGGCGTACTTCACCGTCGCGGTGGCCTGGATCACCTGCAGGTCCTTGGTGAGAGTGGAGAACTGCTCCGGCCGCACCTGGGTGCGCACATCAAAGAGGGAGGTGTTCTGGGCCAGGGGGACCTTGAAGTTGGCCCCCGGCTGCCGCGGCACCCCGGTGACTTTGCCCAGGGTGGTGACCACGGCGACGCTGCCCGCCGGCACGATGAACACTGTCTGGGTGAGCAACACCAGTCCTCCCAGCACGGCCGCGAAGATCAGCTGCCAGAGGCCGCCGAAGCCGTTGTCTGCGCCGGAGCGCATGGGGGATTGCATCGGGAGCCTTGGGAACCGTGGGGGCGTCACGACCCTAGGCAGCGTTGGGGGGGCGGGGCCGCCATCGTGGGACGACCGGCAGATGGGGGAGGGCTCCTGCTGCGCTTCCTGTTCGAACTGGTGCCGGCCCTGGGGATCGGAGTGTTGTTGGGGCTGCGGTTCCCTGGACTGCCGGGGAGGCTGGCCCCACCGCTGATCTCCTGGGGCATCCCGATCGGCCTGGTGGCCCTGCTGCTGCGCTCGGGTTTCCAGGCCAACCTGCTCACGGCGGCGCTGATGGCGGCCGCAGCCTCGGGCCTGGGCCTGCTGCTGCTGCGACTGCCGGCCCTGCGCCGCCGGATTCCCGACGGCAGCCTGCAGCTGGGCTGCATCGTGGGCAACACCGCCTATTGGGGACTTCCGGTGGGGCTGGCCCTGCTCCCTGCCGAGGCCATCGGCTTCACGATCGCCTTCGATCTGATGGCCACCCTGATCACCTGGAGCCTTGGCCCGCTGCTGGTCGACCGGCGCGGGGGCAGCATCCGCCAACAGCTGCGCGTCCTGGCCACCAGCCCGGCCATCCGGGGGCTGCTGCTCGCCCTGCTCGTGCACCAGACCCCCTGGAGCGCCACCCTGGCCCAGTGGCTGTGGTGGCCGGCACGCCTGGTGATCCTGGTGGCCCTGGCGATGGTGGGGATGCGACTGAGTCTGGTGCTCCGGCGTCGCCATCCGAGCCCTGACAGACCCCCCGGGCTGGGGGTGGCCCTGGCGGGCAAGCTGCTGGCGTTGCCCCTGGCCTTGCTGCTGCTGGCCAGCCTGCTGGGATTGCCATCGCTGCTGCGGGATGCGGTGGTGCTGCAGGCGGCGGCACCCACCGGCGTCTCGGTGCTGCTGCTCACTGAAGCGGCCGGCGTGGGGCGGCAGGAGGCGGCCGAAGCGGTGGCGGCTCTGGTGTTGTGGAGCACGGCCCTGGCCCTGGTCTCGGTTCCGCTGTGGTGGTGGCTGCTGAGCGGTCCACTGGGGAGCTAGGACAAGCCTGGAATGCTCTGCGCACCCCTTGGCGGCCATGGCCGGATCCCTCGCCCAGCGGCTCGACCGCAGCCTGTCCCAACTCAAGGGAGTGGCCGTGCTGCCCTTGCTGATTCTGGCGGTGCCCTGGGTTCAGGAAATCATCGACCAGCTGGTCTTCGGCGGACGTTGGAACCTGCCAATGGTGCCGGGGGGACCTTTCCTCGGCGTCCTCACCGCCCCCTTCAGCCACGGTGGCTTCGGTCACCTGATCAGCAACAGCCTCTGGTTCCTGCCACTCTCCTGGCTGGTGCTGGCCAAGAGTCGGGGCGACTACCTGGCCGTGTGGCTGTGGGTCTATGCCACGGCCATTCCTGTCTGGCTCTTCTGGCACCAAGCCAGCCACGGCCTCTCGGGGGTGATCTATGGATTGCTGGGCTACCTGCTGCTGATCGGCTGGCTGGAACGCCGCCCACTCTCGATTCTGCTGTCGCTCACGGCCCTGTTCGCCTACGGAGGGGCCCTACCCAGCCTGCTGCCCTTCCTGAGTCCCCCGGGGGTGAGCTGGATCGGCCACGCCTCCGGCTTCGCCGGCGGGATCCTGGCGGCACTGGCCATCCACCGCGAAGAGAGGAGATAGGGACTTGGTACTCCTGCCACGGCCAGGGCCGATGCGTCCAGCCCGCCCCCGCCGCCGCTGGCTTGCCCTGCTGCTGGCCCTCGGCATCTCGGCCCTGCTGGTCGTGCCCCAGGCCCTGGCTGCCCTGGCCCAGCCGGGCCCCCCACCCCCCACCAGCTACGACCTGGCCTGGCAAGCCCCCTTCAACCGGCCGGAGCACTACCCCCTGGAGCGTCGGCCGGATCCGGCCCTCTACCGCCCCCATGGCGACTGGTTCGGACGGCTGATTCTTCCCCCCTCAGCCGAGATGGCCGAAGGTGACGGCGACTGGGTCTGGCTGGAGGTGGAGCAGGCCCCGGCCGGCCGCCAAGACCTGATCGGCCGGCGCCTGCGCCTGGGCTGGCAGGACGACCCCAGGCTCCGCGTCCTGGTGGGGATGGTGCGAACGCCGGTGCGACTCGGGGCCGAGGCCCGCCTGGCGGCCCAGCAGGGCAATGTGGTGCCCACCCGCCTCGACGGTCGCGATGGCGTCGGGCCGTTGCAGTCCCTGGCCGGGGCCCACCCCCACGACGACATCACCGTGACGCTCGAAGCGGTGCAGCTCGAGCAGCGGGACGGGGAACCCATGCTCCGCATCGGCCGTCCGCCCCTGCAGAGCACCGGACGCTGGGTGGGACTGGTGCGGCTGCTTTCCCGCGACCCTGCGGATCCAGAACGCTTCCAGGTGCAGCACTACGACCGGCGGCGGGGGAGCTTCAGCGGCGTGATCGAGACCATGCGGCTGCCCCGCCAGCCCCCCGATCGCCACGGCCGGCGCTTCTTCGACCCGGAGGGACTGCTGGCGACGCCAGCGGGCGCCGACGGCTGGTACGTCTACGGCGCCCCGGATGGCGACGGGACCTTCACCGCCCAGGCCCTGGAGCCCCGCCTGCTGACCGCCCTGGCGAGCGACCGGCTCCTGCGGGGCACCACCGCCGGATTGAACCAGATCAGCCGGGTCAACTGGAGCGACAGCCAGACCCGTCGCGGGCGCTTCAGCCGGGTGGGTCTGATTCCCGACGGTGCCCACGCCCCTTGGCAACCCGGTGACCGCTCCCTGCTGATCCACAACTTCGGCGGCATCGGTGGCTCCGAAGGGGAAGCGATCAGCGCCTTCACGGTCACGGGCCACTTCGCCTTCGGCGCCGCCCGGGTGGTGATCGATCCGTTCACCGGGCAACCACGATTCGACCTCCGGTACCACCAGATCTACGCCAACAACCCCAACGGCATCGTGTCCGGAAGCCAGGACTGGAGCGCCTACACCGGCAACCTGCAGCGGGGCTGGCTGGGCACGCGGCCGATCTCCGACGTGCTGGTGCGCACCGACCCCCTGCTGCTGGACGAGCTGGCCATCCAGGCGGAGGTGCTGATGGCCCGCTACCGCAGCGGTGATGGCGGCGGGGTGTCCCTGGTCACGCCAGCCATCTCCTGCGTGCAGGATTCCAGCCAGGCCCTGTGGATCGCCATCGACCAGCTGCGTCGCCGCCGCCGGGAGCTGGACGGCCGTGAACTGCCCCGGCTGGCCTCCCTGGCCCAGGCCCTCGATGCCCTGCTGACCCCCTTCGGCATGGTGCGCGAGGACTGGCGCCACAACGCCTCGCTCCTGGACACCCCGGGCGAGGCCCCGGACCGCTTCAAGGCCAGCCGGAGTCTGTGGGACGGGGTGCTCAGCTGGCGCTCGATGCTGCCCCGCCGGGCCCACGACGAGATGGCCGGGGTGTTCCTGCGCCACGGTGACCGCCTGCATCTGGTGCGCACCAACCAACTTCCCGGGGCTGACCAGCGCCTGGCCCCCCTGGCGCCAACGCAGCTGCTGGGCCAGTTCCCTGTGGTGGGGGTGGTCCTGCCCCGCCTGATGGACTCTTACTTCGCCCCGCTCACCAGCCGCATGCTGGCCGTGGGCACCCTGCTGCTGGGGATCTACGCCGCCGTGGCCCTGGGCCTGGGGCGTGGCACGGGATTCCTGCCGGCGCAGCGGCCAAAGGTGCGGCCCATGATCCTGAGGCGCCAGGCGGTTGCCCTGCTGCTGACGCCGTCCCTGATCGAAGAAACCCTGTTCCGGGCGGCCCTGCTGCCCCACCCGCTCGAAGGGCTGAGCGCCTGGGACAACCTCGCCTGGGGCGCCCTGAGCGTGGGGCTGTTTGTGGCCTGGCATCCCCTGGCCGGCCGGCTCTGGTATCCCCAGGGGCGGCGCCTGTTCGACGATGGCCGCTTCCTGCTTCTGGCCGGCCTGCTGGGGGTGGTCTGCGTGATCGCCTACCAGGCCACCGGCTCCATCTGGCCGCCGGTGCTGATCCACTGGCTGGTGGTGCTGATCTGGCTGGAACTGCTGGGGGGCCGCTGGCGGCTTGGCCAGGAGGTTCAGGGGTAGGCGTTGGGGACGAAGAACTGCTCGTTCATGGGGGGGCGCTGGTAGTCGCCGCCGCTCTTGCGCGGGGGCAATTCGATGGCGGCCGGGGTCATGTCCTCGTAGGGGACCTTGCTGAGCAGGTGGCGGATGCAGTTGAGCCTGGCCCGGCGCTTGTCATTGGCCTCCACCGTGAACCAGGGAGCCTCAGGGATGTTGGTGTGGGCGAACATTTCGTCCTTGGCCCGGGAGAACTCGACCCAGCGATCGCGGGATTCCAGATCCATCGGGCTGAGCTTCCAGCGCCGGGCCGGATCCTCGAGGCGGGAGCGGAAGCGGACCTCCTGCTCATCGTCGCTGACGGAGAACCAGTACTTGATCAGGGTGATGCCGCTGCGCACGAGCATGCGCTCAAATTCCGGGCAGGACAACATGAATTCATCCACCTGCTCGGGGGCGCAGAAGCCCATCACCTTCTCGACGCCGGCCCGGTTGTACCAGCTGCGGTCGAACAGCACGATCTCCCCGGACGAGGGGAAATTCTCCACATAGCGCTGAAAATACCACTGCGTCTTCTGCTGGTCGGAGGGGGTGCCCAAGGCCACCACGTTGCAGCCGCGGGGGTTCAGGGGCTCGGTGATGCGTTTGATGGTGCCGCCCTTACCGGCGGCATCCCGGCCCTCAAACAGCAGAATCATGCGGTAGCCCACATGCTTCACCCAGTACTGCATCTTGACCAGCTCCACCTGCAGCCGGACCAGCTCCTGTTCGTAAAACTTCCGATCCAACTTGGGCGGGCGCCCCTCGGAATGGCTGGAGAGGTCGTCGAAGATGGGGGAGAGTCGGTAGAGATCTGACTCGCTGGCACCGGCGGATCGGTGGCCGTCGGCAGACTTTTTGGCTGACTTTTGCTTGCCGCTCAGGGCCTTGGCCTTGTCAAGCTTGATTTTGGAACCACTTTTGTCTTTCTTAGCCATGCCACTGAGGGAGGTGAGCTGCTGACGGCCTAGCCGATTTACGGCCCATCATTGGCAACAATCGTCACCCGGAGACAAACAGGGTGGTTTTCTTCGGGAAGCGCCGCCTGAATCCTTGGACCCAGCGGCTCTTCCACCGTCCTCTTCAGCTGGGCAGGTCAGAAACCTGGACCCACTGGGCAATCAGCTGCTCCTGCCGTACAAGCCGATACCTGTTCCCCTCACAGGGGTGGTGCTGGTACTGGTCCCTCAGGCTCTCAAGCCTGGAGACCAGGGAGTGGTAGACGGGGTGGTTTTTATTCATGCCCTCGACCAGAAGGTGTCGATTTTTTAATCAAAGTTTACAAATCCAGGGATCTGGGGGGCCGCAGACTCTCAGAGGGCAAAACTGAAGCCGGGGGCCCACTGGGCGATGAGTTGCTCGTGCCGAACGACCCGATAGCGGTTGAGCTCGTTGGGAAGATCGCTGTACTGCTCCTTGAGGGAGCGGAGCTGCTCCAGCAGCGCATTCAGCACGGGGTGGTCTGGGTTCATGCCGAGTGTTGACCTGTTGCCAAAATCTTAACTGAATCGGAAGGGGCGCAGCATCATCGCGGCGTTCGGGTCAGCGAACCCCCACGACCGGCTCATTCAGCGAAGTCGATAGCGTCTGGCCATGGACTTCACCCCTTTCCTCGACAGCCTGGACGGTGCAGGCCTCGATGACGTCCTGCTGTCAATGGAGATCCCCGGCCGCCTGGCGATCGCCATGAACGGACGCTTCCTGCTGCGGGCCGTCTGCGAAAGCCTCCAGAACAGCCACATGATCGGCTGCGCCGTGACGGACGCCGCCACCTGCCTGGCCTATCTGGCCAGGGCCCCCCATGCCCTGCTGCTCTGCACCGACCGGCTCGAATCCGGCAACGGTTTCGAGCTGGCACGCCAGGCGCGGGAGCGACAGCCGGATCTGATGGTGGTGCTGCTGGCCCTGGGGGACGTCATTCCGGCCGAGTACGCCGATGCCCCCTGGCTCCAGGCGGTGGTGGCAGAAGCAGATGTCGTCGACGACCAGCGGCCCCTGCAGGCGGCCGTGATGGCCGTGATGGGACGGCACCACTACCGCAGCGCCTCCCTGCGCAGCGGTTCGCTCCCGTACCTCAGCTGTCCCCGACTGACGCCGAAGGAATACGAGGTGCTGGATCTGCTGGCCAGTGGCCTGAGCGATAAGGACATCGCCGAACGGCTCCAGGTCAGCTCCTCCACGGCACGGACCTACACCAAACGCCTGCTCCAGGCGCTGGGCGTCAACAGCCGACTCCAGGCGGTGCTCAAGGGTATGCGCTGCGGCATGGTGCGGCTCTGAGCCGGAATGTCCCCGTTTGGGGGGCGCCCCATAGCCGGCCATGAACGACAGTGAACAGATCTCAGCGGGGCCTGCCCCGAAGGATGGCCGATGAGCGCCCGATCGCTTCCAGCGTCCCTGCCGAAGGCCACGATTCCGAAAGTCACCATCGGTGAGCTGGAGGCCAACTACCCGATGTACTGCAAGGCCCTGCGGCTGCTCGTCCGCGAAGGGCGAACCCTGAAGAAGATCCAGCGAACGGTGTGCTGGCACCGCCTCGAGCAGCTGCACCAATGCCTGCCGAGCCAGTACAAGGACCCCGACTATCTCTTTCTGCTGCTGCGCCGCGAAACCAACCGCAAGGCGGCCGGTCTCCCCTGCCCCACCTGAGCCGACAGAAGAGATCCGGTAGCAACCGCCACAACGGTCAGCCGCAAGGGCCTGCACGATGCCAGAGCGGAAGTTGCTTCTAGGGTTCCGGTCCTCCATTGCAGGCTTTGCCAGCGATGGATTGGATGCCTGGTCCGAGAGAAGCGCATTCATTGGTTCGGGGGCCTCACCTCCCCACCGGTGAGTGGCACGGAGGGACAAAAGCCCGGGAGACCGCCCCATTCCCACCGTGCCCAGAGGTCTGCATGAACGAACCGTCCAGCGGCCCTGCCACCGATGCGGCTGACGCCTTTGATCGAGGCGGCCATCCGACCGGCAGCGAAGGGGCCCGGGCCCTGGAGAAGGAAGCGTCCCTGCCCCTGACGGGCTGGCAGCAAGAGGTCGATCAGGGCCTGCGCTACGGCCTGGAGGCGGCCAGCAGCATCGTCGATCGGCGCATCTCCACCTTCTCCCGCGGCGAGCTGCCCCACTACGCCGGCATCAACACCTTCATGAAGGCCCCGTACCTGGAGGATGTGAACCGGGTCGGGGAGTTTGACGTGGCAGTGGTGGGCGTGCCCCACGACAGCGGCACCACCTACCGCCCCGGCACGCGCTTCGGCCCCCAGGGCATCCGGCGCATTTCCGCCCTGTACACCCCCTACAACTACGAAATGGGGGTCGACCTGCGCGAGCAGATCACCCTCTGCGACGTGGGTGACATCTTCACCATCCCCGCCAACAACGAAAAGAGCTTCGATCAGATCTCCAAGGGCATCGCCCACGTGTTCGCCAGCGGCGCCTTCCCGATCATCCTGGGTGGCGACCACTCGATCGGCTTCCCCACCGTCCGGGGCGTCTGCCGCCACCTCGGCGACAAGAAGGTGGGCATCATCCACTTCGATCGCCACGTCGACACCCAGGAGACCGACCTCGACGAACGCATGCACACCACCCCGTGGTTCCATGCGACCAACATGGCCAACGCCCCGGCCCAGAACCTGGTGCAGCTGGGCATCGGCGGCTGGCAAGTGCCGCGCGAAGGGGTGAAGGTCTGCCGCGAGCAGGGCACCAACGTGCTCACCGTCACCGACATCTGCGACATGGGCCTGGAGGCGGCGGCCAAGTTCGCCATCGAACGGGCCACCGACGGCACCGACTGCGTCTACATCTCCTTTGACATCGACTGCATCGATGCCGGTTTCGTGCCGGGCACCGGCTGGCCCGAGCCGGGCGGGCTGCTGCCGCGCGAAGCCCTCAAGCTGCTGGAGCTGATCGTGCGCAACGTTCCGGTCTGCGGCCTCGAGGTGGTGGAGGTCTCCCCCCCCTACGACGTCAGCGACATGACCTCCCTGATGGCCACCCGGGTCATCTGCGACACCATGGCCCACCTGGTGGTGAGCGGCCAGCTGCCCCGTAAGTCAGTCCCCGCCTGGCTGCACAGCGACTGCAACATGCAGGTCGACCGCGCCTGGAGATAGGGGCGTGCACGAAGTCGACATGACCCGCTGCCTGCTCCTCTCCATGCACGAATGGAAGCAGCAGCACGCCCCCCGGGTGCCCAAGGTGGACCGGGTCCACCTTGAGGTGGGCAGCTTCACCTGCGTCGAACCCGACCAATTGGTGGTCACCTGGTCCGATGCCGTCAAAGGCACCTGGCTCGACGGGTCCGAACTGGTGATCGAGTCGGTGCCCCTTGTGGGTCGCTGCATTCGCTGCCAGGCCACCTACAGCCCCGATGCCGCCGACGGCTTCCGCTCCCCCTGCTGTCAGCACCCGATGGAGGAGATCGTCAGCGGCCGCGAGCTGCGGATCCGTTCCGTCGCCTATGGCTTCGAAACCGCCAGCCCACCGCCCACCGCGTCCTGTCCCACCGTCGCCTGCTGAGCCGCCATGCACATGCCCCTCGAAGACAGCCTCGGCCTCAACCTGCTGGCGGCCAACCAGCACCGTGCCGACCACAACCGTGCCCATTTCGACGCCTGGAACGTGCTCTGCCTCAACGTGATGAGCAGCCCCGGGGCCGGCAAGACGTCCCTGCTGGAGCGCAGCCTCGCCGCCCTCTCCAGCCGCTGGGCCATGGCCGTGCTGGAAGGCGACATGACCACCCTGCTCGATGCCGAGCGGCTGGAGGCCGTGGGCATTCCGGTGGTGCCGATCACCACCGGCCGCGCCTGCCATCTCGATGCGGCCATGGTGGGCGGCGGGTTGAAACTCCTGCAGCAGCGGCTGGATCCGGCCGAACTGGATCTGCTCTGGGTGGAGAACGTCGGCAACCTGGTCTGCCCCGCCGAATTCGCCATCGGTGAGCACCGCAAGGTGGCGCTCCTGAGTGTGACCGAAGGCGACGACAAGCCGCTCAAGTACCCGGTCATGTTCCGGGAAGCCGATTGCGTGCTGATCACCAAGGTGGATCTGCTGCCCCACCTGCCGGTGGATGTGGAGCGGATCGAAACCCACATCCGCCAGGTGAATCCCCACACCGCCGTGTTCCGCCTCTCCGCCACCAGCGGCGTGGGCTTCGACGCCTGGCACGACTGGCTCGCCGCCCAGCTGACCAGCGTTCAGACCACCCCCGCCCTGATCCACGCCTGATGAGTCACCAGCATCCAGCCTCCGACCCGACCGCAGCCCTTCAGGCCGACCTGCGGGCGAAGGGTGTCCGTTACGCCCTGGCGAGCTTCGTTGATCTGCACGGCGTCAGCAAGGCCAAGGCCGTGCCCCTCGCGCACCTGGGCCAGATGATGGCCGGCTCCGAACTGTTCACCGGGGCGGCCCTCGACGGGGTGCCCCAGGAGGTCAGCGACGACGAAGTGGCCGCCGTGCCCGATCCAGCCAGTGTCACGGTGCTGCCGTGGCAGCGGGAGGTGGCCTGGTTCGCCAGCGACCTGCATCTGCACGGCCAGCCCTTTGACGCCTGCAGCCGCCACATCCTCGGCCGTGTCCGCCAGGAGGCCGCCGCCATGGGCTTTCGCTTCAACCTCGGCATTGAGACCGAGTTCTTCGTGCTCAAGAAAGGGGCGGCGGGGGGCTGGGTTCCCTACAGCGATCGCGACACCCTCGACAAGCCCGCCTACGACGTACGCGGCCTGCTCGACAACCTGCCCTGGCTGGACGAACTGGTGCAGGCGATGAACGACCTGGGCTGGGGGGTCTACTCCTTCGACCACGAAGATGGCCCTGGCCAGTTCGAGACCGACTTCGATTACGCCGAGGTCCTCACCATGGCCGATCGGCTGACCTTCTTCAAGCTGATGGCCAAGGAGATCGCCCATCGCCACGGCCTGCTGGCCACGTTCATGCCCAAGCCCTTCGGCGATCGCGCCGGCAGCGGCGCCCACTTCAATATGTCCCTGGCGGATGGGCAGACGGGTGCCAACCTGTTCGCCACCCCCGAAGCCACTCCGGGGAAGGTCACCCGGCTGGCCGAACACTTCATCGCCGGCGTGCTCCGCCATGCACCCGCCATCTGCGCGGTGATCGCTCCGACGGTCAACAGCTACAAGCGGCTGGTAGCCAAGGGGAGCATGTCGGGATTCACCTGGGCACCGGTCTTCGTGTGCTACGGCAATAACAACCGCACCAACATGCTGCGGATTCCCTCACCAGGGGGAAGGGTGGAATGCCGTGCCGCCGACATCTCCTGCAACCCCTATCTTGGCGCCGCCCTGATGCTCGCGGCTGGGCTGGAAGGGATCCGAGAAGAACTCGATCCCGGCGCGCCGAATCTGGTGAATGCCTACACACTCAGCGCAGCGGAACGGGCCGAACGTGGCCTGACCATGCTGCCCCGAACCCTCGGTGAGGCCGTTGATGCCTTCGCCCAGGATCCACTTGCCAAAAGCGTATTCGGTGATGCCATGTTCAAGGCATTTATCACCTACAAAAGAGATGAGTGGGAGTCTTACCACTCAGCGGTTTCCGAATGGGAGCAGCAGCGTTATCTGGAGTTCTTCTGACGCCCTCAGCAAAGGCGCTTCAACCATCAGACACCGCGAACACCATCGCTCGAGGTGATCGCCCAAAACGCCGAAATCAGCTCTGAGCCCCATCTACAGACCCCACCCTTTCCCAGAATCTCCTGATGTTGAAACCCTCCTTCATTCGTCGTCAACGCCGGGCGATTTCCCTCGTCCTGATGGCAACCCTCGGGGGAGGGTTGCTGGCCGGTTGCCAGCAACCGGTGAGCCAGGAAGCGCCCGTGAAAATCGGCTACAGCGCCTGGCCGGGATGGTTCCCATGGAAGGTCACTGAGGTCAAGGACCTGTTCAAGGCGCAGGGTGTGGCGGCCTCGATGCAGTGGTTTGACGGCTACCTCGACTCGATCAACGCTCTCAACGCCGGCCAGCTTGACTGCAACAGCCAGACCCTCAACGACACCATCAGTTCCGTGGCTGGCGGGGCGGATCTGCAGGTCGTGCTCCAGAACGATTTCTCCACCGGCAATGACCAGATCATCGCCGCGGCGGAAATCACCTCGATTCCAGGCCTGAAAGGCAAGAAGGTCGCCGCCGAAGAAGGCACTGTCGACCACTTCCTGCTGTTGAAGGTGCTCAAGGAAGCGGGTCTTTCCGCCAAGGACATCACCTTTGTCCCCCTGGAAACCGGTGCCGCCGCCGCGGCCTTCGCTGCAGGCAGGGTGGATGCGGCGGGCGTCTATGCCCCCTTCACCACCCAGGCCCTGAAGCGTCCCGGCAGCCGGGCCCTGGCCACCTCCAAGGACCATCCGGGGGCAATCAGCGATCTGCTCGTCTGCCGCACGGAGTTCGTCGCCAAGAATCCTGAGAAGGTCCAGAAGATCGTCAACGCCTGGTTCGCCACGCTCAAGACCATTGAGGAGGATCCAGCCGGCACCCTGCCGATCCTGGTGGAGCGCTCCGGAGTCAGCGAGGCGGAGTTCAAGGCGTACAACGCCGGCACCACCATCCAGACCCTCGCGGAAAACCGCAGCAACTTCAAGCAGGGCACCACGATGCTGTCGCTGCCCTATGCCGCCGAGCAGATCAACGTCTTCCTGGTGGAAACAGGCCTGGCCAAGAGCAAGCCTGACCTGACCAACCTGCTGAATTCCCAGTTCGTCGACAACGCCCCTTGACCACCATGGTCTGGTCTCCCCCCTTGCGGCGCTCCTTCTCCCACCCCTGGGTGCTGGGGGTGCTCGGCATCCTCACGGTCTTTGTGGCGTGGTGGCTGGTCACCTCCAGCGGCATGGTCGACAAGCTCTTCCTGCCCGGGCCAGGGGCCGTGTGGTTGGCGGGAAGCGACCAATTTCAGCAAGGGATCCTGGTGGCTGATGCGGTAGCCAGTGTCCGGAGAGTCTTCCTGGGATTCATGATCTCTGCAGGGCTGGCCCTGCCGATCGGCATCGCCATGGGCACCAACCGCCCGATCTGCCACTTCCTGGAGCCGCTCATGGCTCTGATCCGCTATATGCCGGCGCCGGCCTTCATTCCCCTGCTGATCATTTATTTCGGTCTTGAAGAACTGCCGAAGGTGATGCTCATCTTCATCGGAACCTTTTTCTTCAACACCCTGATGATCATGGACGCGGTGAAATTCGTTCCTTCTGAACTGGTGGAAACGGCCCTCACCCTGGGGGGCCGGGGCTTGCCGATCCTCACCAGGGTGGTGGCGCCCTTCATCGCGCCCCAGGTGCTCGACACCTACCGGATCAACATGGCGTCGGCCTGGAATCTCGTGATCGTCGCCGAACTGGTGGCGGCCAACGAAGGCCTGGGCAAACGCATCAGCCTGGCCCAGAGATTCCTGCGCACCGACGAGATCTTTGTCGGCCTCATCGTGATCGGCTTGATCGGCCTGTTGATCGATCTCGGCTTCCGGTTCCTGATGCGACGGGCCTGTTCCTGGGCCAACTGAACGCCATGCACCTTCAGGTTTCCCAGGTTTCCAAGAGCTTCGGTGAGGGGCGTGATCGCAAGCTCGTGCTCCAGGACATCAGTTTCGAGCTGGTTTCGGGTCAGTTCATGGCCCTGGTGGGGAGTTCGGGGTCCGGCAAATCCACCGTGATGCGCCTGATCGCCGGTCTGGAGCGGCCCAGCGAGGGCACCATCCATCTCGACGGTGAACAAGTCCGGCGCCCCGGTTCCGACCGGGGCATGGTGTTCCAGAAGTACAGCCTCTACCCCTGGCTCACGGCGGCCCAGAACGTCGCCTTCGGCCTGTCACTCCAGGGCAGGGACAAGACGGAGATCCGGGAGCGGACCGCCTACTTCCTCGACGTGGTCGGGCTGGCCGATGCGGCCCGGCTGCTGCCGCAGGAACTCTCCGGGGGCATGCAGCAGCGGGTGGCGATCGCCCGGGCCCTGGCCACCGAGCCGAAGGTTCTGCTCCTGGACGAACCCTTCGGGGCCCTCGATCTGCAGATCAGAGAATCGATGCAGGAATTCCTGCACGACCTCTGGAAGACCACGGGACTCACGGCCCTGCTGATCACCCACGACATCGAGGAAGCCCTGCTCCTCGCCGGCACGGTGCACATCATGGCGCCGCGACCCGGCAGGATCGTGCACAGCGTCGACGTGCGGCTGGACCGTTCCGATCTGCGCCACCTGCGGGTGTCCCAACCCTTTCTTGAGCTGCGCGAGGAGCTCGCAGGCCGCCTACGCAGCCTGGATGGCTCCCTGCTCTGAGCGCTCTTCGATGGATTCCGCCCCCGCAGCCGCCTTTCTGCCGCCAGAGCTCTACCGCTCCGAAGCCGTGGCCGCCCTCGAGCGCCAGCACGTCGCCACGCGCTTCTGGCATCCCGTCGCCGCCGCCGCCGATCTGCCCCCTGGTCATGTCCTGGCGGTGGAGCTGCTGGGCCTGCCGGTGCTGCTCTGCCGTGGCCGCGATGGCGTCGTGCGGGCCTTCCGCAACCGCTGCCCCCACCGGGCCGTGGCCTTCCGCGAGCCGGCCGAAGGCACCGTGGCCTGCCGCAGGCTGGTGTGCCCGTACCACGGCTGGACCTATGACCTGGGCGGAACGCTGTTGGCGGCCGCCCGGGAAGCGGAGTTCGTTGAACCGTTCGATCGCGGCGCCTGGCCGCTTGAGGGTCTGGGCTGCGAGCTGCGGGCCTCCCTGATCTGGGTGGCTCCCGGGGCCGATCCGATCCCCCTCGACGACCAGCTGGATCTACCGCTGCAGGAAGCCGCCACCCCCCTCAGCCAGCCCCTGGTGCCCTTGGCCTTCCACAGGCAAACCCTGGCCTGCAACTGGAAGATCGCCCACGACAACACCCTCGACGATTACCACGTCGCCATCGCCCATCCCACCACTCTGCACAGGATGCAGGGCCCTGTGCGCCACTACAGCCACCGCTTCGGCACCTGGGCCAATCTGCTGGCCACCCCGTGGCAGGACGGGGACACCGAATTCCTCACTTTCGGTCTACCGCCCTGGAACCACCTGCTGCTGTGGCCCGACGGACGCCTGGCCCTGATCCAGTTTCTGCCTGAGAACCTCACCAGCTGCACGATGCAGGTGTGGCTGCTGGGCCCGGAAGCCCGCAAGGGCGAAGGGGAGGTTCTGATGGCGGAGATGGTCAGCTTTCTCGCCGAAGACCGCGTCTTGGTGGAATCCGCCCAGCGGGGATACGGCGAAGGATTCCTCAGCGGACCTCCCCACCGACTGGAGGCCCGGATCCTGCACCAGCAGGCGATCTACGCGGCGCTGCTGGAGCCCTGGTACGCGTCGGGGCGGATGCCCAGATAGACAGCCTCCTTGAACAGGGCCTGCTTGGCGTTCGCATCCTGGCGCTGGTCGGCGATGGCGTATCGGGCGCGCAGGGAGGCCACCAGCACAGACTGGCGGGGATCGGTTGCTGCGGAGGTAGGGGTGGATGTCGGGGTGGATGTCGGGGTTGCGATCGGAGCTTCGGTCATGTCCATCACGGCTTAAGTCTGTTCATGGTGAACACATCTTATCGCCGGCTGCAGCTGGAAAAAGGCGACGCAACCAACCGGCCATGGCGCAATTGATCGTCAGCAGGTCGGCCACCGGCTGGTCGGTGAAGGGCAGGGTGGGCAAATAGCCATCAGGGCCGAATTCGGGCGTGAAACTCAGCGGTGGCGCCCCCCGCTTCAGGGCCCGTTCGCTGAACAGTTGCCAGCAGGCCAGGTGGGCCGCCAACGCCTCGCCATGCTCGGGGGCGAAGGGGTGGGACACCTGCGGACCCTGGGCATGGCCTACCCGTGCGTGGATGTGGTCCACCCGATCCGCCATCGCCTGGACCGGCTCCAGTTCCGGGGTCATCAGTCGCTCGGCGACGACACACCAGTGGCTGAGATCCGCCGTGAGCCGCAGCCCGGGCAGGGCGTCCAGCAGGGGGGCGATGGTCCAGGGCATCCCCAGGCAGCGGGATCGGTGGGTTTCGAAGCTCACCGCCAGGCCGGTCGCTTCCGCCAGCGCCAGCGCCTCAGCCAGAAAAGAGCGTTGCCGCTCAAGCGGCCAGGCATCGCTGCCGGCGAGCACGGTCACCCGGTGGGGCCGCAACCCGACGCAGCGTTGCAGCAGCTCGTCCAATTCCGCCAGGTGTTGCGCCGCTGTGCAGCCCAGCCCCGGCACGTAGCCGCCGCCGGTCACCACCTCCAGCACCAGGGGCCTGCCGGAATCCCGCAGGCGGGCTGGGCCATCCGCGTCGGCCAGCAGGCAGGGATGGCGGACGTTCAGCTCCAGCCCATCGAAGCCCCCCCGCTTGGCCGTCTGCAGGGCCAGGGCCAGGGAGCCTTGAAATCCCCACAGGGAAAAAAACAGAAGGGACGTCACCAGACCCGCCTCAGGCGCGTCCCACTCTTCCCTGCCGCCCAGCCAGGACGGGTAACCGTGCCCACCAGGCGCCAGGCCCGGGGCAAATGTTCACAACGGACGGTGGCGGGCGGACCGCGAGCGGGACAGTGGACCCTGGTCTTCCACCTCCACAGGCCAGCTGCCCCCTCCGTGACCGCCTCACCCTCCTCCGCGCCACCAGCGACCGGCCCCGGAGCCGCCGCGCCGTTGCTGTCAGGCCCCCTGTTGCAGCGTCTCAACGAGCGCCGCAATGGGCCCGGTTGGCGGCAGCTCGGCTGCCATCTCACGCTGCTGGCGGTTGGAGCCTTGCTCTGGGGCTTCCCTGCCTTGCCCGAGCTGCCCAGCCCGGCCCTCTGGGCCCTGCGGCTGGTGGGTCTGCTGCTGCTGGGATGGGGCCTGGCCTTCGGATTCTGCGCCATGCATGAGTGCGGTCACCGCACCGCCTTCGCCAGCAAGGACGCCAACGACGCCTTGGCCTGGTGGGCCGGTGTGCTGAGCTTCTACAACGCTGATTACTACCGCCGCTACCACCAGTGGCACCATCGCTTCACCCACCAGCCGGGTCTCGATCCCGAGCTGGAGCAGGCGCCCGCCAGCACCCTGGGCGGTTACCTGCTGGAGCTCAGCGGCCTGCCCTGGTGGATCGGCAAGATCCGGGGCCACGCCGCCGGCCTGCGCGGTGACTTCGGCGGCAGGCCCTACATCCCCGCCGAGGCCGCGACGGCGGTCACCGGCTCGATCCGGCTGCAGTTCGCCGTTTACGCCCTGCTGCTGGCGGCCTCCCTCTGGCAGGCCAATGGCGCCCTGTTCTGGTTCTGGCTGCTGCCCCTCGCCGTCGGCCAACCCCTGCTGCGTTTCGTGCTGCTGGCCGAGCATGGCGGCTGCAGCACCGGCAGCGACGGCCTCAGCAACACCCGCACCACCCTCACCTGGGCGCCGCTGCGCTGGCTGATGTGGGAAATGCCGTTCCATGTCGAGCACCACCTCTACCCCTCCCTTCCTTTTCACGCCCTCGCCGAAGCCCACGGCCATCTGGCCCCCCATGAAGTGCACCTCGATCCGGGTTATCTGGCCGTGCATCGCACCTTCGTACGCGACCCCGCCCGGCTGGCCCTCCCCTGAGTCCCGATCCCTTGCCACCCACCCTTGCTCCCCCGCGCCGCTTCGCGCTAGGGGATGTCCCCCTCGCCGGTGGGGGATGGCTGCCCGCCGCTTGGCTCGATTACCGGGTTTATGGAACCCTGGCCACGGACTGCTCCAACCTGGTGCTCTACCCCAGCTCCTATGGCGCCTGGCCCGAGGACATCGACTGGGTGGTGGGTCCGATCCTCGATCCGGAGCGCTGGTGCGTGGTGCTGGTGAGCCAGTTCGGCAACGGCCGCTCCAGCAGCCCCAGCACCGGTGCTCCAGGTCTGACGGGCGGCCGCTGGTCCGTTGATCACCGCGACAACGTGGCCGCCCAGCGCCGGCTGCTGGAGGAGGTGTTTGCGGTGACCTCCCCCGCCCTGATCTATGGCTGGTCGATGGGCGCCCAGCAGGCCTACCACTGGGCGGTGCTCGAGCCGGAGCGAACCCAGCGGATCTGCTGTGTCTGCGGCACGGCGCGCACCACCCCCCACAACCGGGTGTTCCTGCTCAGCCTCCGCCAGGCCCTCACCGCCGATCCCCACTGGGATGGACGTCGCTTCCGGGGTGCGCCGGAGCAGGGGTTGCGCACCTTTGCCCTGATCTACGCCAGCTGGGCCGCCAGCCAGCCCTTCTACCGCCGTGGCGCCCATCACCAGCTGGGTTACGCCAGCGTCGAGGCCTACGTGGAGGAGGCCTGGCTGCCCGCCTACCGCCGCCATGACCCCCACGACCTGCTGGCGATGCTGGACGTCTGGCTGGCGAACGACGTGGCCGCCGCCGCGGGGCTCGCGTCGGGGGACGCCGAAGCCGACCTGGCCGCAGCCCTCGGCCGGATCCAGGCCCGCACCGCCGTGATCGCTGGCCGCCACGACCTCTATTTCACCCCCGAGGACTGTGGGGCCGAGGCCGCCCTGATCAGCGGCGCCCATTTCGAGGTCCTGGAGTCCGACCTCGGGCACCGGGCCGGCAATCCCCGCGACGCCCCGGCTGAGCAGTGCCAGATACGGGCCGCCGTGGAGCGGCTCTGCGCCGGCTGACCGCCTCCAGGCCCCTGACTCCTCTTCCTTCTCACTCCCCCCGATGACCGATCTGGCCCGCTTCGCCGCCACCCATGGCATCCGGCACTTCCTGTTCTCGTTCTGCGATCTGTTTGGGGTGCAGCGGGCCAAGCTGGTGCCGGCCGCCGCGGCCGCCGAACTGGCCCGTTCCGGAGCCGGTTTCGCCGGTTTCGCCGCCTGGCTGGACATGACGCCGGCCGACCCGGACGTGCTGGCGATCCCCGATCCCACCAGCTTGATGGTGCTCCCCTGGCAGCACGAGGTGGCCTGGGTGGCAACGGATCTGCAGGTGGAAGGGCAGGTGCTGGAGCAGTCCCCCCGGCGGGTACTGCAGCGGCAGATCGCCAGGGCGGCCGCCCTGGGCCTGCAGTTCCGCAGTGGCGTCGAGGCGGAGTTCTTCCTGATGGACCCGGAGCGGGACGCCATCGCCGATGGCCTCGACCGGCAGTCGAAGCCCTGCTACGACCAGCTGGCCCTGATGCGGCACTACCCCCTGATCAGTGCGCTGCTGGAGGGCATGGAGAGCCTCGGCTGGGGGCCTTACCAGGCCGATCACGAAGACGCCAACGGCCAGTTCGAACTCAACTGGACCTATGCCGAATCGCTGCTGACGGCGGATCGCCATGCCTTTTTCCGGGTCATGGCCGCCGCCCAGGCCGAACGCCATGGGGTGCGGGTGAGCTTCCAGCCCAAGCCGATCGCGGCCCTCACCGGCAACGGCGCCCACCTGCATGCCTCGCTTTGGGACGAAGCGGGGCACAACGTGTTTCACGACCCGGCGGGGGAGAAGGGCCTGTCGGAACTGGCCTATCAGTTTGTCGCCGGCCTGCTGGCCCATGCCCCGGCCCTGTGCGCCCTCACCAATCCGGTGGCCGGCAGCTATCGGCGCCTGGCCCGCTCCGTCACCAGCTCCGGCGCCACCTGGTCACCCTCCTGGATCAGTTACGGCGGCAACAACCGCACCCACATGGTGCGCATCCCCGACGACCAGCGGATTGAGCTGCGCCTCGGCGACGGTGCCGCCAACCCCTACCTGCTCCAGGCCGCCGTGCTGGCGTCAGGGCTCGACGGCATTGAGCGGCGCCTCGACCCCGGCCCCCGCAGCGACCTGAACACCTATGTGCAGGCGCCGGTGGGTGCTCCCTCCCTGCCCACCTGTCAGGCCGATGCCCTGGAGGCGTTCCGCCACGACGGGCCGTTGCGGGACTCCCTGGGCGAGGCCTTCTGCACCGCCTACGAAGCCCTGGTGGCCCAGCGCCCCGATGCCTGAGATCGCCAGGGGCACGTCATCTCCGGACCAGTGGAAGATCAGCAGAACTGCCTATAGCCAGAACGCTCCAGAAGGGAGAGAGTGACTGTATCAACCAGGAGGCTCCAGTGATGGAAGAGACACCACCCGGTCAGGTTTCAGGAGTGCGTTGACGGCAGGCCCCTGCTCCAACAGTCTTGTTCCCAACAACGGTTTCCCGTTCTCTTGCAGATCACCCGATGCATCGTTCAGGTGCCCACGGGTTTATGGAAACCGGCACCTGGATGCCTCGGCCCCAGGTGCCACCGCCAGCAACTCCGACTCCGAAAACCACCTCCCGGGGACTCCCACGGATCCCCAGCCCAGCTGACCTCTTTTCGATGGCGCGTTCATGACGGAGCGGGCATCCTCGGCCTTCTTTCGTCATCACCCATCAACGGTCCCCAAGGACCTGATCGTCAGCCCCTCTGATCGTCCAAATCCACACCGACATCAGACCGATCAACACAACACAGGAACAATCCTTGTTCCACCCATGCCCGGCTCTTCTGGAAGCCGGGCTTTTTCATGGGCTCCACCGGCAGACAAGGACGGAGGCTGCGGACTCGGGCCCGTCGCAACCACCTAGATTTGCTTAACAATTGGTCAGGGTCGATGACGCGTTTGCCCTGGGCCGTGGTGCTGCTGACGTTGCTGGGGGCCAGGTACCTGCACTGGCGCGTCAGCGGAAGCCTCAACCTGGCCACCCCCCTGTCCACCACATTGAGCCTGCTGACGCTGGCGGCCGAACTGGTGCTGCTGGCCGGCTTCTTCCTGCAGCTGTGGTTCACCCTGCTGCCCGAGCGGCCCGTGCCCCCGGCGAGCCCCATCCCTGTGCCAGCGCCGGCGATCGATGTGCTGGTGCCCAGCTGCGGTGAACCGGCCGAGCTGGTGGAGCGCTGCCTGCGGGGCTGTCTGGCGATGGACTACCCGGACCTGACGGTCTGGCTGCTGGACGATGCCGGCAGGCAAGAGCTGGCGGAGCTCTGCGAGCGCCTCGGCTGCCGCTATCTCGCCCGGAAGGACCACCCCCATGCCAAGGCGGGCAACCTCAACCACGGACTGCGCCACTGCCAAGGCGATCTGGTGGCGGTGTTCGATGCCGATGTCGTGCCGCTGCGGCCCTTCCTGAGCCGCACGGCCGGCCTGTTCCGTGATCCGTCCGTGGGGTTCGTGCAGACCCCCCAGAGCTACATGAATGCCGATCCGGTGATGCGCAACCTGCGCCTGGAGCGCTGGCTGCTGCCGGATGAGGAGAGCTTCTACCGCTGGATCCAGCCCACCCGCCAGAACCTCAATGCGGTGGTCTGCGCCGGCACTTCCTTCGTGATGCGGCGCGACGCCCTGGAGCAGGTGGGGGGCTTCGAAACGGCCACCCCCTCGGAGGATCTCGCCACCGGCATCCGGATCACGGCCGCGGGCTACCGCAACCACTACCTCTCCGAAAAGCTCAGCGCCGGCCTGGCGCCGTTCACGGCCGCGGCCATGGCCCGGCAACGCTGTCGTTGGGGCAGCGGTTCGCTGCAGACCCTCCGCACCGGCGCCGACCCGCTGCGGATCCCCGGGCTCAGTCCCCTGCAACGGCTGGCCTACAGCGAGGGCATCCTGCATTGGTTCAGCTTTCCGGCCCAGCTGGTGCTGCTCTGCACGCCGCTCAGCCTGGGCCTGCTGGGGATCGCCCCAATCCTCATCGGCGGCGAGGCGCTGGTCAGCATCGCCCTGCCGTTCTTCCTCAGCCAGCTGCTGCTCACCCGCTGGCTGAGCGGCCATGCCCGCGCCGCGATCCTGCCGGAGCTCTACCGCTGGATCTTCCTGCTGCCGATCTGCGCCGCCGTGGTGTCCACGGCCCTGGGCCGGCCACGCCGGTTCAAGGTCACCCCGAAGGCGGTGACGGGCCAGGGGACCACCGGCCCCGCTGCGGGCCTGCTCCTGCCACTGGTGGTGCTGCTCGCCCTGCAGCTGCTGGCCCTGGGAAACCTGGCGCCGGGTCGGCTGCCGCTGCTGGCCGGCCAGGGGGCGGCGCTGCCGGTCACCGCCGCCACGCTCGGGGTGGTAGCGGGCTGGAGTCTGCTCAATGGTCTGCTGCTGCTGCTGGCCATCCGCAGTTGCTGGGATCGGCCCCGGAGTGATGGGACGCCCTGGTTCGCCCTGTCCCTACCGGTTCAGCTGCTCCACCAGAGGGGAGTCGAGCCAGGACGCCTGCAGGCGATCAGCGCCAGCGGCGCTGAACTCTGCCTGGCAAGCGCCGAGGCTGCCCGCGCTCTGGAGGCGACCGGGCCCCTCACCCTGGAGGGTCTGTGGCCGGATCTGACGCTGCCCTTCGTACCGATGGCCCAGCACGCCCGTGCTGTCGGCGGGACCTGGGGACCGCTCACGGCGCTGCAGCGGGATCGGCTCGAGACCCTGCTTTACCGACGCGAAGGGCTCTGGCCCACCCTGCGGGCGCCCTTCGAGCTCCGCACCCTGCCGCTGGTGTTGCTGCGAACCCTGCAGCGGATCGGGCCGGAGAGCTGGTTTCGCCGCAGCCTCATTCCCCAGCGCCCCCAGGCATTCAGACCTTCCAGCACGGGCAGCAGTGCCTGACCACGCTCGGTGAGGCCGTACTCCACCCGGGGCGGCACCTCGCTGTAGACGCGACGCCAGACCACGCCGTCGGCCTCCAGTTCCCGCAGCTGGGCCGTCAGCACCTTGTGGCTCACCCCATTCAGGGACCGCTGCAAGGCGGAGAAGCGGCGCCCATCACCACTGAGCTCACGCACGATCATCAGCTTCCAGCGTCCGCGCATCACCCGCAGGGTGAGTTCCGCCGGGCAGACCTGGTGATCACCGCTGCTGTTGAGATCCCCGAGAGTTTGTCACGGCTGGAGGGTTACCGGCGGGTGACCCAGGCACCCATCGGTGCGTTCTTGTCAGGCACGCTGCATGTCCGCCAGAGTCACTCCATGACCTTAACGATCCCTTCCAATCCAGGACCGTCCCGCTCCCCCCTGCCGGTCTGCGCACGATGAGCGACCTGTTCACCCCCCTGAAGGTGGGTTGCCTGGAGCTGCCCAACCGGGTGTTGATGGCTCCCCTCACCCGCGCTCGCGCCGAGCCTGGCCACGTCCCGGGCCCGCTGATGGCCACCTACTACCAGCAGCGGGCCAGCGCCGGCCTGCTGATCGCCGAGGCCACCATGGTGATGGAGGGACATTCGGCCTTCTGGCACGAACCCGGCATCCATTCGCCGGCCCAGGTGGAGGGCTGGCGGCTCACCACGGAGGCGGTGCACGGCGCCGGTGGGCGGATCGTGCTGCAGATCTGGCACGGCGGTCGGGCTTGCCACCCCCTGCTCAATGACGGCCGTCAGCCGGTGGCGCCGAGCCCGATCGCCATCACCGGCGACGGGGTGCACACCGCCGAGGGGAAACAGCCTTACGTCGTCCCCAGGGAGCTGGCCGATGACGAGCTGCCGGCGATTGTGGCCGGGTTCCGCTCGGCCGCTCGCAACGCCACCGCCGCCGGCTTCGACGGGGTGGAAGTGCATGGCGCCAATGGCTACCTGCTCGATCAGTTCCTGCGGGACGGCAGCAACCGGCGCAGCGGTCCCTACGGGGGAGCGATCGGCAACCGAGCCCGGCTGCTGCTGGAGGTGCTGGAGGCCGTGCAAAGCGAAGCACCTTTGGTGGGCCTGCGGATTTCCCCCCTGAACGGCTTCAACGCCATGGTGGACAGCGACCCCATCGGCCTGTCCAGCTGGTTGGCCGAACGGCTGAATGAAACCGGGCTGGACTACCTGCACGTGATGCGAAGTGACTTCCTCGGCCAGCAGACGGGTGACGTGCTCACCCCGATCCGGGCAGGGTTTGGTGGGGTGCTGGTGGGCAACATGGGCTACAGCCCCGAAGAAGCCAACGCCGCCATTGCGGCCGGCCAGCTCGATGCGGTGGCCTTCGGCCATGCCTTCCTGGCCAACCCCGACCTGCCGGAGCGGATCCACCGCGGCGCGCCGCTGCAGGACCCCGATCCGGCCACCTTCTACACCGCCGGTCCGACCGGCTACACCGACTACCCCGTCCTGGAGCCCTCCTGACATGGCCCCCGATCTTCTGGTACTCAGTGCCAGCAACGGTGACAACCTGGCACTCTCGCAACGCTTTGCCGCCGCGGCTCGCGCCCGCGGCATGGGGGCCGAGGTGCTCGACCTCACGGCCCTTCCCCTGCCGCTCTACAACCCCCGCACCCACGCCGAAGCCGGCCTTCCCGCTGCGGTCGGCACGCTCAGCCAGACCCTCGGGGCCACCCCCCGCTGGGTGATCTGCGCCCCCGAGTACAACGGCTCGTTGCCCCCGGTGCTGACCAGCGCCATCGCCTGGCTGTCGGTCCAGGGGGAGGAGTTCCGCACCCTGTTCAACGGCCGGCCGATCGCGATCGCCACCCATTCCGGCGGGCCCGGCGTGGAAGTGCTGGCCGTGCTGCGCATCCAGCTGGCCCACCTCGGGGCCCATGTGGTCGGTCGCCAGCTCTCCTGCAGCCGCCAGAATCCCGCCAAGGACAGCAGCATCGACGACATCGTGCGCCGCCTCCAGCGGATGGACCTGATCCAACCCTGACGACCCTGCCCCCATGACCCTTGTCTTCCGACCTGCCGGAGAGCGGTTCCACAGCCAGCTCGACTGGCTGGACAGCTGGCACAGCTTCTCCTTCTCCCACCATCACGATCCGGCCTGGATGGGCTTCGGTCCGCTGCGCGTGATCAACGACGACACGATCGCCGCCGGCAGCGGCTTCGGCCTGCATCCGCACCGGGACATGGAGATCGTCACGGTGATGGTGGACGGCCAGCTCAACCATCGCGATTCCATGGGCCACAGCGAGGTGCTCCGGGCCGGGGAAGTGCAGGCGATGAGCGCCGGCACGGGCGTGGTGCACAGCGAGATGAACCAGGGCGATCGCGCCTGCCGCCTGCTGCAGATCTGGATCGAACCGAGCCGGGAGGGCCAGGCCCCCTCCTACCGCCAGAAGCCTTTCCAGCTTCGCCAAGGCTGGGTGCCGCTGCTGGACCCGGACGAACGCCAGGGAGCCCTGGCGATCAACCGGCCGGTGCGCCTCTGGCGGGCACGGCCCGCTGCCGGGGACCGCCTGGATCTGGCCATCGCCCCTGGGGCCAGCGGCTGGCTGCAGCTGATTGCTGGCCAGGGGACGGCCTTCGGCCGGACGCTGCAGCGGGGCGACGGCTTGGGCTTCCCGGCGGCCCCACCCGCCAGCTTCGAGGCCGGCGCCGATGGGGCGGATCTGCTGCTGTTCGAGCTGTGCTGAGCACAGCTGGCCGGCAGCGGTGGTACCGAACCTTGCCCCGGCTCCAGGATGGGTGGAACAGCCGGATGTCATGGCCCGTTTTCTGCTCCTTTTCAGGCCCCGGCTGCCGCTGCCGCCACCCGAACTCATCGATCGGCTCGATCCCCTGATCCAGCGGTTCCACGCCGAGGTGGAGCATCGCTCACCCGCCCACCTCAGCGCCATGGTCCGGGGGGAGCACGAGAAGCTGCGGCTGCAGCTGATCGCCGATGTGCAGGCCAAGGCGGATGGTCCCGTGCTGGAACTGGTGCTGATGAGCCGGGAGGCCATGGGGGCCGGCGCGCCCCACACCAAGGAACTGTTCGAGACGCTGGTGGCGATCGCGGCCCAGGTCATGCAGGACCTTGACCTGGTGTTTCGATCCGACCGGGACGGCGCCCTGCCCGACCGCAACTGAGACAATGGCTGCGATGCAGACCCTTTTCACGACCCCTGACGCCCTCGCGGAACTGCAGCCACCACGCGGCTATCGCGTGCTGGCCTGGTTCGGACTCGTGACCAACCTGTTGGTGCTGCCGCTGGGCCTGGCGGCGATCCTTCTCTGGGGCTTCTGGAGAACGGCCAATGTCGCCATCTACACCAGCGCCGTGCTGCCCGCGGTGGCCCTGGGGGTGGTGGCCTGCATAGCGCTGCTGAAGTGGCGGCTGTGGGGCCAGGTGCTGGCGATCGTGGCCCTGTCGCTCGATCTGGCGATCGAGATGGCCTACGGCATTGTGCGGATGGCCCTGGTGGGCGAGGAGCGCCTGCTGCTGGCTGTGGTCGCCCCCCTGGCCTGGGCCCTGACCCTGGCGGCGCTGGTGTTCTGGTGCCGGCCGGCGATCCGCTCCTACCTGAGCTGAGGGGCCGCCCCGGGCCGCCGATCAACCTGGCGTTCTGTATCAACGGCACCACCGACGGCCCCCGACACAAGGATTGGATACCCCTCAGCCGAATCCAAGCCTCTCCGATGCCCAGTCCCCAACGCTTCGCCGCCCTGCAGGAGATCCACAATCGTCTGCCGGTGGTGACGCCTCCCATCGAGTCCCTCGATGATCTCTGGGCTAGCGACGTGTTCAGCCTGTCCAAGATGAAGGCAGCGCTGCCCAAGGACATCTTCAAGTCGGTGCAGCGCACCATCAGGGAAAGCGGCAAGCTCGACGTCTCGGTGGCCAACGTGGTGGCCCAGGCGATGAAGGAATGGGCCACCGGTCGCGGCGCGCTCTATTACGCCCACGTCTTCTACCCACTCACCAACGCCACCGCCGAGAAGCACGACGGCTTCATTTCGGTGCAGGGCGACGGCTCGGTGATCACCGAATTCACCGGCAAGGTGCTGGTGCAGGGCGAACCTGACGGCTCCTCCTTCCCGAGCGGCGGCATCCGCACCACCTTCGAGGCCCGCGGCTACACCGCCTGGGACATCACCAGCCCGGCCTTCCTGATGGAGACCCCCAACGGTCTCACCCTCTGCATTCCCACCGTCTTCATCTCCTGGACCGGCGAGGCCCTCGACAAAAAGACCCCCCTGCTGCGCTCCAACGCCGCCATGAACAAGCAGGCCCAGCGCCTGCTGCGGCTGCTCGGTGAAACCGACGTGGCACCCGTCAACTCCAGCTGCGGCGCCGAACAGGAATATTTCCTCATCGACAGCGCCTATGTGCCCCTGCGTCCCGACCTGCTGCTGGCCGGCCGCACCCTCTTCGGCAAGCCCTCCGCCAAGGGGCAGCAGTTTGATGACCACTACTTCGGCGCCATCCCCCAGCGGGTGCAGGTGTTCATGCAGGACGTGGAACGCCAGATGTACAAGCTGGGGATCCCTGCCAAGACGCGCCACAACGAGGTGGCGCCGGGCCAGTTCGAGATCGCCCCGTTCTTCGAGGCGGCCAACGTGGCGACCGACCACCAGCAGCTCACGATGACCATCCTTAAGAGCACGGCGCGGCGCCACGGGATGAACTGCCTGCTGCATGAGAAACCCTTCGAGGGCATCAACGGTTCCGGCAAGCACGTCAACTGGTCGGTTGGCAACGCCACCCAGGGCAACCTGCTGGATCCGGGCAGCACCCCCCACGAGAACATGCAGTTCCTGCTGTTCTGCGGTGCCGTCATCCGCGGGGTGCATAAGTTCGGCCCCCTGATGCGGGCCGTGGTGGCCACCGCCGGCAACGATCACCGCCTCGGTGCCAACGAAGCCCCGCCGGCCATCATCTCCGTCTACCTGGGCAGCCAGCTCGAGGACGTCTTCCGCCAGATCAAGGAAGGGGACGTGACGGGCTCCACCCATGCCGGCGTCATGCAGCTGGGCGTCGACACGCTGCCGGAGTTCCCCAAGGATCCCGGCGACCGCAACCGCACCTCCCCCTTCGCCTTCACCGGCAACCGCTTCGAGTTCCGTGCCGTTGGCTCCAACCAGTCGGTGGCTGGGCCCCTGGTGACCATGAACACGATCCTGGCCGACTCGCTCGCCTACGTGAGCGACCAGCTGGAGCAGAAGATGGCCGCGGGCGAAAGCCTTCCCGGTGCCGCCTTCTCCGTGCTCAAGCAGATCATGACCGACCACGGCAATGTGGTCTTCGGCGGCGACGGCTATTCCAGCGAATGGCACCGGGTGGCCGTGGAGGAGCGGGGCCTGGAGAACCTGCCCACCACCGCCGATTCCCTGCCGGTGCTGCAGCGGCCTGAAATCCGCGACCTGTTTGCCAGCCAGGGCGTCCTCAGCCCCCTGGAGCTGGAGAGCCGCTTTGAGGTCTATGCCGAGCAGTACGTGCTGGCCATCGACGTGGAGGCCAAGCTGGCCGTGCAGATCGCCCAGACCCAGATCTACCCGGCTGCCATGCGCTATCTGGGTGAACTGGCCAGTTCCCTGCAACTGCAGACGGCGATGGGCCTCCAGGTGTCCCCGGAAACCCAGCAGAGGGTCGCGTCGCTCAGCGCCAAGTCGATGGAACTGAGCAGTGCGCTCGAAAGTGCCATCAGCCAGGCCCCCCATGGCACCGTGGCGCACATGCGCTACTCCGCCGACACCCTGATGCCCCTGATGCATCAGCTGCGGGAAGCGGTCGATGGCCTCGAGGCGGTGGTCGACGACAACCTCTGGCCCCTGCCCTCCTACCAGGAGATGCTGTTCATCCGCTGAGCTCCCTACCGGTGCAGCGCGGAGGGCCCTTCGGGGCCCTTTTTTTTTGGGCCTCCCGGCGGGCGGCACCTCACGTTCTGCACGCTTGGTTCCCTTCGGCACAGTCGAGCCGTCAGGGGAGGTGCTGGAGTCGACCGATGAGCCCTCCAGCCGACCAGCTCCCCGCCGCCGACGGATCCCCCGAACTACGGGACCTCGAAGATCACTACGGCTCCTATTGCCGGGCCATGCGAATGCTGGTGCGGGAAGGCAAGAGCCTCAAAAACGTGCAGCGCACCGTGTGCTGGCAGCAGCTGGCCCGCCTGCACGACTGTCGTCCGGCCCGCTACCAGGAACCCGATGCCCTCTATCTGAAGCTGTGGCGGGAGAGCCGCAGCGGCGGGACTGCGGCCTCCAAGCGTTGAGAATCGGAGGGCGGAGCCGGGGACTCTTTCGTGGATTCGGTCACATCGGCCACTGACAGGGCCCCCTGGGGCGAACGATGACGGGTGTTCTCCTGCTGTCGACGTTGTTCATGGACGCACCTACGGCCTTCGCCGCGGTCGCTCTCGCCGCCGTCTCCTGGGATGGCGCTCTCACCATGGCGGGCACACGGGCCCTGCGCCACGCCCTGGATTACCGCGCCCCCTTCAAAGGTCGCAGTGACAAGGAGATGATCACCCTGATGGACACCCTGCTGCAGGGCCTGCGGGCCAAGGGATCGATCGGGCTGATGGAGGAAGCGGCCGCGGTGCTTGATGACCGCCAGCGGCACACGGCCTACGCCGTGGCGGCGGAGATCATGCGCTCCGACGGGCCTCTGCAGGACCAGGAACAGAAGATCCTCGCCGACCTGGCCGCCACCCTGCGCCTCGATCCGGAGGAAACCAGCAAGGTCCTCGCGGTGATGGACGTCCTCCATGCCAGCATCCTGGAGCCTGCGGTGAGCGCATGAGTTCTGCCCCCACCGGCCTTCGTATCGCCGTGGTGGGGGCCGGCAGCTCCGGCCTGCTGCTCGCCTTGATCCTGCAGCGCCAGGGCCACAGGGTCACCCTGTTTGAGCGTTCACCGCGGCTGCGCGCCGAAGGTTGCGGGATCCTGCTGGTGAAGAGCGGCGTCGAGGCGGTGGCCGCGGCCGCCATCCCTGGCCTGCTGGACGACCTGCTGGCCGGCGGCCATCCCGTGCAGCGGTTCGTCTTCCGCAACCTCAGGGGTGATCTGATCGAAGCCAGCCCGGCCGAACGGGACGCCGGCGACCTGCCGTCGCTGCTGATTCACCGCCGCGCCATCCTCGACGCTCTCTGGCGCCATCTCGATCCCGCCTGTTTCCAGGGCTGTCACTCGCTCGTCAGCTGGAGCCAGAGCGACACGGGCGTTGAGGCGCGGTTCGCCGAGGGCCCGCCATGGACGGGCGATCTGCTGATCGGGGCCGACGGGATCTTCTCCAAGGTGGCCACCCTGCTCCGCTCCGATCGCCGCTTGCAGTACCTCGGGGATCGGGTCTGGCGTGGGGTGGTGACGGACGAGAGCTTCTGCAGCAACGGGGATTTCTTCGTCTATGCCCGCGGCCGGGGCATCTACGCCAACTTCTTCGATCTGGGCCCCGATGGGGAGGGCAAGGGGCGCACCCACTGGGGCTTCTTCCAGGAGGAGGAACTCCCCGATGACCGCGACACGCGGCAAAGGCTGCTGGCGGAGGGCGTGCCCGCCACCGCCCTGGCCAAGCTGCCCGCTGACGCGGCCGCGATCATCAGCGCCACGCCTGCGGAAGAGGTGATCGCGAACTGGTCCTACGACATTGATCCCCTGCCGGCATTCGTTGCGGGGCGGGTGGCCCTGATCGGCGACGCCGCCCATGCCATGAGCTCCTCCCAGGCCCGGGGGATGACGGCGGGACTGGAGGATGCGGTGGCCCTGGCCGCCTGGCTCGCCCCTCGCGTCGCCGCCAGCCCCGAGCTGGCCCTGCAGCGCTACCAGGAGGAGAGGCTGCCGGTGGTGCACCGCTACCAGGAGCGCAGCCGCCAGGTGAGCCATCGCACGGGGCGGAAGCGCCCGCCGACCCGGGATCCCGCCGGGCCCCCTGTAGCGGAGCAACACTGAAAGATGTTGTGAAGGTGACAGTTCCGATCTGGCACAGGGGGCAGAATGCCATTCCTGTATACGAGGCAAGACGTGGCGATCTCCTTTCCTCAGACCCGTCAGCGCAGCAGTTCCCAGTCCTGCCGGACCTACCGGCTGGTGGATCAGCAGGGTGAGCCCCATCCCATCCTCGACGACCTCTACGAATCCCTGGATGCGGCCTGGAGCGAGGCACTGCACTGGTGGCAGGAAGAATTCGGCCCCGTGCAGGGACCGGTGGGCATCGGCGTGGAAGTGAGCACCCTGAGCGGCGAATGGCGCACCCTGCGCTATCCCGGCACCTGAGAACCTGAGGGTCTCAGCGCACCGTCACCCCTTTCCAGAAGGCCACCCGGCCACGGATGTTGCTGGCGGCCTGCTTCGGCTCCGGGTAGTACCAGACGGCATTGGCGTTCTCCTTGCCGTCCACCACCAGGTCGTAGTAATGGGCTTCCCCTTTCCAGCCGCAGACGGAGCGATGGCTCGAAGGCCGGATGCAGGCGGCATCCAGCGAGTCCGCCGGGAAATAGGCGTTGCCTTCCACCGTCACGATGTCCTCGCTGCTGGCGATCACCGTTCCGTTCCAGCTGGCCTGCATCGTTGACGTCGTCGAAGACGCTCCATTCTGGCGCCTTCCGACCTCTTACCAGTCGTTGGGCTGGTAGATCCGCAGGGTGCCCACCCCCACGGGACTGGGTAAGGGGTTGGGGCCGAAGGGAATCGCCGTCACCTGAAACAGGTAGGTGTCGGCCTGGATGGGGTTGAACCAGGGCCGCAAGGACACGGTGACGGTGGCGCCGGGGGGAACGGGCTCAGGGAAGCTGAGGGTGAAGAGGCGGGAGGCAGGCTCGAAGCTGGCTCGGACCGGAATGGGACGCCCCTCGCGGCGCGGAACGCCCAGGAAGGCCCGGGTCCGCTCGACGGCGAAGGGGAATTGCCAGTCGGCACCGCGGGTCTGCTGAATGGTCAGGCCGCCGAGGGAAGCACCCGCCTGCCCATCGAGGCTGAGGGTGAAGAAGTACTCCGCCGGGGATTGGCCCACATTGGTGGTGTAGCTGGTGAGGGCCACTTTCCAGGGGGCCCGCACGAACTGGGTGCGCCCCCCCAGCTCAAGGGCGTGGGTGCCTGGTGGCACGCAGGCCAGCAGCAGCGAGAGGGTTGCCACCGGCAGGATGGCGTCGTTCTTCACCGAGAGCCTGCGCTGTGGAGGACGTGCCATGGCCACCTCAAGCTTCAGAGCTCACGCTAGAGGGACGCTGCTAGGGAGGGGTTCGCACCGGCCAGGAAGGGCGATGGATCCTGGTCGCGGCGATGCTGAACCGGAATCGGCTCCCCCGGAGCCCAAGGGTCGGCCGGATCCAGGCAGGCGGTGGCCTCCAGGGATCGGCGCAGCAGACGGGCGGCGTGCAGCGGCATGTCCCTCGGCACGCTGATGCGATCCCGCAGATAGCGCAGCCCCCTGGCCGACCCAGCCGGTGGTGGGCAAGGCCTGTCTGTGATCAGGCGGGTGAGCGCACAGCGCAACGCCCGATCCAGACCTTCCGGGCCCAGGGGGTTGCGTGCCAGCAGGGTGTTCCGGTGCCGCAGCACCCTGGCCAGGGCCACGCCGGCCGCCTCGGCCGGCTCACGCTGGCTGGTTTCGGGGTCGGCTCCAGGGGGGGCCAGCACGGGCCAGGGGCCGGCGTCGATCCGCTGGGCCAGATCCCGCTGCTCCGGCGTGCCACTGGCGTGACAGCCCCCCATCTGGGGAGGGAGGTCGTGGGCATGGGTGTGGAAGTCGCTCTGGGTGCCCAGATAGGTGGGGCGCTGCTCGAGGGCGTCGAACCAGCGGTCGATGGCGGGGTAACGCTCCCGCAGCAGGAAGCCCTTGTAGTAGGCCAGGCTGGCGTTCATCCGCTCGAGGTAGGGCACGAAGATCAGGTCCACCGTGCCCAGGTCCCCCAGCAGAAACGGTCCGGGGTCGGCGGCGAGGGCGATCGCGAAGCGTTCGGCGAAGCGCTCGAAGCCCTGCTGGCCCCGGGCCTCCTCAGCGGCGCCACGGCTCGGGACGCAGAGCCATTGGCACCAGGCCCGGAACAACTGACGCTCCAGCTGGCGCAGGGGAAGCGCCTCGCGCGCGTTCATCCCCAGCCCCAGGGGACCGAAGGCCGTCTCAAGGGCCTCCAGGATGCGATCGCTCTCGGTGACCAGGCGGCCATCCAGCGCGAGGGCCGGCAGCATGCCGCCCCGCACCAGGTCGGTGTACCAGGGCTCCTTCTGCCCATAGCAGAACATCGTCACCTTGCGGATCCGATAAGGAATCCGCCGCTCCTCCAGCCACAGCCAGACCTTCTGGCAGTAGGGGCACCAGGCGTGGTGATCCCGGTACAGCGTGACGCGGATCTCCCCTGCCGGGCGGCCGAAAAGGCGCTGCAGGGCCTGGGCGCTGGTGGGACCTGCGGCGGGATCCGTGAAGGCTGGTGTCGCCAGAACTGGCGTCGCCTCGGAGGCCAGCGCCGCCCAGTCCAGGGGCTCGAAAAGCTCAGACACGGAGCCGGCCATGGAAGGGGGATGGGGCCGTGCAGCCTAGACAGACCCCCTTGGCAACACCCCCCCCCGGCCCTCGCACCGGCACGGACAACGAACCTAAAGTCGGATCATCCACGCCTTCCTGCAACCCCATGTTCGACGCCTTCACCAAGCTCGTCGCCCAAGCCGATGCCCGCGGCGAATTCCTCAGCCCCGGTCAGATCGATGCCCTGGGAGCCATGGTGGCCGAGAGCAACAAGCGGATGGACACCGTCAACCGCATCACCTCCAACGCCTCCAAGATCGTCACCAACGCGGCCCGCGATCTGTTCGACCAGCAGCCGGCCCTGATCGCCCCCGGCGGCAACGCTTACACCCATCGCCGCATGGCCGCCTGCCTGCGCGATATGGAGATCGTTCTGCGCTACATCACCTACGCGATCTTCACCGGTGATGCCTCCGTCCTCGAGGATCGTTGCCTCAACGGTCTGCGTGAGACCTACCTGGCTCTCGGCGTTCCTGGCGCTTCCGTGGCCGAAGGCATCCGCAAGATGAAGGCGGCTTCTATTGCCATCGCCGGCGATCGCAATGGCATCACCCAGGGCGACTGCGCTGCCCTGATGTCCGAAGTGGGCACCTACTTCGATCGCGCCGCCGCGGCCGTCGCCTGAGTGGGGTCGGTCTACCGGCCAGCCATCAACCCACCTCGCCGGGAATTCTTCCCGGCTTTTTTGTGACCGTTCGCTGGCCGGACGGCTGGTTTGTCATTTTCGCTACACGGCCCCGCTTCGCCTGCAACGAAGGTTGCCTTTGGCATTGCTTCTAATCACCAAGCAGTCGATGCTTCGATCACCGACGGGTGATCAACCACCGATGCGTAGCTTCATCACCAGCGCATGGGCGATCGCATAGGCACCATCAAGAAGCCCATCTCTTGCCTCATTGCTGGATAGCGAGTTTCCCACTCAGTTCGCGGGTTGTTCAATGCTTCAATATTACCTATCCACAGATATAGTGAGGGCGATCATGGTCATATCCGCTGACATTGAGCTGACATTGAGCTGACTTTCAACAGGCCGATAGCCATTCTTGTCAGCGACGGGATACTGGCCTTGGGAACTGCTATCATTTTCAAGATTCTCGTTGCACTGATGCCCCTTCGCGTCAGTGTCGAAGAGGAGGAAGATCGCGGACTCAACTTCGTCTTCAACGGAGAAGAGGCGTACGACCCAATGACCAACTGAGGCCTTCAAATCCATGAAAATGATCACGGCAATGGTTCGCCCTTCCAAGGTCGATGCCATCAAGACAGCCCTCGTGGCCCTCGACATCATCGGTATGACGGTCACCGACTCCCGCGGATTCGGTCGCCAGAAAGGCCAGGTCGAGCGCTATCGGGGTACGGAGTTCACCGTCGAGTTTCTCCCCAAGGCCAGGATTGAGATCGTTGTCCCTTCCGCCAAGTTGGAGGCGGCGATCGCCGCCATCACCGAGGCTGCCCACACCGGTGAAATCGGCGACGGCAAGCTTTTTGTCACCCCCGTGGAGTCGGTGGTTCGGATCCGCACCGGAGAATCCGGCGAAGCCACCCTCTGACCAAGCGACAGCATCAGCGAGCCGATCAACAGGAGCTGGCCGGGATGGCCGGCTCCTTTTTCATGAACTCCCCCGTACTCGCCGGCCGTGGCCCAGCCCCGCATCCTGCTGATCAGCGGCGCCAGCCGGGGCATCGGCCGCGCCATCGCTGAAAGGGCCTTGGCCGACGGCCATCGGCTCAGCCTCGGCGTGCGGGATCCCGCCGGGCTGCCGCAAGGCCCGCTGCTGGAGGCCGCCCGCCTGCGGCCCGACCGGATGCTGCTGCAGGCCTACGACGCCGGCGACCCCAGCCAGGCGAGCACCTGGGTAGCGGCGACCCTGGCCCAGTTTGGCGCCATCGACGGGCTGATCCACTGTGCGGGGCTGTTCTCCCGGGTGGGTCTGCTGTTTGAGGCTGGCCAGGAGCAGGAGATCGAAGCGCTGTGGCGCGTGAATCTGATGGGACCGTGGTGGCTGACCAGGGCCGCCTGGCCGGCGCTGGTGGCCAGTGGCGACGGCCGGGTGATCACCCTGGTGTCGATGAGCGGCCAGCGGGTGAAGGGCCCGCTGGCGGCCTACCCCTGCAGCAAGTTCGCCCTGATGGCCCTGTGCCAGGCGATGCGCAACGAGGGTTGGGATGCCGGCATCCGGGTGACGGCGATCTGCCCGGGCTGGGTCAACACCGCCATGGCCTCCCAGGTGACGACACTTTCCGCCGAGGCCATGACCCAGCCCGAGGATCTGGCCACCCTCACGGCCCAGTTGCTGCGGCTGCCCGCCAGCGCCGTGCCCTTCGAGCTGAAGATCAACTGCGTGCTGGAGCTCTGAGGCCGGCTCAGATCAGCCGCGATCCAGAGGCCGCCCGGCGCTGGGTGGGGTCAAACACGGCCGCCACGGTGCGAATCAACCAGCGGCCCGAGGTCGTGACCTCCACCAGGCCCAGGCCATCGGCCTGGCTCAGCCGCACCAGGCCGTCGTCGGCCAGGAGCCCCAGATCGGCCCATTCGCGGCTGAAGCGATCCGGATCAATCGCCACCTTGAAATGGCACATCACCTCCCGGATCAGTGCCCGCCGCTCCAGCACCTCCGGATCACTCACCACCAGCCCCCGCTCCACCGGCAGCTGGCCGGCGGCGATGCTGGCGGCGTAGGCCTGCAGATCCCGCTGGTTCTGGCTGAACAGCCCGGGGAACTGGCTGATGGCCGTGGGCCCCACCCCCAGCAGCTCCAGCTCCCCGCCGGTGGTGTAGCCCTGGAAGTTGCGGTGCAGGCGCCCCTGCCGCGCCGCGACGGCCAGGCTGTCGCCGGAGAGGGCGTAGTGATCCATGCCGATGGCGTCGTAGCCGCACCCGCCCAGTCGGTTGGCGGCACTTTCCAGCATCTGCAGCCGCTGCCGCTGGGAGGGCAAGTCGTCCGGTGCGATCTTGCGCTGCAGGGGCAGCTGGTCGGGGAGGTAGGCGAAGGAGAACAGGGACACCCGATCGGGACGCAGGTCCTGCACCAGCGCCAGGGTGGCGTCGAAACGCTCCGGGGTCTGGAGCGGCAGACCGCAGATCAGATCCACGTTGACGCTGTCGAAGTCCGCCTGCCGCATCCAGGCCATGGCCCGGCGCAGCTGGTCGACCGGCACCACCCGGTTCACGGCCTGCTGCACCAGGGGGTCGGCATCCTGAATGCCGAAGCTGATCCGGGTGAAGCCCAGGCGGCGCAGCGCAACGACGTCCTCCCGGCTGAGGGCCTCCGGATTGACCTCGATGGAGGCCTCCAGGTTGTCCTCGAGATCGAAGTGACGTTCGATCAACCGCCAGAGGCTCTCGCGCTCGGGGATCGTCAGGTAATTGGGGGTGCCCCCGCCCCAGTGCAGCTGGGCGAGGCGTCGCCGCTGGGCGGAATGGCGCGTGATCAGCTCCAGTTCAGCGGCCAGGGCGTCCAGGTAGGGACCCACCACCTTCGAACCGGCGCCGGTGGTGATGCGGTTGCAGCCGCAGAACCAGCAGGCGTTGCGGCAGAAGGGCACATGCACGTAAAGCGACAGCGCCTCGTCCGTGGGGCGGGCCAGCTGGGTCTCGAGGTCGGCCGCCGTGACGCCCCCGTGGAAGGCCGCGGCCGTGGGGTAGCTGGTGTAGCGGGGTACGGGCCGGTCGTGCTTGAGCAGCAGATCGATCGTCGTGGCGCCGGGCGCTGAAGCGGTGGCCGCTGGGGTCATGGGAGGAAGGGAGGGTGGAGCGGAACGGTCGGGGTGATCAGGCCTCGGAGCTGGCAGGCGCGGGCGTCTCCAGAGCGGCCAGTTCCGCCAACAGCCGCTGGGTGGCGCGGAAGGCGACCACCGCTTCCTCCAGCAGCTCCTCCTCTTCCACCTCGCTGAGATCAAGCTGTTCGAAGGCGTCGTGCAGCGCCTGCTTCAGCTCAGGGATGGGGCGCTGGAACTTCCAGAACCGCAGGCTGGGCAGCCCCTGGCTCGAGAGAATGGCCTGGGCCTTCTCGCCCAGTTGCTGGCCGCCGGAGAGATCGCCGCCGTAGCGCACATAGACGTGGGCCATCAAGCGGTGTGGCGCCTGGCGGGCCAGGTCGCGCAGCTGATCCAGCCAGTCGTGGGCGGCAGCAGAGGCCGGTGTGGCCGGGATGGCGCCCAACATGGCGACGTCCTGCCGCAGGGCCTGGCGGCGAGCCAGGACCGTCCAGGGAAAGGCCTTCGCCCCCAGGGCGGCGGCCAGCTCGGGGCCCTGCTCCTCAATCAGTTCGTAGGCGGGGGCGAGGGCACGGATCAGGGCCGCCAGCTGCCTGGGGCTGGCGTGGCCCTCCAGCAGGGATCGGGAGAAGGTCATGCCCTCGGCCTGGTGGTGGGCGGCACCGATGCGGGCGTGAAGCCGACGCACTCGGGGGCCAAAAGCTCTGCGCGCCAGCACATCAGCGGGCCTGGCGTGATCGGAGATGGCTTCGGAGATGGCTTCGGGGATGGCTGTGGGGATGGCTGTGGTCATGGGGATCGATGCCAGAGAGAAAACGTGGGTCCGCGCAGGGCGCTGATGCCTACGTTATAACGGTACTATTGTTCCATGCTTCTGTGGCAACAATTTCGTTGCAACCGCCGCATCCGCCACCCCCCACCACACACGCCGCCATGTCCGCCACCCCCCAGGCCTCGGCCACCGAGCCCACGCGCTGCCTGTCCTTCCTCGTGGCTCCGCTGGGCCAGCTCAGCGAGGACGGCCAGCTGCGTGAACTGATTGAGGAACGCCGGCAGTGCAAGGGAGCGGCCGTGGAGCTCTGGTACCTGGGGCCGGATCTGGTGGAGGAGCTCTGTCTGAGGCCGGCCTTCAGCCACCCTCCGGGGAAAGGCGACGAGCGCCGCCCAAGCGAGAAGCTCATCGAGGCGATGGTGGCCGGCGAAGCGACGGTGATCACCTGGCTGCAGCTGCGCTTCGGCGGCTGCACCGGAACCCTCGCGGTGCCGACAACCTGGCTTCAGGAACGAGCAGGCCGACTGCCGCCCCTGGCCCCTGCCAGCAACACGGCCAGCAGCAGTGGTTCCAGGAGGCCCTGGTGACGGCCAGCCCCTGGGTAAGGCCTGCAAAAGGTTGGCTTCCGTCGATCCAGCGCCTGATCGGCCAGGCGCCTCAGCTGCAGCAGGGCCAGATCAAGGGGAAAAGCGTGTCCTTATCAACGAAGGATCTCATGCCAATCAGAATCGCTGGCGTCCCCTTGCCTGCGTTGGTGTCGGTCCGCCTGCAGTTCGTGACGAGGAGCTGGAGAGCAAGACAGAGACAGCCGATTTTCCGCCTTTGGTTAAAACCACACTAACGGCTATCGAAAGCTTGTTGTGATTGCAACCAGGAGTAAAAGAATGCCAAAGGCAGAATATAGGCCAAGCTGAGACGACCAGCCTCCTGTCCGCCATTTCCCACAAGCGTAAAGAGGAGAGGCGCGAAGCAGGCCAACGCCGAGAATAGCAAGGCTCTTTGACTTACGCTTTTCCAGATATTGGCAAGAATCATGCGCACCAGAGGGTAGTAGAGAAAAATGCAAAGAGCTCCCCACATGAGCCATTGCAGGGCCTCCTCAAGCCCTGCTGCTGGGTTGGGTAGCTGGATGTACTTCCATGGCGAAAAGGGTGCCGGAAAAACAATCCTTGCCAGACGCTGGGGCTCCAGAATGTCTCCCATGGCGCTCAATGGGCTAGACAGGATATAGCTCTTGATAATATGCTGATTTTCTTTGCAATACTCAGCTACCTCGATTCCACTGTGCACCGACATATCAATACCGCCTTTGATGTTGGGCGCATGCACGAAGACCTCGGCAAGATTGCAACCCGTGTAGTTTGTTAGCATAAATGTATTAATCAAGCGATGCTGATTGATGTGGTAAGGGGAGGCCAGAAGGAGCCCAAGCAGCAGTCCCAAAGTCACCAGTAATTTTCTATTCAGCAGCGATGACAAAAGAATCAATGCCAGGGCGTAGGGAGCATAGGGCCTTGACATATACGCATTGAATGCTAAGAAAATTGCAAGCAGGCCAACGGAAATACCAACCGGAAGGGTGACAGGTTTGCCGCCACCCAAGTGAATCAATGCAAGCAGGCCTATGATCGAAGCTGGGTATAAGGCGTCGACAAATGACCCGCCCGAGAACAGAATGATGTAGATGGGTAAAATGAACAGGATCCATCGCGCCCAGCGCTGCTGATGCGGGAGTTGCGATGGCGCTTCAAGGATACGGAAAAGGGTTCTCGATAACAACAGAACACCAAAAAGCAATGCCGAGAAGTAAGCCAAGTCATAATAGAGATGCAAGCATGCTTCTCCACAGGCATGTCCAAGCTCCTTCTCGATGTGTAGAGATGGACGCATGACTGAGGTAACAGTCTGAAAGGCGAGTTCAGCATGGGTTTTCAACAGCAGAGACCGGAGGTCTGGGATGCTCCTGCACCACCCATAGTTGGGGGTGTGATTCTTTAAAAATGCGCCGGCGGAGGCCACCACCAGCGAATAGGCCATGGATTTAGTGACCACCAGTGCTCTCGGCATGGGCAGTGGCATCAGCAGCAATGTCACCCCTGAAGCTAAGGCCAGGCTCGCCATGGAGGCGATCAGCCGCCGCAAGACGCTCCAATGGATCGCCGCCTGGGCAAGGGAGCGGATGGGCCGCTTTGCTATCTGGGGATCATGGCTGGGGTCTTCCACCACACAGTTCCAGCCGGCCTTGTCGTCGGCAGCATCGCGATTCTGCTCGCCGTTGGCATCGTTGTGCTTGCCTTTATGGCCACCAGATCGCGGCATGCCTCGCGGGGCCCAAGCGGATCGGACCGGGAGCTGTAGCCGGGGTGGGGGGCAAACTTGGAAGACACACAGAGATTGCCCCCTTCCAGCATCCCCGCAGCATCCAGATGGGCACGGCTACCTTTAGAATTCCACACCCCTACCAACGCCATGGTCTCGCATCGTGCATCACCAAGGGGTGTAGCCAGGCCGCTTGACGGAAGGGCTTCCTTGAATGGCAGATGGGGAAAATCTTGCCGGAAGTCGGGAGAACCCAACAACGAGTTTGCCAAGGTTTGTGTCGCGCTGGCTTCCTGATTCACACAGAACAGCTGCAATGAATGCAAAGGATCGAGGACAGCCATGACCCCCGCCGAGGCCTTCGCCGCCATTCCCCTGGCCGCCGTTTGCTGCGACAGCAACTTCGGCCGTGAGGAGGCCCACAGTCTCAAAGAACAGTTGGTCCGCCGCTCTCCTTACCGGAGCATGACGCCGCTGGCCTTCGGCGAGCGCATCGAAGGTCTGCTGCATCTCTTCCGCCGGGACCACTGGCAGGAACTGATCCGCCAGGCCATCCCAGTGTTCACCAGCACCCAGCAGGAGCTGGCCTACGGCCTGGCCGTTCAGCTGGTGTTGTGCGATCGGGAGGTGAAACCGGCAGAGGCCACCTTCCTCACCCCCCTGGGCAACGAGCTTTCCCTGCCACCGGGCCGGACCGCCCAGATCCAGGAGGTGCTGGCGCTGCTGCAGCGCGATGTTCTGATCGGCGAAACCGTTGCCTGATCTCACCCCGGCCGTCGGCAACGCCTCCGCCGCCCCCTTCTGCAACCTGCTGCTGCCCACGGGCGCCCAGGCGCGGGGGCGCACCCTCCCCGGCCGCAAGGTGGTGATTGTGGGCTGCGGCGCCGTGGGCATGGCCTGCGCCGTGGCGATCCTGCATCGGGGCTGCCAGGAGGAGCTGGTGCTGGTGGATGTCGCCCAGGACCGGCTGGAGGGGGAGGTGATGGACCTCTGCCACGGCCTGCCCTTCCTGCCCCGCACCGACCTGCGGGCCGGGAGCGTGGAAGAGGAGGGCCGGGACGCCGACCTAGTGGTGATCACCGCCGGCGTGGCCCAGCAGCCGGGCCAGTCGCGGCGGGAGCTGATCGAACGCAATGCGGCCCTGTTCCGCAAGCTCGTGCCACCGATCGCGCTCCACTGTCCCCGGGCGGTGCTGCTGGTGGTGAGCAATCCGGTGGATGTGCTCACCCACATCGCCGGCCAGCTGAGCGGCTTCCCCCCTCACCGGGTGATCGGCTCGGGCACCGTGCTGGATTCGGCCCGCTTCCGCATGGCCATCAGTCGCCGGCTGGGGATCGATCCCCATGACGTCCAGGCCTGGGTGATCGGCGAACACGGCGATTCGGAGGTGCCGGTCTGGAGCCGGGTGGTGGTGGCTGGCTCGGGGCTGGTCGATGGCGGCTGGGAAGGCAGCTGCACCCTGGCGGACCCTGAGTTGCAGGCGTTGTTCCACAGCGAGGTGCGCCAGGCGGCCTATGAGATCATCCGGCTCAAGGGCAGCACCTCCTGGGCGATCGGGCTGGCCACCGCCGAGATCGTCGAGGCGGTGCTGCGCAGCAAGGACCAGATGCTCACCGTGAGCAGCCGCAGCCACGGCCACTACGGCCTGCCCGATGTCTGCCTCAGCCTGCCCACGATCGTGAGTGACAGCGGCGCCGCCGCCCTGGTGCAGATGGCCCTCACCGAGAAGGAGATGGGGCAGCTGCGCAGCAGCGCCGAGGTGCTGCGGGGGATGCTTGATGAGGCGGGGTTCTGAGCAGCGGCGCCCCCTAGAAAGCCACCTCCAACGCCTGCCCCGCCAGTCGCGCCACCAGCCCCCGGGCCTGGCGCGGCTCGAAGCCGACCGCCTCGATCGCTTCCTGGAAGCGGCCCACGAATTCGCCCACCAGCTCGCTGGGGTCGATGCCGATGGCGGTGAGATCGGCACGGACGGCGTTGAGCACCGCCAGCACGATCGGAACGGCGCGCTCACAGCAGGCCGCGATCGGGGCTGCCACCTCGGGGAACCCGGCCGCCAGCCAGCGCTGGCCGTAATCAAGGTGTTCGGCCTCGTCGTCCAGCACCGTCTGGATGATCGGGGCGGCATAGACATCGGCCACCGGTTGATAGCAGCGGTAGGCCGCCACGGCAAAGCTCTCCACGATCAGGCACTGGATCACCAGGGCGCTGACCCGATCGCCCGTTGCCACCGCCTCGCGGAACAGCCGGTGCAGGGGCGCGAACAACCGCTGCGCCAGCGGCAGGTCTGGGCGGATCCCCAGCTCCTTGCCGCAGCCAGCAAAGTCGCGGGCATGGCGGCCCTCCATGGCCGCGAGCCGCTGCAACTCCTGCCTGTCCTCCGGCAGCAAAGCGGCCAGCAGGCGGAAGTGGCTGTCCGCCAATCCCTCACCGACGATCACCAGGGCGTTGATGCGGCTGTAGGCCTGGCAGTAAGCAGGACTCAGATGGGGCTGGGGCATGGCAGAGGAAGCAAGGAAAAAGAACGGGAATGGCCAGCGGCGGGTCGGGATCAGGCCGTTTCCACCCGCAGCATCGGCTGGAAGAACTGGCGCCACAGCAGCCCACCGAAGCGCAGCTTCAGGACGAGCTGGCGCAGGGGAGAGGCCCCCTGGCGGCGGGCGGCACCCATCTCCTGGAAACAGGTCACGAGGCGATCGCGCAGGGCGATGAACTGGCCGTTGTCCAGATCGAAGACCCAGGGAAAGGCACGGCGGGCCGTGCGGTTGGTCTGGCGCATCACCTCCGCATCGAACCGTTCCGGATCCATGCCCAGGATTTGGTAAAACTCACCGCGCTCACACACCGTGAGGCTGTGGGTGAGAAACACCGACCAGAGGAAGAAGCGACTCAGCAACTTGCCGCGAAAACCCTGCCGCAGGGCTGGCCAGCAGCGGATCAGCATGTTGAAGATGTCGCCATGGCGATTCTCGTCCTGGCACCAGGGCTCGAAGAAATCGAACAGGGGGGCGAAGTTGCTGTCGGGGTTGGCCTTGAGGTGGCGGTCGATCAGGATGTAGCGCCAGTAGCCGATCTTTTCCGACAGGAAGACGCTGTAGAGCACCCAGCTGAGGGGGAACCAGGTGATCGGCCGCTTGGTGCTCAGGCTGGGCAGGTCGATCTCGATGCCTTCGGCCACCAGCGCCCGGTTGAGGAAGCCGGCATGGCGGGCCTCATCCCGGGCCATCAGCTGGAACAACCGGCCGAGCTCCGGTCGCTTGGCCTGCATCAGCCGGCGGGAGAGCTCCTTGAACAGCAGAAATCCGGAGAACTCCGACACGCAGGAGCGCACCAGGTAGCTCTCGTAGGCCTGCTTCTCCTCGGGGCTGAGATCCCGGAGCCGATCCAGTGGTGCCTTGCGGTCGAAGTGTTCCCGGTTGTAGTCGGCCTCCATTTCGGCGAGCATCGCCTCGAAGGCCGGCCGCTGCAGCTCCAGATCCGTGCGGGCCGCCTTGGCGATCTGGGTGGTGTAGAAGCGCGGCGTCAGCAGGTCCTCGCGCAGATGCGGGGCAGCCGGAGCGGCAGCTGAGGGGGCCGCAGCAGCAGAGGAGAGGGTGGCTGTCATCAGGGAGGCGACGTTGCTTCACGTCATAACGACAACGTGATACTACGTGATCCAGGTGATGCAGAAGGTCTTTTTCATGATTCTGCATGACTGGGCTGAGATGGCAGCGTGGTAACCTCACGCCATCCCAGGCTTTGGAGCCGTCGATGGAATCCCTGGCCGACTATTTCAAGGTGTTCTCCGAGCCCAACCGTCTGACCGTGCTCGAGACCCTGCGCCCGGGCCCGCTGAACGTCACCGCCGTCGTCGAGAAGACCGGCCTCAGCCAGGCGCTGGTGTCCAAGCATCTCAAGCTGCTCACGATCGCGGGCGTGGTGCGCCGCCGTCCCGAAGGCAGCCTGGTGTTCTATGAAGTGATCGACAAGGGCGTCTTCCAGCTCCTGGCTCAGGCCAGAAAGCTGATGCTCGCCTCCCGCCGCCAGCAACTCGATGCCCTTGCGGCCATCCTCTGACCTCCCCGCCGACCTGGACGCCCTCAAACGTGCCCTGGCCGAGGGCCGTCGCCAGTTTGCCGGCCTGCGGCTGGGGGATCTCGATGGCGTGGCCCTCGATCTGGGCGACTGCGACCTGAGCGGTGGCTGCTTCAAGGAAGGGCGATTCGGCCATGCCCGCCTGGCGGGCGCCAACGTGGAGGGGGCCTGCTTCCAGCAGGCGCTGCTGTGGGGGGCCGACCTCTCGGCTGTGGCGGCCAGCGGCTCCTTCTGGCACGACGCCGACCTGTCGGCGGCGCGGCTGCAGGGCGCCGATTTCGGCGGTGCCCTGATGCACCGCTGTTGCCTGCGGGGCGTGCTCGGGGCCCACAGCCACTGGCGGGCCGCCCGGCTGGTGGAAGCCGACTTCCGGGGCGGGCTCGACCAGCGCACCGACCTGGGCGGGGCCGATTTCCAGGGGGCCGATCTCAGCTTCGCCCTGCTGCAGGGGGCCCTGTTGCAGGGCAGTGATCTTCGCGGCGCCTGTCTCTACGGCGCCAACATGGAGGGGGCCGATCTGCGCGACGCCGACCTGAGCGGCTGCGACCTGCGGGACACCGATCTGCGGGACGCCATGCTGGATGGAACCAAGCTCCACAACGCCCTGCTGCCATGAGCGACTGCTTCGATCTGATCGTCCTGGGGGCAGGCTCCGGTGGCCTGGCCGCCGCCAAACGGGCGGCCTCCTACGGGGCCTCCGTGGCGATCGTGGAGGGCGACCGGGTGGGGGGCACCTGCGTGATCCGCGGTTGTGTGCCCAAGAAGCTGCTGGTCTACGGCTCGGCCTACCGGCACCTGCTGGCCGATGCCTCCAGCTACGGCTGGCAGCTGGATGGCTTCCGGCCTGACGCCTCCGTGCTGCTGGCCAACGTGCGCCGCGAGGTGGACCGGCTCAACCTGCTGCACATCAGCCTGCTGGAGAAGGCGGGCGTCGAGCTGGTGCGGGGCTGGGGCCGGTTCGCCGATCCCCACCACATCGAGGTGGTCCATGGATCCGCAACCAGCCGACAGATCAAGGGGGATCGGATCCTGATCGCCGCCGGCGGTCGCCCGCACCGGCCCGTCTTCCCTGGGGCCGAACTGGGCTGGGTGAGCGACGACATGTTCCTGCAGGAGCGCTTCCCCGACCAGGTGGTGGTGGTGGGAGCGGGCTTCATCGCCTGCGAATTCGCCTGCATCCTGCACGGCCTGGGTGTGGCGGTGACCCTGCTGGTGCGGGGCGATCATCTGTTGCGGGGCTTCGATCGGGAAGCCTCCCATGCGGTGCAGGAGGCCATGGAGGCCGAAGGCATCGAGATCCGCTTCGCCCACAGTCCCGCCGCCATCACCGGTGTGCCCGGCCATCTGGAGCTGGTCACCCAGAGTGGTGAGGTGCTCCCCTGCGGCGGCGTGCTGCTGGCCACCGGCCGTCAGCCCTTCCTGGAAGGGCTGCAGCTGGAGAGCGCCGGCGTGGCGGTGGAAGGTCACCGCATCCCGGTGGATGCCGACCAGACCACCAACGTGCCCCACATCCATGCGGTCGGCGACGTGACCGACCGGATCAACCTGACGCCTGTGGCCGTGGATGAAGGCCGCGCCTTCGCCGACACGGTGTACGGGAACAAGTCGCGCCAGGTGAACCACGACCTGGTGGCCAGTGCCGTGTTCAGCCAGCCGGAGCTGGCCGGGGTGGGGCTGAGCGAGGAAGCGGCGATCGAGCGCTTCGGCGCTGAAGGGATCCGGGTGCACCGGGCCCGGTTCCGGCCCATGGCCCAGGCCCTGCCGGCCCGTGGCCCCCGGGTGCTGCTGAAACTGATCGTGGACAACGCCACCGACCGGGTGGTGGGCTGCCACATGGTGGGCGAGCACAGCGCCGAGATCATTCAGATGGCGGCGCTCGCCATCGGCATGGGCGCCACCAAGGCCGACTTCGACCGCACCATGGCCCTGCACCCCTCGGTGGCCGAGGAGTTCGTCACCATGCCGGGATGATCAGAGATCCTCTTCGACGCCCGGCTTGATGGTGCAGTCGGAGAGGGGGTAGCTGACGCAGAGCAGGGCGAAGCCTTCGCCGATCTGTTCATCGTCGAGGAAGCTCTGGTCCGACTGATCGACGCTGCCGGAGAGGATCTTGCCGGCACAGGTGCTGCAGGCCCCGGCCCGGCAGGAATAGGGCAGATCGATGCCCTGCTCCTCAGCCGCATCGAGGATGTAGGTGTCGTCAGGGCAGGTGAAGGACTTGCCTCCTTCGAGGCTGATCGTGAAGCTCGCCATGGCGCCGCAGCAGGAATTGCAGGGAATCCTTGGGGAGCCTGGAGCTGGGGGGTGTATCGAGGCTTACAGGGCCCGCTCAGGCCGATGGTGGCTCGGTGGGGAAGCCCCAGGCGCGCCGCAGGGCGGGGTCAGAGAGTTCCCAGGCATGTTCGCTGGCCACGACGGCGGCCCGCACACCACCGTCCTCCAACCCCCGCTCCCGACGGCAGCTGTCGAGTCGCTGCCGGAAGCACAGGCTCTCCTGCAGCAGCGCTTCGACCCGTTCGGCACCACCGGCACTGGCCAGCATGGTGGGCTGCCGTCCACAGAGTTCGAGGCTCTCAATGTGCTGCTCCAACCAGGCGGCCTCGTACTGGAGCATGGCGTTGCTGCATCCATCGAGCCGTGAGGCATAGAGCGCCAGATGCTCGTCGAGCCGTCCTGGGGCCTCACCCCTTTCGCCCGTGGGCATCGGGGTTGAGCGGTCGTGGAGCCGCTGCATGATCTGGCGCAGATAACTCATTGGCGGTGGCTTCGAAGCTCGCGGGCGGGCGGTGGGATCAGACGGCAGCCAGGCCCCGTTCATTGAACACCCCTTCGAACAGCACCGAACTGAGATAACGCTCGCCGGAGTCGGGCAGCACCACCACGATCGTGCGGCCCTCGAAGGCCTTTTCCCTGGCCAGCCGCAGGGCGGCCACCGTGGCGGCGCCGCAGGAGATGCCAGCCAGAATGCCCTCCTCCTTCATCAGGCGGCGGGCCATGGAGACCGCCTCCTCGTCGCTGACGGCCTCGACGCGATCGACCAGGCTCAGGTCGAGGTTGGCGGGCACGAATCCGGCGCCGATGCCCTGGATCTTATGGGGGCCGGGCCGGAGATCCTCGCCGGCGATGGTCTGGCGGATGACGGAGCTATTGGCGGGCTCCACCGCCACTGACACCAGGGGCTTGCCCAGGGTGGTTTTGATGTAACGGCTGACGCCGGTGATGGTGCCGCCGGTGCCCACACCCGCCACCAGCACATCCACCACACCGTCGGTGTCCGTCCAGATCTCCGGGCCGGTGGTGTCGTGGTGGATGCGGGGATTGGCCGGGTTCATGAACTGCTGCAGCATCACCCAGCGGTCCGGTTCGGATTCCGCCAGCTCCCGGGCGGCACCGATCGCCCCGCCCATGCCGAGCCGGCCTTCGGTGAGGACCAGGTGGGCGCCGTAGGCGGTGAGCAGCTTGCGCCGCTCCAGGCTCATCGTCTCCGGCATCGTCAGCGTGAGGGGAATGCCCCGGGAGGCGGCCACAAACGCCAGGGCGATGCCGGTGTTGCCGCTGGTGGGTTCGATCAGTTCCTTGCCGGGCCCCAGCAGACCGTCCCTTTCCGCCTGCCAGATCATCGCCGCGCCGATGCGGCACTTCACCGAATAGGCCGGGTTGCGTCCCTCGATCTTGGCGAGCACCCGCGCCCCGCATCCCTCCGTGACGCGGTGCAGCTGCACCAGCGGGGTCTGCCCGATGCTGAGGCTGTTATCGGCATGGATGGGGCTCATGGTGCTCCCGCAAGATCCGGTCCACGGGCACCTTAGTCAGCGTTCGATCGCGGGGGACTGTCAAGCAGCTGCAGCACGTCGCGGGGGCGACACCGGCCCATACCATCAACTGCAGCCATGCAGCATCGCCAGGGGTGAAGACAACGATCCCCGGGACCCACGGACCCGTCGCCCTGCTGCTGCTGCTCCTCTCCATTGCGGTGGTGACCGTGGCGCTCGACCGGGGCCGCTACTGGTGGAACTGGTGGCGCACCCGGACTTCCCGCCGGCAGCAGTGGGAGCGGCTGCTGGCTGAGGAGGGAGGGGGCGCCGCTGGGCGGAAGCTGGAGGACTGGGATCTGGAGATGCGCTTCGGTGAGCCGCTGCTGCAGGCCGCCGTCGTGCTGGCCCCCCTGCTGGGGCTGGTGGGCACCGTCCTCGGTCTGATGCAGGTGCTCTCCAGCCTCGGCCCCCAGCTGCTGCTGCCGGCGGGCGCCAACCTGGCCGGATTCAGCCAGGTGTTGCTGAGCACCGCCCTGGGGTTGATCATCAGCCTGATCGCCAGCACCAGCCTGGTGGCGAACCAATGGCTGCGGCGCAGCCAGTGCCTGCGGCTGCAGCGACTCGGCCGTGCCTGCCCCCCCCAGGCATGACCTACACCCTCGCTTCGCTTGTGGGGCTGACCCTGCTGCTGTGCGGATCGGTGGCGGCCCTGGCGGATCTGGTCCGGGAGCGCCAGCCGCGGCTGCGCCCCCAGGGCGGGACGGCCCTGACGGGGGCCCTTTGGATCGTGCAGGCGCCGGAGGATCGCTGGTTCGTCAACGGGGAACCGGTGTCCCGCTCCCGGCTGCCGGGCCTGCTGGCCTCCCAGCCGGCCAGCACCGAGATCCGCTTCCTGCCGGCCGCCACGCTGCCGCTGGAACGGGTGAGCCGCTCCCTGGCCCACCTGCGTTCGATCAGCCCCCGGCCCGTGGGGCTGGCCCTGTCGGGCCAGGGGCCATGAGGGCAGACGCTGATCCCGTCCAGGCCTGGGGGCCAGCGTTGGAGGCCCTGGCCCTGGGGACGGTGGCGACAGGACTGGCGCTGCTGACCCTGGCGTTGATCCTGGTTCCCCAGCGGCTGGCCCAGCGACCGGCGAGGGAGGGGATCGTCAGCCTGCACCTGGCTGCCGATGGACAGCTGCGGCTGTGGAACCAGCCGATCCCCAGCGGGGAGCTGATGGGCGTGCTGCAGAAGCTCGAAGCCGGCCAGGCCCGCCCCACCGTGCGGCTGGTCCCCGATCGCGATGTGCCCTGGGGGGCGGTGCAGCAGCTGATGGGGCGGCTGGGCCGCACGGACCTGCCCCTGGAGCTGCAGCTGCCATGAAAGCCAGCCTGCCCTTCCCCGGTTGGCGCCGTCTCCAGCTGCCCCTGCTGGTGGCCCTGGCCTTGAACGGGCTGCCGTTGCTGACGGCCCTGCGGCCCTCCCAGCGTCCCGTGCCCAGCAGAGCCACGGCCCCAGCGGATGACACTCCCGAGCTGCTGCGCTTCAGCCGCCAGCAGGCCCGGGAACCAGCCCTGCCACTGCTGACCCCCCTCTCCCTGGGTTCCCTGAGCTCCCTGCCGCCGCCACCGCCGACGGATCTGCCGGCCGGCCGGCGTGGCAACGCTGCCAGCACGGCCAGACCCCAGGCCCGGGCGGCCACCACCCCCGGCCGGGGCGAGAGGACAGCCCAGGAGCGCCCCCCTTCCAGCTCCGGCGCGGAACCCACGGCGGTCAGCAGACTGCTCGCCCTGGCCCTGCAGGCCAAGGCCATCGAGGCGAGCGAGGCCACATCCGTGGCGGGTCTGTGGGAGCAGGCCTCACCCACGAAGGAGTCTCCTGCCGGGATGAGCCTCACGGCGGACGGCCTGGAATGGCGGCGCCTGCCCCTGGCCAAGGCACGCGCCGCCGGGCTGCCGTTGGGCGATCCCCTGGCCGTGCTTTTTGGCGGCAGGGTGCTGCTGCTGTGGCCGGAGGGCACAGCGCTCTGGATGCTGGGCGCCGCGGGCGAGAGCCAAGCGGCCAGCTCCAGCCCCTGAACGGCCGCAACGTTCAGCGGCCGGACGCCTCCAGGGCCGCCACAGCCTGGAACAGTCGCCCCAGGGCCTCCTCCAGATCAGGGGCACCGAGCATGCCGTAGCTGAGTCGCAGCAGGCCCCGGCCGCCAACTGGCGGCAGGCCGAAGCTGTCGCCCGGCAGGGCCGCCACCCCGTGCCCCAGCACCAGGTGCCGCAGCAACGCGGCGCCATCCAGGGAACAGGGAAAGCGCAGCAGGCCATAGAAGGCCCCATCCGGGGGACCCAGCAGCTCCACGGCCAGGCCGCCGCTACGGGCCGCCGCCACCGCGTCGAGCAACTGCCGCCGCCGCTGCCCGAGGGCCTCGACATGGGGACGGCACCAGGCCGGCCCGGCCTCCAGGGCCGCCAGGGCCGCCCTCTGGCTGACCTGGGGCGGGCAGATCAGCACCGTGTCCTGGACCTTGGCCAGGGCCCCCATCAGCTGGCGGGGAACCGCCGCGTAGCCCACCCGCCAGCCCGCCATGCCGTAGGCCTTGGAAAGGGAATACAAGGACACCGTGTGGCCGCCGCTGCCCGGCAGCCGGCCAGGACTTGCATGGGGCACCGAGCCATGGACGAAGTCGGCATAGGCCTCATCGCTCACATGCACCAGCCCATGGCGGTGGCACAGGCCATTGATGGCCGCCAGCACCTGCGGCGGCGTCACCAGGCCGCTGGGATTGTTGGGGGAGATCGTCACGATGGCGCGGCTGCGGGGGGTGATCGCCGCCGCCAGCCGGTCGGGATCGGCCACCAGCCCCGCCTCTACCGGCACGGGCACGCCGCCGGCCAGGCGGATCGCCATGGCGTGGTTGAAATAGAACGGCAGCGGCAGCAGCACCTCATCGCCGGGGTCGCAGAGCACCTGGGCGATGGCGTTGAAGGCCATGTTGCTGCCGGCGGTCACCAGCAGGTCACTGCCCTCCAGATCCAGGCCACGCCCCTCGATGAGCTCCCGCCGCACGGCCTCCAGCAGGGGCTCCTCGCCCCACACCGGCCCATAGCGATCCAGCCGCCGATCGGTCTGGGCCAGGGCCACGGCCACGGCCTGGCCCACCCCCGGCGGGGGCGCCCAGGCCACCATGCCCTGGGCCAGGGACAGGGCCTGCGGGCACTGGTGCAGCAGGGCGCCGACCTGGGCGATGACCGGATCGGCCACCGCCGCCATCCGCTCCGCCGCCCGTGGGTACGCGTCGCCCATCTCAGGCCGCTGCCGGCAGCAACAGTTCCAGCACGGCGCCACCGCCGGGGTGGTTGGTGGCCTGGATGCGGCCGCCGTGGGTGACGGCGATCTGCTGGACGATCGCCAGGCCCAGGCCGCTGCCGCCCCGGTCGCTGCGCACCCGGGAGGGATCACCGCGATAGAAGCGCTCGAACATGTGCTCCAGGTCGTCCTCACTCAGGCCGGGGCCCTCGTCGCGGATGGTCAGCAGGCACCAGCCCGCCGTCGCCTCAATCTCTACCAGCACCGTGCCACCGTCCGGGCTGTAGCGCAGGGCATTGTCCAGCAGGTTGAGCACCGCCCGGTGCAGCCGCGAGCCATCGCCCAGCACGCCCAGGGGGGACTCCGCCGCCAGCTCCAGGCGAATGCAGCGGCGCTCGGCCAGGGGGCGCAGACCCAGCCACACCTGCTGCACCAGCTGGGGCAGATCGACACGGCTGCGCAGGCGCACCCCCTCCGGCAGGGTGTTCTCCAGTCGGGAGAGTTCCAACAGATCACCGACGAGCCGCTGCAGCCGCAGCAACTCGCGCTGCAGCCGTTCCACCAGCACCGCATTGGCGTCGTTGACATGGGCCGCCAGGCTGTCCCCCACCAGCAGCAGGGCCGTGAGGGGCGTCTTGAGTTCGTGGGCCACATCACTCACCCAGCGCTCCTGCTGCTCCAGCTGGGCTTCGAGCGAACGACGGCTCTGGAGCAGCAGCGCCACCCAGCCGTCATCGCCGGGCAGAATCACCACCGCCAGTTGCTGATCGCCCGGCTCCCAGTCCAGCCGCTGGGGCCGCTCCCGCCGGCGGGCGTTGCGGATCCCTTCGAGCAGCTCGGCAGAACGGCAGACCATCTCGAGCGGTTCCTGGCGGCCCAGACCGGCCCCGGGGACATCCAGCAGCTTTTCAGCCCGCAGGTTGATCAACTGGATGCGATCGGCGCCATCGAGGATCAACCAGCCATCGGGGGCCTCGCCGATCCAACGCAGCAGCTGGCGCAACGAAAGCCCGGAGAGGCCCTGACCGGGGCGGCGGCGGCGGCGCCCCAGCAGCCAGCCGAGGGCAAGCCCGAGCAGCCCGGCCAGCAGCAGGCCCATTCAGCCGAAGCGGTAGCCGAAGCCCCGGACGGTGATCAGATGCTCGGGGGCCGAAGGATTGGCCTCCAGCTTTTCGCGCAGCCAGCGGATGTGAACGTCGACGGTCTTGCTGTCGCCGAAGTAGTCGTAACCCCAGACCCGCTCCAGCAACTTGTCGCGGCTCCAGACGCGGCGCGGGTTCTGCATGAACAGCTCCAACAGCCGGTATTCCTTGGGGGAGAGATTGACCTCCAGGCCATCGCGGGTGACCCGGCATTCCTCAGGGAAGAGGCTCAGGTTGGCGTGCTGCAGAACCTTGGCCGCGACCTCCTGCGAGCGACTGCGGCGCAGCAGGGCCCGGCAGCGGGCCACCAGCTCCCGCAGGCCGAAGGGCTTGATCAGGTAGTCGTCGGCGCCCACCTCCAGCCCCAGCACCCGGTCGGTTTCGCTGTCGCGGGCGCTGACCACGAGGATGGGGGTCTGGTTGCCAGCCAACCGCAGCTGGCGGCAGAGATCCAGGCCCCCCAGACCGGGCAGCATCAGATCAAGAACCACCAGGGAAAACTCCTCCCCCGGCGGGCATTCCTGCAGGGTGCGCAGGGCCTCCCGGCCATTGCCGCAGGCCGTGACGGCAAAACCCTCCAGCACGAGGACGTCGCGGATCGTTTCACGGATCGTGTCGTCGTCCTCGACGACTAGGAGGGGGGGGTGCATGCCGGCATTATCGGCGTCTGCGGGAGGCAGATCCCAGAACTGACTCAACGACGTGGGAGATAGCTGACCACGAGGCGGCGCTGGCCGTCCAGCTGCAACCAGCCTTCATCACGCAGCGCACCGATGACGCGGGTGACGGTGACGCGGGTGGTCGCCAGGGCACTGGCCACCTCCTGGTGGGTGAGGCGCAGGTTGAGGCGCAGGCCCGATTCGCAGGGCTGGCCATACTCACTGGCCAGCAGTTCGAGAAAACCGCGAACCCGTTCATCGACGCGCTTGAGCCCCATCAGGGCCAGCAGGGCCTGGCTCTGGTGGAGGCGCAGGCCGAGGGCCTCGAGCATGGCCACAGCCAGGGCACCGTCCTGACGGATCTCGCTGCAACTCAGGCAGAGCAGGTCAGTGTCGGCCAGGGTGGTGGCGGCGTAGGCCTCGACGCCGTTGAGGGGATCACCAAAGGGTTCGTTGGGGCCGGCCAGCCCGAGCAGCATGTCATCGCCGTGAATCGTGATGGCACTGAGTTTGACCATGCCGCGAACCACAAGCCAGACATTATTTTTCAGCAGCGGCACATGGCTGCCGGCACTGACATGAACCAGACTGCGTTTCTGATAATTGGCTTCGAGAAGCTCGCGGAATCCATCTTTGCTGCCGGATTCACGGGAAGGCGTGAATACCATCGGGAAAAGCGCGTTGGATGCACCGAACTGTATGCAGCAACACCCCGGAATCGAGCAAAGGGCTGGTAGTGCTTTGGTTAAGGGCTTGGTAAGGCCAGGGCCGGCAGGGCCGAATCCAGGTGACTGTCGCAGTGGCTGTCGGAGCCCCGCTCCAGCCAGAGGGCCATCGACAGGCTCAGGCGCCGTTCGGGGAGCATCAGACCCTCGGCCCGCTGCCGCCACTGCTCCCAACAGCCCTGGGCCCTGTGGTCCAGCAGGGCCTCCAGAGCCGGCAGGCTCCTGGCCAGTCCGGACGGCAACTGGTCATCGATCGCCCGCTCCAGGACATTGAGATCGTTGAGCTCCCCCAACAGCTCCTGCAGATCCCTCAGTTCAACCACCCACTGCCGGCAGCGCGAGCCGGTGACGGCGCCGAGATTTTCGAGGCCGTAACGGGCTGCCTTGAGTCGCTTGCGAAGGTCGTGGACCCGTTCCATGTCCCCCTCCTGCTCGACGATGAACCAACCGGGATGCTGGAAGAGCCCGGCGATCATCGGGGCCTGCCACTCCAGGGTCCACCCCGGCAGCGGCAGTTCCCCCAGCGGCGTGAACTCGGGATGCCGCAGCCAGCCCTGCAGCTGGGAGAGCAACTTCAGATAGCCGCCGCTCTGCAGGGTGGAGACCACCTGCTCGTAGGCCAGGGCCCGCTCGCGCCGCAGCTGTTTCAACACCGGCTTGAGGGCCTTCCGCTCCGCCTCGGGCAGCTCGGGCATCAGATCCTTCTCCAGCCGTTCCCGCAGCACGTCGAGGTCCCGCGCCATGCCGAGCCGCCGCACTGTCTTGGCCAGTCGGGGGTCGGCGACAGCCCTGGGAAGCTGCAGGGCGGGGGCGAACTGGTGCAGGCAGGTGCGCAGCCGCCGCAACGCCACCCGCATCTGATGCAGGGGTTCGGGGTCGCTGTCGGCCAGCACCGGCCCCTGTAGGGACACCAGTTTGTCGGTGAAGCGAGCGATCAGATCGACGGCGAACGCTCCGTTGCTGAACGGGTGGTCATCGTGCGGGCTGGCCATGGGAGGGGCCCGGAGGCCTCAGCGGGGTGATTTCGAGCGGATCTGCTCGAAGCTGCGCCGGATCGCTTCGTTGATCGAGAGCCCGATGGGCAGATCGCCCCCGAAGGAGGTGCCGATCAGATGGCGATAAAGCTTGGATTCAACAACACGATAGGTGTCCGGAGGCAGGGGGATCACACCGGCCCGCTCACTGAAACGCAACCCCCCTTGGACCGTGAAGGTGATGAAGCGACGCACCTCGGGCCGATCCCTCAGATCCTTGTCGTTGATGTAGACGAACAAGGGACGCGACAGGGGCACGTAGCGCTCCTGCTGCACGTTGTTGATGGTCGGTGGCCAGGTGCCCTTCGGACCTGTGATGGCGAGCGCCTTGAGCTTGCCGGCCTGGGCGCGGTAGTAGGAAAAACCGAAATAGCCCAGCGCCAGAGGGTTTTTCTCAACACAACGTACAAGAACGTTATCGTCTTCACTGGCGGTGTAATCGGTGCGGGAATTTCGTGAATCCCCATTGATCGCCTTGTTGAAGTAATCGAACGTTCCTGAGTCTGCCCCTGGACCGCACAGATTGATCGGCCGATCCGGCCAGGCGGCATTCACCTGCTTCCAGCGCTTGATGTGCCCTTGCGCCTTGCGGTTCCACAGGGTGGAGAGCTCGGCCGTGCTGATGCGGCTGGCCCAGCTGTTGCTGGGATGGACCACCACCGAAATGGCATCGAAGGCCAGCGGCAGTTCAATGAACGTGACCCCCTTGGCGGCGCAGGCCTTGAGCTCCTTGGAGCTGATCGGACGGGAGGAGTTGCTGATCGGAATCTCCCCGCGGCAGAAGCTGCGCATCCCGGCCGAGCTGCCCGTCTCCTTCAGGGCGATGCTGACCGGCCGATCTCCCTGGCGCTTCTGGAAGGCCTTGGCGGCCTCTTCCATGATCGGGAACACCGTGCTGGAGCCTTCAATGCGCACCACAGGAGCCGTCCCCGTCTGGGCCTGGGCGGGCACCGGTGCCAGCGACGACGTCAGCCAGCCGCCGAGGAGGACACCCACTCCACTGCAGGCCATCACGCCCCTCGACCGGACTGTCGCAGGCAGCTTCAGGACCATGGTTCCAGACCAGCGGAGGAGGGACACTGCGCCGATCCTGCACCAGCAGGCCGAGGGGTTGGGTTAAGGGCAGATTGTGGAAGCCAGCTCAGCTCAGCCCTGCCCTGTCCAGTCCTGGAACCAGCCCCGCCGCCAGAGCCACCAGGCCTGCAGCGTGGCGATCAGGAGCATCAGCACCATGACGAAAGCGTAACCGTGGCGCCATTTCAACTCGGGCATGAACTCGAAGTTCATGCCATAGATCCCAACGATGAACGTGAGCGGCGCGAAGATGCTGGTGAGGATGGTGAGGGTCTTCATCACCTGGTTCATCCGGTTGCCGACGCTGGCCGCATAGGACTGGGTGATGGCATCGCACTGGCCCCGCAGCGACCCGCAGGCCTCGAACAACTGGTCGACGAGTTCGGCCATGTCCCGGAAGCCCTCCAGGGCCTCGGTGCCCAGCAGCCGTTGCCGTTGGCGCAGGAGCATACGGATCTGGTGGCGCAGCGGCCAGATCAAGGTGCGAATGATGCGCAGATTGCTCCTGAATTCGTAGGAGCGGCGCAGGATCAGGGGGCGGGGGTTGCGCAGGGAGGACTCCTCCAGCGCATCGAGCCGCTGGGACATCGCCTCCAGCATCGGGAACAGGTCATCGAGCAGGTCATCGATGAGAAAGTGCAGGATGTCGTCCAGGTCCCTGTCGGCCAGGGACCCCGACTTGGACAGCAGCCACTCGGTGAGATCGGGGAAGGGATCGCCGCCGCAGCCTTCCTCCATGGTGATCAGCAACCCAGGCAGCAGCACCAGCCCCACCTGTTCGCTGACCAGATGGGCCGGGTCCTTGGCGAAACTGAGCCGGTGCAGGACCACCAGCAGCACATCTTCCAGGCCGTTCACCTGGGGCCGTTGGGGCACCTCCAGCAGGGGGGCGAGCAGCACCGCCGGCACCTCCAGGTGCTCCAGGAGCTGCTGGATGTAGCGGCGATCGCCGAGCCCCTGCAGGCGCAGCCACAGGGGGGTGCCCGCTCTGCGCAGGCTGGCCAGCTGCTCGATGGCAGGGGCTGTGGTCCGCACCGGTCCGGACTCCAGGAACAGCACCGCGTCGGCCCGGGTGGGCCCGAGTCCGCCATGGACGTAGAGATGGGTGGGAAGGCCCGCCGGACGCTGCTCCAGGCGCTGGGAGCTCAGCGCCCCTGGGGTGAGTCGCACCACGGGATTCCGGTTGTTGCCACGATTCAACCGCAGCTGACCGGCGGTGGGTATGGCCTCCGCCAGGAGCCGCCGGGCTTTACGGGGCCTTAAGGCAGGTTGGCTACAGTCATCGACTGATTAAGACAACGCGTTGACGAACCAGCCCTCCATGGGACCCTCCAATCCCGAACTCGACCGGCAGGAGAGGGAGGTCCAATCTCCCATGGAGGCCCATAGCAGCTATCGCGGCAGCGACTGGAGCCCGGAGCGGCTGATGTTTCACCAGAACCTGGAGACCTTCGCCGACCAGGTGGGATTGATCGTGGGCCTTCAGGCCAACGGCAAGATGAGCCAGGACCAGGCCTACGCGAAGATCAAGAAGATCTGGAAAAATCTCAAATTCACCCGCGATTCCCTGTTTGACGCCTCCAAGGGCTGATCGGCTCCGCCGATCAGTTTGGGTTTCGATCACGGCAGCGGCTCGTCGGTTACACAGTTGCTGCGGAACGCCAGGCAAGTGAGCAAGGGGTGGCTGCGGTCGCTCCTGTCACTGGCGCTGCGGGCCACGATCGCCTCCAGCACCTTCACGGTGGCCGTGATGTTGGGTCCCTTGTTGAGCATCACCGCATCGGCCCGGGCCCCCATGGCCGCATCGGTGATCTCGGCGCGGGTGGGATGGCCGTGCTGGGCCAGGGTGTCGAGCACCTCGGTGGCCCAGATGCAGGGGACGTGGGCCGCGGCGCAGATCCGCAGGATCTCCTCCTGAATCGGCGCCAGGGCCTCCCAGCCGCACTCGATCGCCAGGTCGCCCCGGGCGATCATCACCCCCACCGGGGCCCCGTGGCCCATGGCCGCGAGCAGCAGCCGGGGCAGGTTGAGAAAGGCCTGACGGGTTTCGATCTTGAGCACCACCGCCAGATCCCCCCGGCCCCTCTCCTCCAGGCACTGGCGCAGGGTCTGGATGTCGGAATCCCTGTGCACGAAGGAATAGCTGATCATGTCGGCGTGCTGGGTCACGAACGCCAGGTCCTCGATGTCCTTGGCGGTCAGCGCCGGGGTGCGCAGGTCACTGTCGGGGAAATTGATCCCCTTGTCGGAGCGAAGCCGGCTGCCCTTGGCCTGCGCCGTGGTGACCTCAAGCACCACCTCCTGGGCGGACACCCCCCGGATCACACCGCCGATGCGGCCATCGTCGAAGAGCACCCGTTCCCCGAGGCGCAGATCGCCGAACACCTCCGGCAGGGTGCAGGGGAGTGTGCCGCCGCCCTGGTCCGGCTCCGGTGTCAGACGGATGGCGTCGCCCGGGCGCAGCAGCCGTTCGCCGCTCACCGGCGCCAGCGGACCGACGCGCAGCCGGGCCTTGCGATGCCGCTGGCGGAACACCAGGCCGGAGCGGAAGCGGCAGGTCTGGTCGGCCTGCAGCAGCACCCCATCGGGGCCAGACCGCACCACGGTGAGGATCCGCCGGCGGCCGGAGGCGTCACGCCCCCGCAACCGATCGCCCGCCTTCAAGCGCTTCGCCTTCGACAGCCGCACCGGCACCAGCACGGCTTCGGTGTCCGGCGGCGGGGGCATGGCTCCCGGCGGCACCGCCAGAATCCGCACCGGTTGGCTGGGTCGTCCCATGCGGTCGCGGGGGGGGCGCACCCGGATCACCGCGGGCTGGAGGGCCAGCTGGCCGGTGCGCAGCTTCGGGCCCGCCAGATCCATGGCGATCGCACAGGGGCGGCCGGTGGCCAGCCTGGCCTGGGTGAGCCCGTCCACCATCCGGCCCCAGACCACGGGGTCGTCATGGGCGCAATTGATGCGGGCGATGGTCATCCCCGCCTCCAGCAGATCGGCGATCAGGGCGGGTCGCTCGGCCGCTTCCGCCGGCAGGGTGACCATGATTCCGGCAACTCCGGCGGCGGCCAGGGCTCCGAACAACCGGTCGCAATGGTGCTGCAGTTGACCTGGACCAGGCTGGCCCTGGAAGACGCTCGGCGGTGCCGCCTGCGCCGACGGTCCCAGACCTTCGAGCGCTTCGAGAGCGGTGATCACCGCCTCCAGGCTGGAGAGCAGGTGGGGGTCACAATCGGTGAGAGCGCAGAGCCCCCGTTGTCGCAACGCCTTCGGCAAGCCCGGATGGGCATGGCGATGGAAGGCGATGAAATGCAGCAGGTTGCGGGCACTGTCCCCGTACTCGGGGTGAATGGCCTCCAGGCAAGCCTCCTCCTCCACCTCGATGCGCCCCAGGGTGGTCCTCAGGGCCTGCAACGTCTCGAGTAGCCAGCGGTCCGGGGGAGGACTCACATCCGTCATGCACCGTTGCCCATGGACTGGGTGGATTCACGCACGGATACGGATTCCAAGTGGCTGCGGATGCCCTGACGTCGCAACTCCTCCGCCAGCTGTTCGGCCAGCTCGCGGTCGAGAGCTGGGGTGAGATGGTCGGCGCCATCAAGCAGCGGGGCCATCGCCCCCGGCGCGCCACCCAGGTGCCGGGCCAGGGACTGGAGCGCCTCGAAGCGACCTTCCTGCCGGGGGGAGCCCTGCAGGCGCAGGCGCCATCCAGGCGGATCCGGACGGCCCAGCTCGACCCGCCGCAGCTGCGCCAGGGTGGCCAGCACCACCAGCTGGTCGCCCGCCGCCAGCACCAGATCCAGGGAGGGCAACACCAGGGGGGAACGGCGCCCGGGACGCAGCAGATGGATGGTGGTGACTCCGTAGCCATGCTCGATCCTGGAGAGGTTCAGACCCGACAAAGCATCGCCCTGCTGAATCCGGTAGCGCACCAGCAGATGGTTGGCCCCATCGATCCGGCAGATCTCCTCCACCCGTTCGCCGAACGCCGTGGCCACCACGGCATCCGCAACCAGATCCATGCTGGAGATCACCGCCACACCACCGAGCAGGTCGCCGAGTCGTTCGGCCGCCTCGACCGCATGGGACAGGATGGCGTAGCGGGCGTCAGGCCAGGACTTCTGCAGCTGGAAGGTCTCCTGAAGATTGGCGAGCAGATCCACGGAGAGCAGACCGATCCCCTCCAGCCTGCAGTGCTGCAGCGCGGCGAGCGCCGCTTCCCAGCGGTGGAAGACCACCAACCCCGGCCGGTGCAGGGGCTGGGCAGGTCGCGAATCGATCAGCAGCACCTGCAGTCCGTCCCTGACCAGGTTGTCGGCCACCCGCACCGCAAGCTCCTCCCCCTCGGCCAGCAGGATCCAGCGGCTGCCACGCCGGAAACGGCCGGGATGGCCCAATCCGAAACGCTCCCGCAGCAACCGTTCCAGGATCACCGCCACCAGCGCGGAGGTGAGCAGCGTTCCGAGCAGGGAATACAGCAGGGTGAGGCCGATCATCCAGGGGGCCGCCGCGGCGATGCCGTCATCCGCAGGCAGCATCACGTTCACCGGATCGACGTACTCCCCCTTCAGCAGGGACAGGGTGACGAACAACCCCTGGCGCCAGCCGCCGCCGGCGGAGAACAGGGCCAGTCCGAGGCCCATGAGCAGCACGAGCCCCAGCAGCACGCCTTGCTGGAGCCGGCTGCGATGCCGCCACAGCCGCAGCGGTGCCCCCAGGCCGCGGCGCAGGGCCATCCACCGGCCCCTGGCCGTCGTGGCGGGGACGGCGTCCGACGAACGGTGGTGGTGGGACCCCATCGGAATCACCTGCAGGGGTCGGGCCGGGTCCGCAGAGGCCTGACGCAGGCAGCGCTGCTGCCGTCGATCCAGGTCTTTTCCCTCCACCACCAGGTACGACTGACCATCGACGCGGAAGCAGGCCTCCTGGTGGCCAGGCCGCAGGGCCTCGGTGACGGCCCCGGCCGTGAGCAGCAGGGGATCCACCACGGCCACCCCGGGCAGGCGCTCCTCGAGCAGGGCCCCCAGGCTGGCCAGCTGGCCGGAGGAGCGCACCACCAGGTCGGCCGAGGGATTGAGCAACCGCACCTGCAGCGCCGCCTCCACGTTCACCGTGCTCTCGGAACTCAGCAACAACACAGCGCGGGCCGTCTCCACCCCGGCCTGGGAGAGCACATGGGGCAGGCGCATGTCCCCGAGCACCAGCGAGGATCCAAAGCGTTCCTCCAGGCGGGGATCGCGCCAGTCCGGCCGCTTCCGGTCCAGACAGCGCAGCGGCACGTCGAAGGGCAGCAGGCGCAGCAGGCAGGCCTGGCCCAGGGATCCGAGGCCACAGATGAGCACCGCACCTTCCCGCGGGCAGGACGCCCCGGGAACGGAGGACGGAGTGCTGGCCACCCCGGGCTGGGCTTCAGGGTCGGGAATGGAACGCTGGCAGGCCCTCCCATCTTCCCAAGCCCACGTTGATGCCGCTGCCCCCGGGTCTTAACCATCCCTGGTGAGGGTGAGGGTGAGGGTGTGCCCATGACCGTCCAGCCATGACCAGCACCCTCCCCCCCGTAATGGGTCTGCCCGAGCCTGGCTCCTACGCCGATCCCCAGCGCAACGGCCTGGCGGCGAAGGATCTTCTCGACGGCCTCATCGAGCACCTCTTCTATTCCCTGGGCCGGCGTGTGCAGGACGCCGGCCGCCACGACCTCTACATGGCGCTCAGCTACGCCGTGCGCGACCGGCTCATGAGCCGCTACCTGGCGGGTCTCGACGCCATCCTTGCCAGCCCCGCCCGGGGGGTGGCCTACCTCTCGGCCGAATTCCTGATCGGCCCCCAGCTCGGCAACAACCTGCTGATGCTCGGCATCCAGCAGGAGGCCGCCGAGGCCCTCAGGCCGTTCGGCATCGACGATATCGAGGAGATCCTCGATGTGGAAGAGGAACCGGGCCTGGGAAACGGCGGCCTCGGCCGCCTCGCCGCCTGCTTCCTCGAATCCCTCGCCACCCTGGAGATCCCCGCCACCGGCTACGGCATCCGCTACGAGTTCGGCATCTTCGACCAGCTCATCCGCGACGGCTGGCAGGTGGAGATCACCGACAAGTGGCTCAAGGGCGGCTGGCCCTGGGAAATCGTCCATCCCGAGAAGGCCTGCTTCGTGGGCTTCGGCGGCCACACCGAGAGCTACCGCGACGACCACGGCACCTACCACGTGCGCTGGATCCCGGCCGAGCACGCCATCGGCATTCCCCACGATGTGCCGGTGCTGGGGTATCGGGTGAACACCTGCAACCGACTGCGCCTCTGGCGGGCTGATGCCACCGAATCCTTCGACTTCCAGACCTTCAACAGCGGCGATTTCTATGGCGCCGTCGAACAGAAGGTGGGCTCGGAAACCATTTCCAAGGTGCTCTATCCCAACGACGGCACCGATGCCGGACGGCGCCTGCGCCTGATGCAGCAGCACTTCTTCGTCAGCTGCTCCCTCCAGGACATGGTCCGCAGCCTCGAGGCCCGTGGCCTTCCCATCCAGGAGTTCCCCGACCACTGGGCCGTCCAGCTCAACGACACCCACCCCTCCATCGCCGTCGCCGAGCTGATGCGGCTGCTCCTCGACGACAAACAGCTGGAATGGGAGGCCGCCTGGGCCATCACCACCGCCTGTCTCTCCTACACCAACCACACCCTCCTACCCGAGGCCCTCGAGACGTGGGGCCTCGGTCTCTTCGGCTCCCTGCTGCCCCGCCACCTGGAGCTGATCTTCGAGATCAACCACCGCTTCCTGCAGCAGGTGCGCCTCAGGTACCCCGGCAACGACGCCGTGCTGCGGCGCCTCTCGATCATCGATGAAGCCGGGGAGCAGGTCGTGCGCATGGCCCACCTCGCCACCATCGGCTCCCACCACATCAATGGCGTCGCCGCCCTGCACAGCGCCCTGGTCAAACAAGATTTGTTCCCCGACTTCGCCGCCCTCTGGCCCGGGAAGTTCACCAACGTCACCAATGGCGTAACACCGAGGCGCTGGCTGGCCCTGGCCAATCCAGCGCTGCATGCCTTGCTCTGCAACAGCATCGGCCCCGACTGGCCAGTTCGGCCCCAGGCCCTGCGCCGCCTCGAAGACTTCGAGCAGGACGGGGCGTTCCTGGAGCACTGGGGTGCCTGCAAGCGGACCGCCAAGCAACGCCTGGCCGGCTACATCCACCGGCAGCTGGCCTTGAGCGTCGACCCCGAAAGCCTCTTCGACGTGCAGGTGAAGCGCATCCACCAGTACAAGCGCCAGCACCTCAATGCCCTGCAGGTGATCGCCCAGTACCTGCGCATCAAGAACGGCCTCGCCGATGGCCTCGCCCCCCGCACCGTGATCTTCGGCGGCAAGGCCGCCCCGGGCTATGCCATGGCCAAGCTGATCATCCGCTTCATCAACGGCATCGCCGATGTGGTGAACGCCGACCCCGACATGGACGGCCGCCTGCGCGTCATCTTCCTGGCCGACTACAACGTCAAGCTCGGCGAGCGCGTCTACCCCGCCGCTGACCTCTCCGAGCAGATCTCCACCGCCGGCCTCGAGGCCTCCGGCACCGGCAACATGAAATTCATGATGAACGGCGCCCTCACCATCGGCACCCTCGACGGTGCCAACGTCGAGATCCGCGAGCAGGTGGGCGAAGACAACTTCTTCCTCTTCGGCCGCACCGCCGAGGAGATCGCCCAGTTGCGCAGCCACTACAGACCCTGGGAGTGGCTCGGGAGCGATCCGGTGCTGGCGGAGGTGTTCGACCTGATCGGGCAGGGGCACTTCAGCCAGGGGGACACGGAGCGGTTCCGCCCCCTGACGGACCAGCTGCAGGGGGCCGATCCCTTCTGCGTCCTGGCCGACTTCAGCGACTACCTCCGGGCCCAGGCCAGCGTCAGCGCCACCTGGGCCGACCGTAGCCGCTGGAATCGGATGGCCCTGCTGAACACCGCCCGCAGCAGCTTCTTCTCCTCCGACCGCGCCATCGGTGAGTACGCGGAGAGGATCTGGGACGTGAAGCCCACTCCGGTGACCATGACAGACGGCCCCGTTCCCACCTGATCCTTAACCCACCATCTGCAAGGTGGTGGGATCCAGGACTCTTCCATGACCTCCCCCTCCCCAGGCGCCCTGACCACCATGCGGCTCCTGGCCCAGGACCGGGACCTGCGAACGATCGCGGCTGGGGAAGTGATCTTCCGAGCTGGCGAGGCGGGCGCGTCGGTCTTCGGCATCGTCGATGGTGAAGTCCGGATCGACTGGGGCCATGACCACGATGGCGAAATCCTCGGCCCCGGCAGCAGCTTCGGGGTGGGGGCGCTGGTGGACAACCAGCATCGACGCGTCGGCACCGCCACGGCCGTGCGCGACACGCAATTGCTGGAGATGAACCGGGAGGAGTTTCTGTTCGCGCTCCAGGAACTGCCGATGTTCGCCCTGGAAATGCTGCACGGGCTGGAAGAACGCCTCGGCCACCTGAAGCAGTCCGGCAGCGACCTCAGCCAGCCACCCCCGGCATGAAGCGCCGTTCGTGGGGGGCTCCCTTGAGCATGCGGTTCCAGTAGATCCAGGGCAGCACGTCTTTCTTCATCACCCACATGCTCCAGCGCTCCTGGGTGGGGTCGAGGGGGAAGGAGGGAACGGGCTGGCCGTCGTAGTTGAACTCGGCCATGATCACGCGCCCGTAGCCGGTGATCAGCGGACAGCAGGCATAGCCGTCGTAGCGGGCGGCCAGGGGCTGGCCGTCGAGGTGGGCCAGCAGGTTGGCCACCAGCACCGGGGCCTGGCCCCGCACCGCCGCGGCGGTTTTGGAATTCGGCAGTGAGGAGACGTCGCCGAGGGAAAAAACGTTGGCATGGCGCACGTGCTGGGTGGTGAATTTGTCCACCTCCACCCAGCCGCCCGGCCCGGCCACCGCCAGGGGGCTGGTGGCCACCACATCCGGGGCCGCCATCGGCGGGGTGACATGCAGCATGCCGAAGGGCAGCACTTCTTCGCGCACCGTGTCGCCCTCCTTGACGGCGAAGACCGCCTCCTTGCTGGCGGCGCGGACCTCCTTGAGGGTGTGCTGGTAGTGGGGCTCGATGCCGCGGCGGGCCACCACCTGGCGCAGGGGTTCGGCGAAGGTGGGAATGGCGAAGATCCCCGGTGTGGCGGTGGCGTAGATCACCTTGGTCGCCGCGGCCACCGCCGGCGAACGCTTGAAGACGTCGTCGGCCAGGTACATGATCTTCTGGGGCGCCCCGGCACACTTGATCGGCGTGTCGGGGAAGGTGAAGATCGCGTTGCCGCCGCTGAAGGCCTGGATCGTCGTCCAGGTGTAATCAACCAGATCCTTGGAATAGTTGCTGGTGATCCCATGGCTGCCGAGGGCTTCCGGCAGACCCTTGATCCGGTCCCAGCAGAGCTTGATGCCGGTGGCCACCACCAGCACGTCGTAGTGGAGTGTTTCGCCGTCGGTGCTGGTCACGGTGCCGGCCACCGGATCGAAACCGGCGGCGGCGGCGCGGATCCAGCGCACCCCTTCGGGAATCAGATCAGCCTCGGCGCGGCGGGTCTGCTCCAGGGTGAAGACGCCACCGCCCACCAGGGTCCAGCCGGGTTGGTAGTAGTGGTCGGGCGAGGGCTCAAGGATGGCGATCTCCAGGCCCGGCCGCGCCCGCTTGAGCTGGCTGGCCACGGTGAGGCCCGCTGCCCCTCCGCCGACGATCAGGATCTGGTGATGGGCCATGGAACGGAATTCAGACGGGAAGGACCCGGCAGCGGCGAGGGAGAAATGTCACGGAGGCTACCTTCGCCGGCACCATGGCACCAGAGTGAAGGTATCGAGAACCGGAGCAGGGCGATGTTCCTGAAAGTACGCCACAACGATGACGCCAGCCTGGTGGAGGTGCTCAACGTCAAGCAGTTGTTCAATCCCTTCGACATCCGGGTCGAGGCCCGGCTCCATGGCGGCGAGGAGATGCAGGATCCCGAGGAGTACGCCAAGGTCGATCTGTTCTTTCCCTCCGGGGAGGCCCTGCCCCGGTGCTGGCTCGATTCCCACTACCAGAGCTGAGGGCCAGCCGACGCCAGCGCTGCTAAGACGCCTCCATGGCGCTCCGTTCCCACCAACACAAGCAAGCCCACGAGCACGGCCATCAGCACCCCCAGGGTTCGCCCCGGGCCTTCTTCTGGGGTGTGCTGCTGAACAGCGGCCTGTCCGGGCTGCAGCTGGCGATCGGCATCGGCTTCGGCTCCCTGGCCCTGATCGGTGATGCCATTCACAACCTCGGTGACGTGGCGGGGCTGCTGTTCGGCTGGGGGGCCGAACGGCTCAGCGCCCGTCCGGCCACGGCCCGCTTCACCTATGGCTTCGGCCGCAGCACCCAGCTGGCCTCGCTGATGAACGCGGCCCTGATCCTGATGGCGGCGGGGGTGGTGATCGTCGAGGGGGTGCAACGGCTACTGGATCCGGTGCCGGTGGTGAGCGGCCCGGTGGCCTGGGCGGCGGCGGCCGGCATCGTGGTCAACCTGCTGTCGGCCCGCCTGTTCGGCACTGGTCACCACCACGATCTGAACCGGCGGGCGGCGGTGGTGCACCTGCTCACCGATGCCGCCGTCTCGGCCGCGGTGCTGGTCAGCGCGGTGCTGGTGGGGCTGGTGGGCTGGCTGTGGCTGGATGCCGCCACCGCCATCGGCGTGGGGTTGGCGGTGGCCTGGAGCGGCTGGCAGCTGTTGGTGGAAGCCCTCAGCGCCTCCCTCGATGCCGTGCCACGGGACATCAACCTGACCGCGGTGGAGACGGCCCTGCGCAGCCTGCCCGGTGTGGAAAACGTGCACCATCTGCATGTCTGGGGCATGAGCACCTCCCGGATCGCCCTGACAGCCCACCTGGGCCGGCCCATCGATGGCGAGGACGACGCAGAGCTGCTGCAGCTGGCCCAGCAGCGGCTGGCCGAGCTCGGCATCACCCACAGCACGCTCCAGATTGAACCGCCCGGGGGTTGCTCGCAGGCCCCGATCAGCCGTCCAGAGGATTCCGGCTCGCTTTCTTGTCCTGCTCCAGAACCTGCTCCACCAGGATCTTGAGCAGCAGCGACACGATCGCCACGCCCCCCAGCACCATGGCCGCGCCGAAGGCCAGCTCGGTCTGGTAGTTCTTGTAGGCGTCCTCCACAAACAGGGGCAGGGTCTGGGTCTGGCCCTCGATGTTGCCGCTGACCACCGCCACAGCCCCGAATTCCCCCAGGGCCCGGGCCGTGGTGAGGATCAGCCCGTAAAGGGCCGCCCAGCGCACCGAAGGGAGTGTCACTTTCCAGAACACCTGCCAGTTCGTGGCGCCCAGGGTGCGGGCGGCCTCCTCCTGCTCCCAGCCCTCCTCCTCCAGCAAAGGAATCACCTCCCGGGCCATGAAGGGGAAGGTGACGATGATCGTGGCCAGCACGATGCCGGGCCAGGAAAAGATGATCTTCCAGCCCAGGCTGTCCACCACGCCGCCCAGCAACCCCTGGGTGGGGCTGTAGAGAAGAACCAGCATCAGACCCACCACCACCGGTGAGATCGAGAAAGGCAGGTCGATGATGCTGAGCAGCAACGCCTTGCCGCGGAACTGACGGCGGGCGATGGCGGTGGCGGCAGCCAGCCCGAAGATCACATTGCAGGGCACCGCCACGGCGGTGGCGAACAGGGTGAGCCGCAGGGCGGAGAGCAGTTCGTGGGAGCGGAAGTTCTCCAGGAAGGGGCCCAGACCCTTGGCGAAGGCCGAGACCACCACACTCAGGGCCGGCAGCAGGATCACCACCCCCACATAGAGGCAGGCGATCAGCGGAATCAGGATCCCCGGCAGGTGGAAGCCTCGGCGGCGTGACCTTTTCCCTCGTTCGGGAGTGGGCCTGGGGGTCTCCAGGGTGGGGACGACGATGGTCATGGCGGGAGAAACAGCAGAAAAGAAGCTGAAGGGAAGTCAGGCCTGATTGCCCTGGTAGCGCTGGCCCCAGACCTGCAGCAGGTTGATCACCAGCAGGCTGAACAGGGAGAAGATCAACATCACCGAACCGATCACGGTGGCGGCCTCAAAGTCGTACTCCTCGAGTTTCTGGATGATCAGGGTGGGGGTGATCAGGTCACGGAAGGGCACGTTGCTGGAGATCATCACCACCGAGCCGTATTCCCCCACGGCCCGGCTGTAGCCCTGGGCCACCCCGCCGAGGATCGCCGGCAACAGTTGGGGCAGCACCACCCGCACGGTGGTCTGCAATGGCGAGGCCCCCAGGCACCAGGAGGCTTCCTCCTGCTCCCTCTCCAGGGAACGCAGCACCGGCTCCACCGTCCGCACCACGAAGGGCAGCGAGATGAACACCATCGCCACCGCCACCCCGGGGGCGGCAAAGGCCACCTTGAGGCCGAAGGCCTCGTTCAGCGGTTGCCCCAGCCAGCCGTTGGTGCTGTAGACGGCCGTGAGGGCCAGCCCAGCCACGGCGGTGGGCAGGGCGAAGGGGAGATCGATCAGGGCATCCAGCAGCCGCTGGCCCGGGAAGCGGCAGCGCACCAGCGCCCAGGCCACCACCAGCCCGAACACGCCGTTGATCAGGCTGGCCACGAGAGCGAGGCCGAAGCTGACCCGGTAGGTGGCGAGGGCCTCGGGGGTGGTGGCCATCTCCCAGAACCCGACGGGACCGACGCGGGCGGCCTTGAGCAGCATGGCCCCCAGGGGCAGAAAAAGGATCAGGCCCAGGTAGGTCCAGGTGATGCGCCAGGGCCAGCTGGGCAGCGCCAGGGCCGGTGGGCGCCAGCGACGCAGGAGGGCGGGGGCCATCGGGGCAGGGGGACGGATGGACGTCAGACTAAAGGACGGTTCGGCGGTGCGCTTACCGGTATAGTCGGATTCTCCCTGCCACCCAGGCCGCTCCGATGGGCATCCGCGTCGCCAACGTCAGCAAGAACTTCGGCGACTTCTGTGCCGTGGACGACGTCAGCGTCGACGTGGAGAGTGGCTCCCTGGTGGCCCTGCTGGGGCCGTCCGGATCAGGCAAGAGCACCCTGCTGCGCCTGATCGCCGGGCTGGAGGAGGCCGATGCCGGCCGCATCTGGATCACCGGCGAAGAGGCCACCCAACGCTCGGTGCAGGAGCGCCAGGTGGGCTTCGTGTTCCAGCATTTCGCCCTGTTCAAGCACCGCAACGTGCGTCGCAACGTGGCCTTCGGCCTCGAGCTGCGCCGCTGGAAGCCCGAGGCGATCCGCCGCCGCGTGGACGAACTGCTCGACCTTGTCCACCTGCGGGGCTATGGCAGCCGCTTCCCCTCCCAGCTCTCCGGCGGCCAGCGCCAGCGGGTGGCCCTGGCCCGGGCCCTGGCGGTGCAGCCCCGGGTGCTGCTGCTCGATGAGCCCTTCAGCGCCCTCGATGCCAAGGTGCGCAAGGAGCTGCGCGCCTGGTTGCGCAACCTCCACGACGAGATGCACGTCACCACCGTGATCGTCACCCACGACCAGGAAGAGGCCATGGAGGTGGCCGACCGGATCGTGGTGATGAACGAAGGCCGGGTGGAGCAGATCGGCTCCCCGGCGGAGATCTACGACCATCCCGCCTCCCCCTTCGTGATGAGCTTCGTGGGGGCCGTCAACGAACTGCCCAGCGGCGCCCTGCCCGTGCGCCGTGGCGCCGTGCCGCCGCTGCCGGCGGACGGGCGGATCTTCGTGCGCCCCCACCACGTGCAGGTGCATGCCACCCCCCAGCCGGGCACCGTGCCGGCACGCCTGCGTCGCCTCACCCACATGGGCCGCGACCTGCAGGCGGAACTGGTGCTCGACACGGAAGAGGTGGTGGTGGCCCAGTTCCCCCGGGAAGAGGTCGACGTCGCCAACCTGAAGCCCGGCGACCGACTGCATGTGATCAGCCGTCAGGCCCACGCCTTCCAGCCGGATTATTCGATCTGAGATGCGGCGGCGCGGCGCCGCGGAGGTTCGGAACGGACCTCCGCCAGGCGGGCATCGGCGAGGTACTGGGCCACGGCCAGGGGATCCTGGTGGCGCAGCAGCTCACCGTTGCGGAAAACGAGGGTGAAGCGTTGGGGCTGGGGCTCATTGAGCCTGGAGCGGAAATACTGGGCGACCATGGCGATCAGGGTTGTTGAAAGGGATGGGTGCTGTGAATGGGACGTTGAGAGTTTGGTGCTGAAACGCTTCGGCACGCTCAGGGGATGCTGACCATCAGGTCGGTGTCACTCACCTGATGCAGCAGGCCGAGGCGCTTGAAATGGTTGAGGGTCTTGGTGACCGTCACCCGGGTGAGGCCGCAGATCTCCGCCAGGGCCTGGTGGGTGAGGTTCATGTCGCGAAGCGAGAGCCTGTAGCCCCGGCTGCTGACCTGCCCGAAGCGGATGCCGATCCAGCGCAGCAGCCTCAGCAGCCGCGACTCGGCGCCGCGGACCCGGTTGATTTCGAACAGTTCCTCGGTGTTGCGGATCTGGTGATGCAGGAAGGCCAGGATCTCGGCCTCGCTGGGATGGCCCTGCTCCACCACGACGGTGGACAGGCACTGGATCTCCACCGGCCGCAGGGCTGAGTAGGCATTGGTCACCCAGTCGCCCGGGCCCCAGAGGCCGAGGGTGAAGGACTCGCCGTCCTCGTCGTGGGACGCGGTGCGGATGTAGCCGTCCTGGATTCTCCAGTGCAGCCCATCGGGCAGGACGTCATGGGGCAGGAGCGTGAGGCGGAGAGCCTGGGGTAAGCGTGAGGTGGCCATGGCCGCAGGAAAAAAGGGATGGGGTCGGGGTCATCTGGGCAGAGCAAACGGCCAGCGATCGGCTGGCAACAGGCATTCGCTGACAACAGCACATGGGGGGCCTGCGGGGACCCCCAAACCATACCTCGCATTCCCCATCGGTAATGTGGCCTATTTAACGATCCAGCGCGGGCTCCGCCTCAGATGAAGTACATCGCCTGGGCCTGGGCCAGATGGTCCCGCTGGTCGAGCAGGTCCTGCAGGGTGGTGCCCGAGAGAATCCCCAGGCGGGCCTCCTCCAGGCGCTGCTCCAGCCGGCCCAGCACCTCGAATTCGGGAGTGGCGCCCTCGCCAGCGGAACGGGGGGCCACATCCCCCTCCAGGCAAGTCACCACGTCATCGACGCGGATCTCCGCCGGCGGCCGGGCCAGCTGGTAGCCCCCCTTCGGCCCGCGGATGCTGCGCAGGATCTGGCCCCGGCGCAGGCTGGCGAGCATCTGCTCCAGGTAGCGGTCGGGGATGGCCTGGCGCTGGGCGATCTCCGCCACCTGCAGCACCCCGCCGCGGGAATGGATGGCGGCCAGCTCCATGAGCGAGACGAGGCCGTAGCCGGTTTTCGCGCTGAAGGCCAAGGGATTCCACGGTTGTCTTACGGGGATTGTGGCAGCCCCACAGCATTGGGGAACCGCCCCCCAGGCTCCCCATCGGTGTAGTCCGCCCTACATCAGCGGAGCCAGGCGAGGGATAGCTTTCAACAGTTCACCCATCGGATAACTGTGCTTCATTCGTTCTCCTTGTCGGCCGCTCCAGCCGGCCGCCGCCCGTGGCATCCCGGCCTGGTGGCCGCCCCCCTGGCCGCCGCCCTTGCCCTGGGGGGTTCCGGCACCCTGCTGCCCCTGCAGGCCCAGGCCCAGCAACCGGCGAAAAATCAGGAACTGCTGCTGGTCTCCTACGCCGTCACCAAGGCGGCCTACGACAGGATCATTCCCCGATTCACGGCCGACTGGAAGAAGCGGACCGGCCAGAGCGTTGTCATCCGCACCAGCTACGGCGGCTCCGGTTCCCAGACCCGGGCGGTGATCGACGGGCTGGCGGCGGATGTGGTGGGCCTGGCCCTGACGGCCGACACCCTCAAGCTCGAGGAGGCGGGGCTGATCCGTCCGGGCTGGGAGAAGGAGAACCCCAACAACAGCATCATCACCAACTCGGTGGTCGCCTTCTTCGTGAGACCCGGCAACCCCAAGAAGGTCCGCACCTGGAACGATCTCGACAACAAGAATGTGGAGGTGATCACCGCCAATCCCAAAACCTCCGGCGGCGCCCGCTGGAACTTCCTGGGCCTCTGGGGCTCGGTGACCGAGACCGGCGGCAATGAAGCCAAGGCCCGCGCCTTCGTGACGAACGTCTATCGCAATGTGGAAACCCTGCCCAAGGATGCCCGTGAGGCCACCGACGTCTTCGTGAAACGCAACCAGGGTGATGTGCTGCTCAACTACGAGAACGAGGCGATCCTGGCCAGGAAGAGCGGCACCTGGAAAACCCCCTACATCGTGCCCACCACGAACATCCTGATCGAAGGGCCGATTGCCGTGGTCGACAAAAACGTGGACCGCAAGGGAACCCGCAAGGTGGCCGAAGCCTTCGCCCGCTGCCTCTACACCGATGCGGCCCAGCGGGCCTTCGCCGAGGAGGGCTTCCGGCCCGTCACCGCCAAGGTCAAGGCCGAGACGCGATCCCGATTTGCTCCGGTCACGAAGCTGTTCACCGCGAAGGACTTCGGCGGCTGGGACACCATCAACAAGCGTTTCTTCGGCAAGGGAGGGCTCTGGGATTCGATCTTCTCCAAATCCCGCTGAGGCCGGCCGGCTCACCCCGAGCCCGCACCGGACGGGGCGGGTGATGAAGCCGATCGGGTTACCGGTGTAAGCTCTGGCTGATTGTCGATCAGAGAACCGTGGTTTATAGCTCCGAACCTGCCACCGCCCCCCGCGCGGCCGCCCCGCTCGCCTTGACCGCTGTCCTGGTGGGCGGGCTGGCCCTGACGGGCTGCAGCCCCCGGCCCGAGGGTGTTGCCGGTGCCGGCGGCGCTCCACAGGAGCTGCTGCTGGTGAGCTACGCCGTCACCAAGGGGGCCTACGACCGGATCCTGCCCACGTTCGAAGCCGACTGGAAGGCCCGAACCGGCCAGGCCATTGCCGTGAAGACCAGCTACGGCGGTTCCGGCTCCCAGACCCGGGCGATCATCGACGGCCTCGATGCCGACGTGGCCACCCTGGCCCTGGCCGGTGACGTGCTGAAGCTCCAGGAGGAGGGCCTGGTCCTGCCAGGCTGGGAGAAGGATGTGCCCGGCGGCTCGATCATCACCCACTCGGTGGTGGCCTTCGTCACACGCGACGGCAACCCCAAAGGGGTCCGGACCTGGGCGGATCTGGCCAAGCCCGGCATCACCGTGGTGACGGCCAATCCCAAGACCTCCGGTGGAGCCCGCTGGAACTTCCTTGGCCTCTGGGGCTCGATCAGCCAGACCGGGGGCAGCGAGGACCAGGCCAAGGCCTACGTGGGCTCCGTCTACCGCAACGTGGAAAACCTGCCCAAGGACGCCCGCGAGGCCAGTGACGTGTTCCTCAAGCGCGGCCAGGGCGACGTGCTGCTCAACTATGAGAACGAGGCGATCCTGGCCAAGCGCAGCGGTGATCTCAAGGCGCCCTTCATCGTGCCTGAGGTCAACATCCGCATCGAGGGCCCGGTGACCGTCATCGACCGCAACGTGGACCGCAAGGGCACCCGCAAGGCCGCCGAAGCCCTGGCCGCCTATCTGCAGAGCGAGCCGGCCCAGGAGATCTTCGCCGAGGAGGGCTTCCGTCCGGTCAGTCCAGGTGTGTGGAGCCGGGTGAAGGACCGCTTCGCCCCCGTGAAGCAGTTGTTCTCGGCCAGCGACTTCGGCGGCTGGAACCAGATCAACGCCACCTTCTTCGGCAAGGACGGGGTCTGGGACCAACTGTTCAGCCGCTCGCGCTGATCCCTGCGGAGACAATGGGGGCGACGGTGGCTGCCAGACGATGTGCGAACTGCTGGCCCTCAGTGCCAACACCCCCACCGACATGCGCTTCTCGTTCCATGGCCTCACCCGCCGGGGCGGCGCCACCGGAGTCCACGCCGATGGTTGGGGGGTGGCCAGCTTCGACCCGGACGGCCGCGGCGTGCAGTTGTACCGGGAAGACGCCCCGGCGGCCTTCTCGCCCATCGCCGCCCGGGTGGCCCGCCTGGATCTGCGCTCCCGTTGCTCGATCGCCCACATCCGCAAGGCCACCCAGGGGGTGGTGGCCCTGGAGAACTGCCACCCCTTCCATCGCCGCTGGCGCGGGCGGGAGTGGGTGTTCGCCCATAACGGCAACTTGCTGGGTCCGCTTCCGGAGACGCACCTGTTCCTACCGGAAGGATCCACCGACAGCGAAATCGCCTTCTGCTGGATCCTCGAGCAGTTGAACGCCGCCGACGGGGATCCTGAGGATGTTGACGGCATCTTCGCCACCCTGGTGGACAGCTCACGGCGGCTGGAGCAACAGGGCACCTTCAACTGTCTGATCAGCAACGGCGACTGGCTGTTCGCCCACGCCAGCAGCCGACTGCACCGGATCACACGCCGGTCTCCATTCGGCCGGGCCACCCTGGCCGATGACGATCTCAGCGTGGATTTTTCCGAACTGGCCGGCGACGACGACGTTGTGACGGTCGTCAGCACCGAGCCGCTCACCACGGACGAGGAATGGTTGCCGCTGCAGGCGGGAGAGGCCGTTCTGCTGGTGGGGGGAGAAGTGGTACGGCACCAGCCACCTGCTCCCGTTCCACCCGGATCCCCTAGGCCAGACAGAACACATGCCGATAGCCAAGGTTGAGCAGATCCTCCGCCAGCTGCACGGCTGGGGCCTGGATCGCCCCCCCACGGCCCCGTCCGACACAGAGCAAGGGGTAGGCAAGGTCGGGCAGCAGGGCGCGGATCCGATCCGCCTCCATTTCCGCCTCCAGCTGGACGGCCCCCTGGAGGGAGTCGCCGAGCGGATGCTGCCGCTGCACCAGAGTGGCCCCCTCCCAGAGCAGGCGGCGGACCTCCAGCGGCTGGAGTTCCTGGCGCTCAGCCCGCGTGATGAATTCCAGATCGCAGTGGGAGTCCTGTCGATTGCGGAGACCATCGTGATCGTGGTGGTAGCCCATGCGGAACGGAAGAAGGGTCCTTGTTCCGTTCAGCTTGGCTGGAGACCAGGGCATCAGCCTGTGCGTTCAGGCCTTCTGGCGTGTGTTCACAACCACGACCGGAGCGACAGGAGCAGAGCACCCTAATGGGAGTGCTCCGAAAGAGTGCGCGTAAGGGAATTCAAGGATCCTGCTGTTCGGCAGGATTCTTTTTCATGGGCGGCACTCAAACTCGGTAATCCTGGATCGCCTCGGGAGATCGCAAGGACGGAATAGCTACTTAAAACGGTTTGTTGCCCCGATTACCGTAGTTAAGACCATCAGGCCTGAAGATTGAGATCCTTCAGCTAAGGGTCCCCATGACTCCGTCCTTCCAACATCCAGAATCCACTGGCCTGTCCAGTGATCTCCTCTCCCCCCGGCAACTCCTGCGCTTGCTGGCGGGGTCAGGGCGGAATCGCCCCGGTTCAGCTGAACTGATCATCGATCTTCGCTCCAGGGGCCGCTATCACCGCAGCCATGTTCCGGGGAGTCACAACATTCCCAGCGGCTGGCTCATCAGCGGCGAGCTTCCCGATGGTGACCTGATCCTGGTTGGCGAAAGCACCCGGCATTCGGCCACGACAATCGAACAACTCCAGACGCAGGGCCATGTCCGCCGCATCCGCCATCTCGCCGGCGGCTTCGGGGCCTGGCAACAACAGGACCTGCCCTTGGCCGGGCGGCAACGCCATGGATGGCTCCAGCTTTTCCGGGGGATCCCGGGACTCCGCTCGGGCCGCCGCCTCCGCTCGGCGTCGCCGCAGGAGGCCTGACCTTGGTGACCACCCGGACGAACCCTCGCGCCGGCCACCGGCACGTCATCGAGCTGTTCGGCGAGCAGCCGTTGCGGCTGGAATCCGGAGACACGCTGGGGCCGATCACCATCGTCCATGAGTGCTGGGGGCAGCCCAATGCCTCCCGCAGCAACGGGGTGCTGCTCCTGCATGGATTCAGCGACGACAGCCAAGCCGCCGGTCCGGCCGGTCCCGGCCACACCACCGGGGGATGGTGGGATGGGCTGATCGGCCCGGGTCGGGCGATCGACACCGACCGGTACTGCGTGGTCTGCCCGAATGTGCCGGGGGGCTGCCAGGGCAGCAGCGGCCCCGGCAGCCAGGCCCCCGACGGCAGGCCCTGGGGGAGCCGATTCCCCGCGCTCACGATCCGCGACCAGGTGGAGGCGGAGGTGGCCTTCAGCGACAGCCTCCAGATCCGACGGTGGCAAGCGGTGATCGGGGGCTCCATGGGCGGCATACGCGCCATGGAATGGGCGATCGGCCATCCCGGCGGCGGCCCCCGGGCGGGGCTGGATCTGGCCCGCCGCATGGCCCGACGCACCTACGGGGGCCTCGACGACGGGGACGTCTTCCTCGATCGCTTCGATGCCAACAGCTACAGCGTCCTCACCCAGGCCATGGCCGGCCATGACGTCGGCCGTGGGCGTGGTGTCGGTGAGCTCCGACCGGCTCTTCCCGCCCCACAGCCAGCGGGAGCCACGGGGGATCGGTGGGCCCATCCGCTTCACCTGCATCGACAGCCACCACGGCCACGACGGGTTCCTGGCGGAAGAGGGTCAGCTGGCATCGATCCTGCGGCAGTCGCTGGCCTGACGCCAGCGGGCCAGGGAACGGGAGAGGAACGGCAGCGCCGGGGCTCCATCGGCCGAGCGCAGCGGGGCAAGGCCCAGGACAAGCAGCGGCACCCCGATCAGCAAGGGGACCATCAGGAACCCGACGACCAGCAGCAGGGCCGGGCCATGGACCACGGACGACGGAGCCGAATCAACGGACATTCGCATGGTTGGCCACAGATCTGAAAAGACTTTGAATGCGGATCAACGCCCGAACAACCAACCGCAAGCCAGACACACCATCGCCAGCAGGATGAATAACTGGGGGGAAAACCCGATCCCATAACCGATGACGACGCCACCAAGAATCACCAGCCAGGCGCGCCAATTCTTCCAGGGACTGAAAAAGGCTCGGTCTGTGGTTGTCCCCGATGGCTCAGACAGGTCATCGGCCTGGGGTTGGCGTCGCATCGTCTGTAGGCCAGGAGAACGGACATCTGAACCAAACAAATCCTGCTGCCACTTTGGCCGGAACGGTGTAGGTGAAAGCACATCAGTTTCCCGGTCGCGATGATGGCCTTTTTGGGCCGGGTTTGACAACCGACAGGCTGATTAAGGTGTGCACCTGGCAGGGCTGAACGATGACCAAGGATTCCTATAGCCTCGCCACCGCCGCCCGCTTCTGGCTGCGGCTGGGGCTGGTCAGCTTCGGTGGGCCGGCCGGGCAGATCGGGCTGCTGCACGCCGAGCTGGTGGAGCGCCGGCGCTGGCTGTCGGAGCGGCGTTTCCTGCACGCGCTCAACTACTGCATGCTGCTGCCGGGGCCGGAGGCCACCCAGCTGGCCACCTACCTGGGCTGGCTGATGCACGGCCTGGGCGGCGCCCTGATCGCCGGCGGCCTGTTCCTGCTGCCCTCGGTGCTGGTGCTGCTGAGCCTCTCGGCGCTCTATGCCCTCTGGGGCCAGCTGCCGGTGCTGGTGGCGGTGTTCTGGGCGCTCAAACCGGCCGTGCTGGGGATCGTGCTGCAGGCGACCTGGCGGCTGGGGCGGCGCACGCTCCACAACCCCGCCCTGGTGCTGATCGCGGCGGCGGCCTGCCTGGCCCTGGCCGCGGGCCGGGTGCCCTACCCGGCCCTGATCCTCGCCACGGCCCTGGTGGGCTGGATCGGTGGCCGGCTGCGGCCAGCCCTGTTCCAGGCCCCGTCGCGAGCCGTGGCCAGCGCCAGGCACGGGGCCACTCCCCCCGACGCCGCCCTGCACGGCGATGACACGCCCACGCCAGCCCATGCCCGCTTCCACTGGCGCCGCCTTGCCCTCACCCTGCTGGGGGGCGGGGTGGCCCTCGGCCTGCCCCTGACCCTGCTGACGCTGGCGGGGGGCTGGAACGGCCAGCTGGCCACGATGGCCCGCTTCTTCACCAAGGTGGCCCTGGTCAGCTTCGGGGGGGCCTATGCCGTGCTCCCCTACGTGGCCCAGGGGGCGGTGGACACCTACGGCTGGCTGAATGCCGGCCAGATGGTGGACGGCCTGGCCCTGGGGGAGACCACGCCCGGGCCATTGATCATGGTGGTGGCCTTCGTGGGCTTCATGGGGGGCTGGAACGGCAGCGGCACGCTCTCGGCCGGCGTGGTGGCCGCCCTGGTGGTGGTGTGGTTCACCTTCCTGCCCTCCTTCCTGTTCATCCTGGCCGGCGGTCCCCTGGTGGAGGCGAGCCGCGAGGACCTGCGCGTCGGCGCCCCCCTCACCGCCATCACCGCCGCCGTCGTGGGGGTGATCGGGAGCCTGGCGCTCTACCTGGCCGGGCCGGCCCTGGCCCCCTCCGGAGCTCTCGATGGCGGCGCGGTGGCGGTGCTGCTGGCGGCTGTGGTGCTGCTGGGCCGGGGCCTCGGGGCCATGCCCATGATCGGCGTCGCCACCCTGGTGGGCCTGGGGCGCTGGTGGCTCACGGCTGCTGGCTGAGGGCTGCTCGCCGAGGGGCCGCTCAGGGGATCATCCCGCAGACGATCAACTTGTTCATCACCGGGCCGGCGACCTGGTCGATGAAGGTCTGGCGCATCTGGGGATCGTCATTGAGCATGTCGAGCACCCGCTGCTCCTGCGACCCACGCCGCTCACTGCGGGCGGCCCAGAGTTGGTCACAGGTGGACTTCTGGTAGCGCTCGATCACCTTCTTGGCCACCAGGTTGACGACCGGGGACTGGGCCTGGGCGGGGGTCGTGGCAACCAGTACAGCAGCCAACCCCAGGCTGGCCAGCAGGCGGATCTTCATGGAGTGCCGGCAGAAGAGGGCCCCTTCAACGTAGGTCGACGCACCAGCGCGGATCAGAAGACGTCCAGGGTCTCCAGGCTCGGCTGCTGGACTCCGCCGATGGCGGGCACATCGAGACGCAGGGTGAGTGAGGACGCCTGGCGCCGCGCCGATTCGCCACAGCTGCGCGGGGTGGGGAAGATCTTGCCGGGGTTGGCCAGGCCCGCCGGGTCGAAGGCCTCACGCACCAGGCGCATGGTGGCCAGGTCGTCGGGGGCGAACATCCAGTCGAGGTAGCAGCGTTTGTCGCTGCCCACCCCGTGCTCGCCGGTGATGCTGCCGCCGGCCTCGATGCAGAGGCGCAGGATGTCGGCCCCCAGCTCCTGCACCCGGTCGATCACGCCGGGTTCATCGGCCCGATACAGGATCAGGGGGTGGAGATTGCCGTCACCGGCATGGAACACGTTGGCCACCGGCAGGTCGTAGCGGCGGCTGAGCTGCTCGATCGCCGCCAGCACGGCGGGCAGGGCGCTGCGGGGCACCACGCCGTCCTGCACGTAATAGGTGGGGGTGATCCGGCCGACGGCGGCAAAGGCGGACTTGCGGCCCTTCCACAGCAGGGCCCGGTCGGCCTCACTGGAGGCCCGCCGGATCGTGCGGGCGCCGGCCCGGCGACAGAGCTCACCGGCGATCTCGACGGCCGCCGTCACCTCCCGCTCCTGCCCGTCCAGTTCGATCAGCAGCACCGCCGCCGCATCGCGGGGGTACTCATCGCGGCCGAACAGATCGTCGACGGCGTTGATGGTGACGTTGTCCATGATCTCCATCCCCGCCGGCAGCACGCCGGCGGCGGTGACCAGGCGCACCGCCTCACCGGCAGCCTCCATGGCGGTGAAATCGGCCAGCAGCACCGCCACGCTCTGGGGCGCCCGCAGCAGCCGCAGGGTGATGGCGGTGGCGATGCCGAGGGTGCCCTCGCTGCCAATGAACACACCGCGCAGATCCAGCTCGGGGGTTTCCGCCAGGCCGCTGCCCAGGGTGGTGACCGTGCCATCGGGCAGCACCACCTCCATCTCCAGCACGTGGTTGCTGGTGACGCCGTACTTGAGGCAGTGCACCCCACCGGAGTTCTCGGCCACGTTGCCGCCGATGCTGCACACCACCTGGCTGGAGGGGTCCGGGGCGTAGTAGAAACCCTCACCGGCCACCGCCCGGGTGACCCAGCCATTGATCACGCCGGGCTGCACGGTGAGGCGCCGGTTGGCCAGATCCACCTCCAGGATCGAGCGCATCCGGGTGGTGGCGATCACCAGCGCCCCGTTCTCCGCCAGGGCGCCACCGGAGAGACCGGTGCCGCTGCCCCTCGCCACGAAGGGCACCCCCAAGCGGTGGCAGAGCCGCAGCACCGCGGCCACCTGTTCGGTGGTCTCCGGCAGCACCACCAGCGACGGCTGGGCCCGGTGCAGGGTGAGGCCGTCGCAGTCGTAGGCCAGCAGTTCCTGGGGCGCCGCCACCACCGCCCGTGCCGGCAGCAGGGCGCGGCAGTGGCGCTCCATCGCGGCCCAGTCGATCGTCACGCAGGGGCTCCGGTGGGCCGGGGAAGGGGGGGCATTGCTTCCGAACTTACTGAGGCCAGACACCCCGGCACCCTTCTGGGTCAGGATGGGAAACGAATGCGTCCACCTTCCGCGGATCCTGCCTTGAGTTCGGCCACCCCTTCAGCGCCCGTCTCGGCCCCTTCCCTCGTCACCACCCGATCCGAGGAGATCTTCGCCGCCGCCCAGACACTCATGCCCGGTGGGGTCAATTCCCCGGTGCGGGCCTTCAAGTCGGTGGGCGGCCAGCCGATCGTCTTCGACCGGGTCAAGGGCGCCTACGCCTGGGATGTGGACGGCAACCGCTACATCGATTACGTCGGCAGCTGGGGGCCCGCCATCTGCGGCCACAGCCACCCGGAAGTGATCGCCGCCCTGCACGAGGCCCTGGAGAAGGGCACCAGCTTCGGTGCCCCCTGCGTGCTCGAGAACGAGCTGGCCGAGCTGGTGATCGCCGCCGTGCCCTCGGTGGAGATGGTGCGCTTCGTCAATTCCGGCACCGAGGCCTGCATGGCGGTGTTGCGGCTGATGCGCGCCTTCACCGGCCGCGAGAAGGTGATCAAGTTCGAAGGCTGCTACCACGGCCACGCGGACATGTTCCTGGTGAAAGCGGGCTCCGGGGTGGCCACCCTCGGCCTGCCCGATTCCCCCGGGGTGCCGCGGGCGGTCACGGCCGGCACCCTCACCGCTCCCTACAACTGCCTGGAGTCGGTCAAGGAGCTGTTCGCCAACAACCCCGGTGAGATCGCCGGGGTGATCCTCGAGCCGGTGGTGGGCAATGCGGGCTTCATCACCCCCGAGCCCGGCTTCCTGGAGGGCCTGCGGGAACTCACCAAGGAGAACGGTGCCCTGCTGGTGTTCGACGAAGTCATGACCGGCTTCCGCATCAGCTACGGCGGCGCCCAGGCCCGCTTCGGGGTCACCCCCGATCTCACCACCATGGGCAAGGTGATCGGCGGCGGCCTGCCGGTGGGGGCCTACGGCGGTCGGGCCGACATCATGGCGATGGTGGCGCCGGCCGGGCCGATGTATCAGGCCGGCACCCTGAGCGGCAACCCCCTGGCCATGACCGCCGGCATCAAGACCCTGCAGCTGTTGAAGCAACCCGGCACCTACGAGCGGCTGGAGACGATCACCCGCCGGCTCAGCGACGGCATCCGCGCCGCCGCCGCCGAGGCGGGGGTTCCCTGCTGCGGCGGCAACATCAGCGCCATGTTCGGCTTCTTCCTCTGCGAGGGGCCGGTGCACAACTTTGAGCAGGCCAAGGCCGCCGACACAGCCCGCTTCGGTCGGCTGCACCGCGGCATGCTCGAGCGCGGCGTCTATCTGGCACCGAGTGCCTTCGAGGCCGGCTTCACCTCCCTGGCCCACAGCGACGCCGACATCGACGCGACCATCGCCGCCTTCCGCGACGTCTTCCGCACGCTGGCGTGAGCGTCGGTCGTCTCCTGCGGGTCGGCACGGGGCTGCTGACCCTCACCCTGCTGCTGGCGGCTTGCGGCAGCGATGACGCCAGCCAACCCGTGGATGTGGCCGCGGGTGTGCCGGTGGGGGCGGTGCTGGCCCTCACCGGGAACGCCAACGTCTACGGCCAGGACCAGAAGATCGGCCTGGAGCTGGCCCTCAAGCAGCGCAACGGCAGCGGCGGCATCAACGGCCGTCCCCTGACGCTGGCCCTGGAGGACAGCGGCAGCGACGAACCGGGGGCCAATGCGGCCTTCACCCTGCAGATCAACCGGGGCGTGCTGGCCCTGGTCGGCCCCACCCTCTCCCAGCAGGCCTTCTCCGCCGACCCCATCGCCCAGCGCCGCGGCGTGCCGGTGGTGGCCCCCTCCAACACGGCCACCGGCATCCCGGAGATCGGCTTCTTCATCAGCCGGGTCTCGGCCCAGAGCTCGGTGATCGCTCCCCTGGCCATTGATCGGGCCCTGAAGATCCAGCCGGGGCTGAAGCGGGCGGCGGTGTTCTATGCCCAGGACGACGCCTACAGCACCGCCGAGACCACCATCTTCCAGGAGGCCCTCAAGGAGAAGGGCCTCGAGCCGGTGACGGTGCAGCGCACCCAGCTCAACGACCAGGACTTCCAGAACCAGATCAGCGCGGCCCTGCGGGAGAAGCCCGATCTGATCGTGCTGTCGCTGCAGGCGGTGGACGGCGGCAACCTGATCCGCCAGCTGCGGGAGCTGGGCTACCGGGGCCTGATCGTGGCCGGCAACGGCATGAACACCCCCAACATCTACCCGATCTGCCAGAAGTACTGCGACGGGCTGCTGATCGCCCAGGCCTACAGCCCCGAACTCGACACCCCGGCCAACACCGCCTTCCTCAAGGCGTTCAAGGCCGCCAAGGGCGGCGCCATCCCGCCCCAGCTCACCGCCCAGGCGTACACAGCCCTGCAGGTGATCGGCGAGGCCCTGGTGCGCCTCGACCAACGCCAGCCCCTGGCCGGCGCCCCCCTGGCGGCGACCCGCAAGCAGCTGATGCAGGAGCTCCTGGCCGGCACCTATGCCACCCCCCTGGGGGAGATCCGTTTTACCCCCGAGGGTGAGGTGATCCAGAGCCAGTTCTTCGTGGCCCAGGTGCGCATGGATCCTGGCGGGCGCAACGGACGCTTCGCCCTGCTCAAGTAAGCCCCGGGTGGACCTGCTCCAGATCCTGGTCAACGGTCTGTCGGTGGGGACGGTGTACGGGCTGTTCGCCCTCGGCTACACCCTGGTGTTCTCGGTGCTCGGGGTGATCAACTTCGCCCACGGGGCGGTGTTCACCCTGGGGGCCTACTTCACCTACCTGCTGATCGGCGGTGCGGTCGGGGCCAACGGCCTGCTGGCCGGTTTCCAGCTGCCCGTCGCCCTGCCCTTCTGGGGCGCCCTGCCCCTGGCGGGGCTGGGGGCGGCCCTGGTGGCCCTGCTGGTGGAGCGGGTGGCCTTCCGGCCCTTGCGCCGCCGCCGGGCCGATCCGCTGCTGGCCCTGATCACCAGCCTGGGGGCCGGTGTGATCCTGGTGAACCTGATCCAGCTGCTGGTGGGGGCCGAAAGCTATGCCATCCCCACCAGCGTCCTCGGCGGCCTGCCGGCCTCCTTCCCCCTCCTCGGTGCCCGGGTGCGCACGGTGCAGGCCCTGCTGCTGGGGATCGCGTTGTTGCTGCTGGCCCTGCTCAGCCTCTGGCTGGAGGGCAGCCGCAACGGCAAAGGCCTGCAGGCGGTGGCCGAAGACCCCGAAACCGCCCAGTTGCTGGGCATCGACAGCACGGCGATGGTGCGGCTGGCCTTCGGGCTCAGCGGCTTCCTGGCCGGGGTCGCCGGCGGGCTGGTGGGGCTGAGCGTCAGCATCGCCGGGCCCTACTTCGGCATCGGCTACGGCCTCAAGGGTCTGGCGGTGCTGGTGCTGGGGGGACTGGGCAGCGTGCCAGGGGCGGTCCTGGGCGGGCTGATCGTCGGCCTGGCGGAGGCCTTCGTGCCGGCCGACTGGTCGGGCTACAAGGATGCGGTCAGCTACGGCTTCCTGTTTCTGGTGCTGCTGCTGCGCCCCCAGGGGCTGCTCGGCCGGCCGCTGCCCACCAAGGTGTGAGGGTCATGGACGCCGCCCTGCTCGAACAGATGCTGCTCGGCGCCCTGCTGGCGCTTTCGGTGTACCTGCCCCTGCGCTGCGGCCAGCTGTCGCTGGCCACCCCCGGCTTCTATGCGGTGGGGGGCTACGTGGCTGCCCTGCTCTCCACCGGCGTTGCCGCCTTCGCCGGCAGCGGTGCCACCTCACCACTGTGGGCCCTGCTGGCGGAGATGGTGCTGGGGGGGATCCTGGCGGGACTGATCGCCCTGGCGATCGGCGGCCCGGTGCTGCGGCTGCGGGGCATCTACCTGGCCATCGCCACCATCGCCCTGGTGGAGATCCTGCGGGTGCTCAACCTCAACCTGCCCTTCACCGGCGGCGCCATGGGCATCTTCGGCATCCCCCAGCCCTTCGCGCACCCCGGCGGCTACGTGCTGTTCACCCTGGCTCTGCTGGCCCTGGCCTGCTGGTTATGCCAGCGGCTGGAGGCCCTCCGCCTGGGCCGGGCCATGGCCGCCATCCGCGACGACGAACTGGCGGCGGCCAGCCTGGGCATTGACACGCCGCGCACCAAGCTGCTCGCCTTTGTGGCCAGCGCCGTGCTGGCCGGCGTCACCGGGGCACTGGCGGCCCATTTCCTCAACGCCTGGAACGCCAGGGTCGGCAGCTTCGACGCCAGCATCACCACCCTGGCCTTCGTGGTGTTCGGCGGTTCGCGCTTCTGGCTGGGGCCGGTGCTGGGGGGCCTGGCGCTCACCGCCCTGCCGGAGCTGCTGCGGCCGGTGGGGGACCTGCGCCTGATCCTGTTCGGCTCCGTGATCCTGCTCGGTCCGCTGTTCTTTCCCCAGGGACTGGTGACGGCGGAGCGGCTGCGGGGGCTGGGAGCCCTGCTGGGCCGGGGCCGTCACCGGGGCCGCCAGGCTCCCCAGGCCCCATGAGCCGGAGCTCCGACGGCACGGCCGCGGCTCCCCTGCTGCAGGTGGAGGCGGTGAGCTGCCGCTTCGGCGGCCTGCTGGCCCTCGATCGGGTCAGCCTGGAGCTGGCGGAGGGGGAGATCTTCGGCCTGATCGGTCCCAACGGCGCCGGCAAGACCACCCTGTTCAATGTGATCTCCGGCCTCACCACCGCCAGCGGCGGCCGCTGCCTGTGGCGGGGGGTGCCCACCACGGGCCTGGGGGCCAGCGGCCTCAACCGGCTCGGCATCGCCCGCACCTTCCAGAACCTGCGCCTGTTCGAGAGCCTGTCGGTGCGGGAGAACGTGCTGGTGGGCCTGCACCATGCCGCCCGCGCCCCCCTGCTGGGGGCCCTGCTGGCCAACGGCGCCTTCCGCCGCCACCAGGGGCGGCTGCAGGCCCGGGCCATGGACCTGCTGGCGCTGCTGGAGCTCGACGCCCTGGCCGAGCAGCGGGCCGGGGATCTGCCCTACGGCGACCGCCGGCGGCTGGAGATCGCCCGGGCCCTGGCCACGGCACCCCAGCTGCTGCTGCTGGATGAACCCGCCGCCGGCATGAACCCGGCCGAGAAGGACGACCTGCGGCAGCTGATCAGCCGGATCCGCGACCACTTCTCCCTGACGGTGCTGATCATCGAGCACCACGTGCCGCTGATGATGCGCCTCTGCGACCGGCTGGCGGTGCTCAACTTCGGCAAGCGCATCGCCCTGGGCAGCCCCGCCGAGGTGCGCCGTGACCCGCTCGTGATCGAGGCCTACCTGGGCGGCCAGGGAAGCGCCGCCGGAGCGGAGCAGCGATGACGCCGCTGCTGGAGCTGCGCCGGCTCACCGTGCGCTATGGCGCCCTCACCGCCCTGCGGGGCCTCGATCTGCAGGTGCAGCAGGGCGAACTCGTGACGCTGCTGGGGGCCAACGGCGCCGGCAAGAGCACCACCCTGCGGGCCATCTCCCGGCTGGTGGACGCCGCGGCCGGCCAGGTGCTGTGGCGCGGCGCCGACCTGGCGGGGGTGCGCACCCACCGCACGGTGCGGCTCGGCATCGGCCACTGCCCGGAGGGCCGGCGGGTGCTGGCCCGCCAGACCGTGGCCACCAACCTGGAGCTGGGGGCCTGGCTGCGCCGCGACCGGGCCGGCATCGCCGCCGACCTGCAGCGCTGCTACGGCCTGTTCCCCCGCCTGGCGGAACGGCGCCGCCAGCTGGCCGGCAACCTCTCGGGGGGCGAGCAGCAGATGCTGGCCATCGCCCGGGCCCTGATGGGCCGGCCCAGCCTGCTGCTGCTGGATGAGCCCAGCCTGGGGCTGGCGCCGAAGCTGGTGGCCGAGGTGATGACCGCCCTGGCGGCGCTGCACCGCGAAGGACTGTCGATGCTGCTGGTGGAGCAGAACGCCACCGCCGCCCTGGAGATCGCCGACCGCGGCGTGGTGCTGGAGGCTGGCAGCATCAGCCTGGAAGGCCGCGCTGAGTCCCTGCTGGCTGATGCGGGGCTGCGGGCCTCCTACCTGGGGGACACCAGCTGATGCCACCGGTCCAACTGATCGCCCTCATCCTGGGCGGCCTGCTGCTGCTGGCCTTGCTGATCCGCCGGACGGTCGGAAAGGGGTTTCTCTACCGCATGATCTTCGAAACCGACACTCCCGCCGGCAAGACGTTCGACGTGGTGCTGCTGATCGCGATCGTGTTGAGCGTGGGGGCCGTGGTGATCGAAAGTGATCCGGTGCTGCGGTTGGCCTGGGGCCACCCGTTCCAGCTGCTGGAGTGGGGGTTCACGCTGCTGTTCACGCTCGAATACCTGCTGCGACTGCTGTGTGTGCGATCGCCGCTGCTCTATGCCCGCAGCTTCTTTGGCGTGGTGGATCTGCTCTCGATCGTGCCCAGCTTCCTGGGCCTGCTGGTTGGCGGCGCCCAGGTGTTCCTGGTGGTGCGGATGCTGCGGGTGATGCGCGTCTTTCGTGTGTTGAAGCTTGGCGAATACCTGCAGGAATCCAATCTTCTCTGGGACGCGATCGTGGCGGGTCGGCGCAAGATCTCGGTGTTCCTGCTGGCGATGATCACCCTGGTCACGGTGATCGGTTCATTGATGTACGTCATCGAAGGCCCGGAACGGGGCTTCCGCAGCATCCCCGTGGGGATCTACTGGGCGATCGTCACCATCACCACCGTGGGTTATGGCGACGTGACGCCGCAGACCACCCTGGGCCGTTTCCTGGCCTCGGTGGTGATGTTGCTGGGTTACAGCATCATCGCCGTCCCCACGGGCATCATCAGTGCCGAGATCGGCCAAGCCAGCGCCCGCCAGCACGAGGAGAGCCAGAAGACGGCGGTGATGTGCGCGGCTTGCCTGAGGACTGGGCACGATCCAGAGGCTCGCCACTGCAAGTTCTGCGGTGCTGAACTGTGAACTGTTCCGTCCCTGGCCTCAGCTCACTGCCAAGCATTCAGCCTCATACCAGCAACGGAGCGTTGATTGATCTTGACAGAACCGGGCTTTGTGCCTCCAAGACGATGGCAGTACCCCAGCCTGTTCGGCTCCGCCGACATTGGCCACGACGAGCGGCGGTTTCTGCGACAAGCTGATGAAGCGCCGTCACCCCTCCCATCCATCAGAACTGCTTCGTAGCCCTGGATTTCGAGACGGCGGATCAAGGCCGGGACAGTGCCTGCTCGATCGCCCTGGTCCGGGTGGAGAAGGGAAGGATCGTGCAGCGCGAGCACCACTTGATTCGCCCGCCTCGGCGGACCTTCCAGTTCACCTCCATCCACGGCATCAGCTGGTCGCAGGTGTCCGATGCACCCACGTTCGGCGAACTCTGGCCGCAGCTGGCGGCCTGCCTGGAGGGGGCGCACTTCATCGCCGCCCACAACGCCAGTTTTGATGCCGGCGTGCTGCGGGCCTGCTGCGAGCAGGCCGGCCTGCGGCCTCCCAGCCAACCCTTTGTCTGCACGGTCCAGGTGGCCAGGCGGGCCTGGAATCTTCGGCCCACCAAATTGCCGGATGTGTGCCGCCATCTGGGTCTGCCGCTCCGGCATCACGATGCCCTCTCCGACGCCGAGGCCTGCGCCAATATCGTGCTGGCGGCGGCTCAGGACGCGACGGCCGGCTTTGCCCGCGGCCGCTGAACTCAGGCCTGGGACATCCTGCCCCGCTGCCGCCGCCACAGACTGAAGCCCAGGGCCAGCAGGAATCCAAAGAACTGCACGATCACCACGCAGGGGCCCGAGGGCAGGTTGGTGAGGCCCGAGCCGAGCAGTCCCAGCACGGCGCAACTGCCACCGATCAGCGAAGAGAGCACCAGATAGGAGCCGAAGTGGCGACTCACCAGCCGCGACGCACAGGCGGGAATCACCACGAAGGCGCTGATCAGCAGCACCCCCACCGCCTTGATCGACACGGCCACCACCACGGCGAGCAGCAGGATGAAGGCGATCCGGTGCCACTGGTTGCCCACCCCGCAGGCCCCGGCCAGATCGGCATGCAGGGTGACCAGCACCTGGGCCCGCAGGCTCACCAGCAGGTAGGCCACCGCCACCAGCAACAGCGCGGCGATCAGGACGAGATCCAGCCAGGAGATGCCGAGGATGTCGCCGAACAGCAGCTGCTGGATGCCGCCCCTGTAGGTGGTGACCAGGCTGAGGGCCACCACGGCAAAGGCCAGGGACGTGGAGTAGACGATGTTCAGCAGCGCGTCGGCCGGCAGCTGGCTGCGCTCCACCAGCAGATTCACCAGCAGGGCGAAGACCACCGCAAAGGGGATCAGCACCAGGATCGGGTGGAGGCCCAGCAGGATGCCCAGGCTGAGGCCCAGCAGGGCGGAATGGCCCAGGGCATCACTGAAGAACGACAGCTGCCTCAGCACCGCGAAACTGCCCAGCAGCCCACCCAGGGTCCCGGTCAGCAGCCCCCCCACCAGGGCGCGCTGCATGAAGGGTTGGCCGATCACCGTGCCCAGCTGGGAGAACTCCGTCATCCGATCCGCAGACCCATGAGCTCCAGAACGACCATCAGCGGAAGGCGCTCACCAGGTCGCTGACATTGCGACGCATCACCTCTGCGTAGCTGGCCGGGGTCTGGGAGGCCTCCTCAGTGCCGGTTTCCAGGGGGTCGAAGACGCTGATGCGGATCCCCAGATCGCCGGCCAGGGCGTTGAAGGAGCGGTTGCCCTCCTGGGGTTCGCTGAGCAGGGCCTGCAGCTGGCTGCGCTGCACTGTCTCGGCCACCCGCGCCAGATCCGCCGGGGAGGGGTTCTGCTCCGGCACATCCACCATGGACTCGGCCTTGAGGCCATAGCGCTCGGCGAAGTAGGGGGCGAAATCGTGGACCACCACGAAGGTCTTGCCCCGGAATGGCGCCAGCTGCGTCTCGAACTCGGTGTTGAGCTGGCGCAGCTCGCCGCTGAAGGCGGCGGCATTGCGGCGGTAGCCCTCGGCGCAGGCCGGATCGGCCGCGATCAGACCATCGCGGATGTTGTCCACCTGCTGGGCGGCGCGCACCGGATCGAGCCAGATGTGGGGATTGATCGGGCCGTGGTCGTGGCCGTGATCATGGCCGTGGTCCCCACCGGGCTCGTCCGGGATCTCCAGGGTGGCGACGCCGCGGCTGGAGTCGATCACCTGGAGAGCGGGGTTTTCGGCGCCCTTGACCAGCTTGTCGAGGAACGACTCCATACCCAGCCCGTTCTTCACCAGCACCTTGGCGTTCCTGATGGCGGCCACATCCCCCGGCCTGGCCTGGAAGTCGTGGGGGCCGCTGGCGGCGGGGATCAGCGCCGTCACCTCGGCGCAATCGCCGGCCACGGCGCGGGTGAACAGGGTGATCGGCAGGAAAGTGGTGACCACCTTGGGGCGATCGGCGCGGCCGGCCTGGGGCGCCGGGGACTCCACCGCCGGACGGCAGGCCAGCAGCAGGGCGGACAGACCCGCGGCCAGGACCAGCAGGGGACGACGGGATCGGGACTGGTTCATGGGGCAAAACCTCCGGAACGGGGTGGGCGGGAGCGAACGGATGGGGGCCGGGCGACGGGCCAGAGCCACCACTGGCCCTGCTCACCACCGGCCACCAGATGGCGGCCGTCGGGTCGCCAGCTGAGGCTGGTGATGGCCTGGCCGTCGCCCTCGAGCAGCTGTTGCAGCCTGCCCCGGCCATCCCAGAGCGCCACCGTGCCATCGCTGGAGGCGGTGGCCAGCAGGCGGCTGCCGGGGGCAAAGGCGACCGCATGGACGCGGCCTTGATGCAGAACCAGAGGTTCCGGCTTCCAGCCTTTGGCACCGGGATCCTGCTGGCTCCAGATCACGGCGATGTCGGCGGAGGCGACGGCCAGCAGCGGCGCCAGGCGCCCCGGCTGATCACACCAGCTCAGGGCCCGCGCCTTGCCGGGGAAGCCACGGAACTGCCAGCCGCGGCCGGCCCCGCCGTCGGGCCAGAGCATCAGCGAGCCGTCCAGCTGGCCACAGGCCAGCAGGTTCCCCTGGCCGGACCAGCCCAGGGCCAGGCCCGCCGAAGCGGTGGCGCAGCGCTGGGGCGGCTGGCCAGGGTCATCCGGAGACCAGAGCAGCACCGTGCCGTGGCAGGCCGCCGCCAGCCGCCGGCCATCACGGCTCCAGGCCAGGGCCAGGACCGTGCCCTCCAGCTCCTGGCTTTCCACCCGCAGCGTCCGGCTGGCGCCATCCCAGAGCCGCACCTGTTTGCCGGCCCCCACCGCCAGCAGGGAGCCCTGGGGCTGCCAGGCCGCCGCATCCAGCCAGTGGCCCCCCAGGGGCAAAGGATCGAAGGCGATCGGGCGCACGCCTGAGCCCCCCAGCTCCCACAACAGCAGCTCCCCGTCCTGGCCCGCCGCCATCAGAAAGCGGTCGTCAGCGCTGAAGCCCACCACATCGAGGCTGCTGTCCCGCTCACCGCGCAATAGCTCCTCGCAGCCGGCGCGGAAATCGATCAGCAGCAGCTCACCGCCAGCCGTCGCCATCGCCAGCAGCTCGCCATCGGCCGACCAGGCCTGGGCGGTGATGGCGTTGCTGCAGGCACCGCACAGGCGTTCCTGCACCAGGGTCTGGGGGGGAGCCATGGCGCGCTCAGGCCACACAGGCCTCAAAACCGGCCCGCAGGGCGGCCTCATCGAGATCGCGGCCGATGATCACGAACTGGGTGCTGGGGGTTTCGCCGTCGCGCCAGGGGCGATCCATGGCGCTGTCCACCAGCATGTGCACCGACTGCAGGACGTAACGGTTGGTCTCTCCCGCGAACTGGATGATGCCTTTCATCCGAAACAGATCCGGGCCCCGTTCCGTCACCAACCCATCGATCCATTGCCCCAATTTCTTGTAACTCATCGGACGGTCTTCGATGAAGGCCACCGCGCCGATGGCCCCGTCGTGTTCATGGTCGTGGTCGGAGGTCAGAAACTCCGGATCGATCGCCAGGGCCCGTTCCAGGCTGAAGGCCTCGACGCCAAGGATCTGATCCATCGCCGCATCGGCCTGGCAGGTGGGAATCACCCGGGCCAACGGGTTGATGGCCCGGGTCCGCTGCTGGATGGCCAGGCAGGCCTCGACATCGACCAGATCGATCTTGTTGAGCAGCAGCACATCGGCGAAGGCGAGCTGCTCCTGGACCTCCACACTGTCCCAGTGCTGCTCGACATGCTTGAGGTCGACCAGGGTGACCACGGCGTCGAGCTTCAGCTGGTCGCGCAGGTCCTCATCGACGAAGAAGGTCTGAATCACCGGGGCGGGATCGGCCAGGCCGGTGGTTTCGATCACCAGGTGGTCGAAACGGTCGCGGCGCTTCATCAGGTTGCCGATGATGCGGATGAGATCACCACGCACGGTGCAACAGATGCAGCCGTTGTTCATCTCGAAGATCTCCTCATCGGCCTCGATCACCAGCTGGTTGTCGATGCCCACATCACCGAACTCGTTGACGATCACGGCCACCTTCATGCCGTGCTCGTGGGTGAGGATCCGGTTCAGCAGCGTGGTCTTGCCGGAGCCGAGGTAGCCCGTCAGAACGGTGACAGGCAAGCGATCCCGCGGGGAGGCCATGGGGGCAGTGGCCGGGCAGCGCCGGGCCAGGTATGGGAATCATTATCAAACTAGCAGCTGCGGGACATGCGTCCGCGCTTCAACGCAAACCGCGTCCTTCACTACCGACCCGGAGGGGCGGGCTGCCTACGGTCGTGCTCTGAGGATGGCGGACGATGGCAACGGAACGCTTTTTCCTCCAGCTGGATCCGCCCCTGGAGGCCATGCGCGACTGGCCCCACGTGGTGATCGTGGGCGGCGGCTTCGCCGGGCTCAAGGCCTGCAACGCCCTGGCCGGCCAGCCGGTGCGCGTCACCCTGATCGACAAGCGCAACTTCAACCTCTTCCAGCCCCTGCTGTATCAGGTGGCTTCCGGGCTCGTCTCGGAGGCCGACGTGGCCTCACCCCTGCGCCAGATGGTGGGCGAGGCCGCCAACATCCAGATCCTGCTGGGCGAGGTGGTCGACATCGACACCGAGGCCAGGGAGGTGGTGTTCAACGACCACCGCTACGCCTACGACCACCTGATCCTGGCCAGCGGTTCGGGCAGCACTTACTTCGGCCATGAGGAATGGCGCCCCCTGGCGCCGCCGATGAAGATCCTTGAGCACGCCGATGAGATCCGCCGCCGGCTGCTGATGGCCCTCGAAGAAGCCGAGCAGACCCGGGACCCCCAGCGGCGCCGCTTCCTGCAATCGGTGGTGGTGGTCGGGGCCGGGCCGGCGGGATGCGAACTGGCCGGCTCCCTGATCGAGCTGATGCATCGCGCCGTCGACCGCGACTTCAAACAGCTCGAACGCGCCCAGTGCCGGGTGATCCTGCTGGATGCGGTCGACCGGGTGCTGCCGGCGATGGCCGCCAACCTGTCCAAGGAGGCGGCGGCCTACCTGGAGCGGGCCGGCGTCGAACTGCGCCTGAACACGATGGTGGCCTCGATCGAACCCGGCCGGGTGATCCTCCAGTGCCCCGCAGACGTCTCCGCTGGCGAGGCGGACGCCGCCGGCGGTGGCAGCGGCGACTTAGAGGCCGCCACGATCTGCTGGACCGCCGGGGTGCGCGCCTCCCGCCTCGGCCGGCTGCTGGCGGAACGCACCGGCGCCCCGGTCGATCGGGGCGGCCGGCTGCAGGTGGAGGCCGACTTCTCGCTGCCGGGTCATCCGGAGATCCGGGCGGTGGGCGACCTCTGCCACTACGCCCACACCGGTGACGGCAAGGTGCTGCCGGGCATGGCGGGCCCGGCCGTGCAGATGGGCGGCTGGGTAGCCCGGGACATCCTGGCGGGCCTCGAGGGGCGCCGCAGCGACCCCTTCCGCTGGTTTGATCTCGGCAGCATGGCCGTGATCGGCCCCTGGTACGCGGTGGCCGATCTGCGCGGGCTGCATGTCAGCGGGCTGGCGGGCTGGGTGCTCTGGGCCCTGGCCCACCTCGCCTTCATCCCCGACACGGAAAACCGCATCGCCCTGTTCAGCAAATGGATGTGGCAGATCGCCACCCGCCAGCGCACGGCCCTGCTGATCACCGGCCGCCCCGACCAGCACCTCGGCGTCGATGTGGGCCTGGAGCGGGCCGTGCCGCCGGGTGGCCTGGCTCAGTCGCCGGAAGTGCCCCCCTCCGAACCCTTGAACCGATTGATCAGCACCCCCAGGATCACGGCGATGTAGAGCGGCCCGGCGATGCCCAGCACCACACTGGCCATGCGCGCCGGAGGCAGGGCCGGGGTGATGTCGCCATAGCCGGTGGTGGTGAGGCTGACGAAGGCGAAGTAGTTGATACGGGCGAAATCCAGCTCCAAGACGCTGTGGGCGGCCACCCCCGCATGGGAGCGCACGATGGCGGCCTGGCCATCGGCGGTGTTGGCCAGGAAGCTGCCGGGCTGGATCGTTTCCAGCACGCTCAGCACCAGGCCGCCACTGAGCCCGAGCAGGAGATAGCCGGCCACCGCCCCGACCACCACCGGACGGGTGGCCCGGGGCTCCCGGCCCAGGGTCCGCACAAGCCGCACCAGGCTCCAGCCGATGAACAGCGTGGTGATCAGCAGCAGGGGCACCCCGGACAGGCGCCACGCTTCGGGGGTCAGCAGCCAGTACAGCTGGGCGACGAGGTTGGCGCCTCCCAGCGCCAGGTACAGACGGTCACCCCAGTCACGCGCCACCGAGCCGGCGAGGAAGCCGCCCAGCTCGACGGAGGTGAGCAACGTGATCAGGAAGTAGCCCACCGATCCGGCCAGGCGCAGCGTCTGGGGAAACGCCAGGCTCAGCATCACCAGCAGGCACAGAACCAGCAGTCGGCGGTAGAAGCGGTGCCGCCGGCGCGCCAGGCCTTCCGGCGTGGCCGGAGCTGCCGGAGGTCGGATCACGCGGGCCATGAACTCAGAACCGTCAAGGTAGGCCGCGCCTCAGCAACAGTCAGCGGCCCTGGACGCGAAAGCGGATCACCGCCTGATACTGGAGACATCCGCCAAGAACCCGATGGCCTTCCGCTTCCGGCCCGCCACCCGCCTGCTGCCCGCTGCCGCGGGACTGCTGCTGGCGCTGGCCCCCCTGGCCCCGGCCCTGGCCCAGGGCATCCCCTTCAATGAGATCCGGGCCCTCAACCTGGCCCGCAACGCGGCCGTGCTCAGCAATGGCGGGCTGACGGTGTACACCCCGGCCAACTGCATGTTCAGCACCTCAGCGGCCACCAACCCCTGCCTGGTGCGCAGCGACGCTGACGGCTTCGTCTACCGCTTCCTCGGAGGCCCCCCCGGCTGGGAGGCCAAGGGGCTCCCGGCCACCACGGAAACCGAGATCAAGATCGCCCCGGATGGTCGCCGGGTGGTGGCCATCCTGTTCAACGGCCCGCCGCGCTCCCGCTGAGGGCAGCGGTCAGCCAGGGGAAAGCGGCCTAGCCTCCCAGCAGTCTCCCCAAGCCCTTGTCCGTCCCCGCTTCCCCCACCCTGCGCTGGGTCACCGCCGGCCTGCTGCTTGTCGCGGCCGTCCTCTGTCTGGCGCTGCCTTTCGTCTCAGCCACCCTGCTCACCATCGCCCTGGGTGGGGTGGCGATCGCGGCGGGCGCCTCCCAGCTGCTGCGACTGACGTCGGCCGATGACACCCGCAGCAAGCTGTTCCGCGCCATCTCCGCGGTGCTCTACGTGGTGGGCGGCATCGGCCTGGTGGCCTTCCCGGTCGCCAGCACCGTGAGCCTGACCCTGTTCATCGGCGTCCTGCTGGCCGTCGAGGGGGTGATGGAGCTGGCGGGCGCCGCCGCCGGCACAGGGCCGGCCCGGGGCCTGGTGCTGCTCGATGGCATCGTCACCGTCGTGCTGGGCGGGATGCTGATCGCCGAATGGCCCTCCGACAGCATCTGGGCCATCGGCACCCTGTTCGGCTTCGGCCTGGCCTTCTCCGCCTTCAACCTGATCACCGCCACCCCGCCCGCCGCACCCCAGGGCTGAGGCTCATTCGGGCACGGCCGGGCCCTCCGCGCGGCGGGGATCCACCGCCCCGAGGCTGCCGCCAGCCTCGAGCACCTCGACGCTGTTGGCGGCCCCCATGGCCGGGGCCTGGCGGACGTTGTGGCCCATGGCCTCCAGCAGGCGGCGGCTGTCGGGGCTGACGCCCTGCTCGACATCGATCCGGTCGGGCCACAGCTGGCTGTGGATCCGGGGCGCGGCCACGGCGCTGGCCAGGTTGAGGCCATGCACCACCCGGTTGAGCAGCACCTGCAGCACGGTGGTGATGATGCGGCTGCCGCCGGGGCTGCCGGTGGCGATCCAGGGGCGGCCATCGGGGCGGAACAGCAGGGTGGGGGCCATCGAACTGAGCGGTCGCCGGCCGGGGGCGATGGCGTTGGCCGCCCCCTGGCGCAGGCCGAAGGCGTTGGCGCTGCCAGGCAGGGCGCTGAAATCGTCCATTTCGTTGTTGAGCAGGAACCCCAGCCCCGGCACGCTGATGCCGTTGCCGTAGGGGAAGTTCAAGGTGGTGGTCAGGGCCACCAGGCCGCCCTGCCGGTCGGCCACCGACAGATGGGTGGTGTTGGTGCCCTCGCGCGCCGAGGCCGCCTCCAGCGCCGGGGCCGGGGTGTGGCGGCGGGGGTCGAGGCGCCGGCGCAGGCCCTCGATGTGGGCCGGCGAGAGCAGCCGTTCCACCGGCACCGGCCCCTGCTCCGGATCCCCCAGCAGGGCGTTGCGGTCGCGGTAGGCCAGGTTCATCGCCTCGGCCATGGGATGCAGGCTGGCGGCGGCATTCAGGCCGCTGCCAGCCAGGTCGAAGGGCTCGAGGATCGCCAGGATCTGCAGCAGGGTGAGACCACCGCCGGGGGGCGGCATGGTGAGCAGCGGATGGCCGCGGAAGCGGCCCTGCAGGGGCGCCACCAGCCGGGCGCGGTAGGCGCGCAGATCGGCGCGGGTGATCAGGCCGCCGCCCCGCTCCATCACGGCCACCAGGGCGTCGGCCACCGGCCCGCGGTAGAAGCCGCGCTCCCCTTCGGCGGCGATGCGGCGCAGGGTGGCCGCCAGCTCGCTCTGGCGCAGCCGCGTGCCCGGCGGCGGGGCGGGGAGGAACTGGCGGCGGGAGGCAGGGTCGGCCTGCAGGCGCGGGGCGGCGGCGGCCAGCGAATCGCTCAGCTCGCGGCTGACCGGGAAGCCCTGCGCCGCCAGGCGGATCGCCGGCGCCATCACCACCTGCAGGGGCAGGCGGCCGTAGCAGCGCTGGGCCAGGGCCAGCCCGGCGACAGTGCCGGGAACGGCGGAGCTGAGCAGGCTGCGGGTAGCGCGGGCCCGGTCGACCTGGCCGTCGGGGCCCAGGAACATGGTGGCCGTGGCCGCCGCCGGGGCCGTTTCGCGGAAGTTCACCGCCACCGCCGTGCCGCCGCCGATGGCCAGCTCGGGGCCGGTCCTTGGCTGGCCGCCGGGGGGTACCTCAGCCAGGCAGCCGCGCGCGCGGGCCGGCGAGGGCCCCGGCAGCCAGAGCAGCAGGAAGCCGCCGCCGCCCAGGTTGCCGGCCTGGGGCAAGGTGACCGCCAGGGCGAAGGCGGTGGCCACCGCCCCATCCACCGCATTACCCCCCTGGCGCAGGATCGCGGCTCCCGCCGCCGAGGCCAGCGGCTCCTGGGCCGCCACCAGCCCCCGGGCCGACCACAGCGGCCGGAAGCGCTGCTCGCCCTCCAGCAGCACGTTGCTCTCCGGCGGGGCGAGTACGGCAGGTGCCTGGGCCTGGGCCACCGGCACGGCCAGCGTCCCCGCCAGCAGCAGCAGCGCCGCTGCGGCGGCCCCCCGGCGAGCGGCGCTCACAGCGGAACTCCAGCGCCACCGGCGGCCGGGGTGCCGTAGCCACCGCCGCCGGGGGTGGCGATCTCCAGCAGGTCGCCGGGCTGCACGCTCACCTGGTCGCAGCCGGCGAGATCTTCCAGCCGGCCATCGGCCCGCTCCAGCCGGTTGCGGCCCACGGCGCCATCGCCGCCACCCGCCAGACCGAAGGGGGGCACCCGCCGGGACCCCGAGAGGATGGCGACGGTCATCGGCGCCAGGAAGCGCAGCCGCCGCACCACCCCCTCACCGCCGCGCCAACGCCCCGTGCCGCCGCTGCCGCGGCGGATGGCGAAGCGCTCCAGGCGCACCGGGAAACGATCCTCGAGGATCTCCGGATCGGTGAGGCGGGAGTTGGTCATGTGGCTCTGCACCGCGCTGGCTCCGGCAAAGCCGCGACCATCGGGCCGCACGCCAGCCCCGGTGCCGCCGCAGATGGTCTCGTAATACTGGCAGCGGGCATCGCCGAAGCTGAGGTTGTTCATCGTGCCCTGGGCCGCCGCCATCACGCCCAGGGCCCCGAACAGGGCGTTGGTGACCGCCTGGGAGGTTTCGACGTTGCCGGCCACCACCGCCGCCGGCGGCAGCGGGTGCAGCAGGCAGCCATCGGGCACCACCAGATCGATCGGCGCGAAGCAGCCGGCGTTGAGCGGAATCGAACGGCCCACCAGGCAGCGGAACACGTAGAGCACCGCCGCCTTGGTGATCGCCAGCGGGGCGTTGAAGTTGCCCTGCTGCTGGGGGGAGGTGCCGCTGAAATCGATGCGGGCGCGGCGGGCAGCCCGGTCGAGGCGCACGGCCACGACGATGCGGCTGCCGTTGTCGAGTTCCACCGTGTGGTCGCCATCGCTGAGGCCGGCGATCGCCTCGGCCACCGCCGCCTCGGCGTTGGCCAGCACGTGGCCCAGGTAGGCGCGGACCTCGCCGATGCCGTCGCGGGCCAGCAGCCGCTGCAGTTCGTCCACCCCCAGCTGGTTGGCGGCCGCCTGGGCCTGCAGGTCGGCCAGGAGCTGGTCGGGGTTGCGCACCGGATGGGGGCCGGCCGCCAGGCGCTGTCGCCACGCCGGGGCATCGAACTGGCCCTGGCGCAGCAACGGCACGTGGCGCAGCAGCAGCCCCTCCTCCTCGATCCGGCGGCTGAAGGGGGGCATCGAGCCCGGGGTGAGGCCACCCACATCAGCATGGTGGCCGCGGCAGGCCACGAACAGCAGCGGCGTCGCCCCGCCCTCGGGGGGGAACACCGGGGTGATCACGGTGATGTCCGGCAGGTGGGTGCCGCCATCGAAGGGGTCGTTGCTGGCGTAGGCCTCGCCGGGCGCCAGCGGCGGCACCGAGCCGGCGGCGACGGCGGCCAGCAGGCTGGCGACGCTGTCCCCCATCGAGCCGAGGTGCACAGGGATGTGGGGGGCGTTGGCCACCAGCCGGCCCGCCCCATCGAACAGGGCACAGGAAAAGTCGAGTCGCTCGCGGATGTTCACAGAGCGGCTGCACTGGCGCAGCCGCTCGCCCATCTGCTCGGCGATGGCGGCAAAACGATGGTTGTAGAGCTCCAGCCGCACCGGATCCACCACCCCGGCGCTGCTGCTGGCCAGTGCCGGACCGGCTGCCGGCGTCTGCCGCTCCAGGAGCAGCTCGCCCCCCACCAGCACCCGGCCGCTCCAGCCGGGCTCCAGCACCGTGGTGCCGGTGGGCTCCACCACCAGGGCCGGCCCCGCGATCCGCTGGCCCGCCGCCAGCTGCTGCCGGCGCCACAGGGGCACCTGCCGCCAGTGCATGCCAGCGCCGTGCGCCTCGCCCAGGCACAGCGGCACCCATGCGGAGGGCTCGGCCGGCAGCGGCGTTTCGGGGGCCGCCGCCAACGCCGCTGACGCGGCCACCTCGGACGGCGGGGCGCCCACCTCCACCTGGAGCCGCTCCACAACAAGCGGCTCGTCCGGCACCGCAAAACCGAAGCGCTGGCGATGGCGGGCTTCGAAGCAGACGCGCAGCTCGGCCAGCAGGTCATCGCCAGCGATGGCGGGCCAGGGCAGCTCCAGCCCCTGGTCGCTGCCGCGGTAGCGCAGCTCCAGGCGGGCCTGCCAGCGCGGCTGCTGGTCGGGCGCCAGATCACCAGAGCCGCGCAGGGCGGCGGTGGCCTCGCCCACCAGCACCGCGATCTCCTGCTCCAGGCGAGGCCGCAGGACCTCATCGAGGGGCTGGCGCAGGGTGCGCTCCCGCAGCAGCGACGGGCGGGCCAGGCCGATGCCGTAGGCCGAGAGCACCCCGGCCAGGGGATGGAGCAGCACCCGGGTGAGGCCCAGAGCGTCGGCCAGGGGGCAGGTCAGCTGGCCGCCGGCGCTGCCGAAGGTGACAAGCACGGCGCCGCGCAGGTCGTGGCCCCGCTGGATCGAGATGCGCCGGATCGCTTCGGCCATGCGCTCGATGGCGATCGTCAGCGCCCCCTGGGCCGCCGCCTCGGGCGCGCCCGCCCCCAGCTCGCGGGCCAGGGCCTCGAAGCGCTGCAGCACCACCTCCCGATCGGCCGGCTGGTCGCCGCCCGGGCCGAACAGGCTTGGCAGCGCACTCACCGGCAGGCGGCCCAGGAGCAGGTTGGCGTCGGTGATCGCCAGGGGCCCCCCGCGCCCATAGCAGGCGGGACCGGGGTTGGCGCCGGCCGAACGGGGACCCACCTGCAGGCGCCCGTCCTGGACGTGCAGCACCGAGCCACCGCCGGCCGCCACGGTGTGGATCGGCAGCATCGGCGCCAGCAGCCGCAGGCCGTCGATCTCGGTTTCGTTGCTGCGTTCCCAGGCGGCCGCACCGCGGCTGCCATCGAAGTGGAAAACATCGGTGGAGGTGCCGCCCATGTCGAAGCCCAGGATCGGGGCGTCGCCGAATCCGGCCGCCGCCGCCGCCGCCACGGCCGCCACCATGCCGCCGGCGGGGCCGGAGAGGATCGTGTCCTTGGCCTGCAGCAGGGCGGGCGACTGCAGGGCTCCAGCCGACGTCATCACCCGCAGCGGGATGGCGGCCCCAATGGCGGCACGCACCTGATCGAGGTAGGCGCCCAGCACCGGGGCCAGGGCCGCCTCCAGCACGGTGGTGTCGAGGCGGGGCACCAGCCGGGGCTGGCGGCTGAGCTGGTGGGAGAGCAGCACCGGGGCGAACCCCTTCGACGCCAGCCAACTCCCCAGGGCCTGCTCATGGACCGGATGGCGGCCGGCATGGAGCAGGGCCACGGCCACGCTGCGGAAGCCGTCGGCCCAGGCCTGGGCCAGGGTCTGCTCCAACGCTTGGTCCAGCGGCAGAGGCTCAAGCTCCTGCCCATCCGCCGCCAGCCGACCGCCCACTTCGACCACTCGCACGCGCAGGGGATCGGGCCGCAGGATCTCCAGGGCAAAGAGATCGGGGCGGTGCTGATCGCCGATGCGCTGCAGATCAGCGAAACCGCGAGTCACCAGTAGCAGCACCGGCGCCCCCTGGCGCTCCAGCAGGGCGTTGGTGGCCACGGTGGTGCCCAGGCGCACCTCCGCAACGAGCCCGGGGGAAATGGGTTGGTCCGGCGCCAGGGCGAGCAGCTCGCGCAGGGCGGCCACGGCGGGATCCTCAGGAGCTGCTCCGCCCGGTGGGCGCGGCGGATCGGAGAGCCGCTTGCGCACCAGCAGCTCACCACTGGGAGTGCAGGCCACCACGTCGGTGAAAGTGCCACCCCGGTCGATCCAGAAGCGCCAGCCGGTGCTCGTCACGACGGCCGTCGCTGTCTGGGTCGGAAGGCAGACACCAAGATGGGCGATGGAGAGGCCCTCCCAGGATGAAGGTGTCGTCGGCATCTGGGAAGCCGGATATCGGAGAGTCCAGCCTGCTGCTTGCCGCCGTGCTCGGCCGCATCATCCAATTGTCGCTGCTGCGTTTCGAGAGCGAAGCCGGATGCCTTTCTGGACAGAGGTGAGCCTATCGATGGGGAATCTCGTTGTCGCCATCAGCCCCAGGATGGTGGACATTCCAATCCTCACCCAGCTCAAAACCCTAGTGCCAGCAGAGCCATACGCCGTGATGGCATTCGCGTCCACCTGGTGGTCAGCGCTGCCTGCAATGGATCCAGGCGGTGGTGCTGGGATGCATGCTGGCATCAGATCGTCATCAGCGATGAAGATCCTGCAACAGTGACTGCCGAGCCAGCCATAACCATCAATGATGGAATCAACGACGGCAAAGTCACAATGAAGCGGCGAAGTCATCGCTTCTATCCATCCTTTGCTGTCGGGATTGCCTCCGCCATTCTGCTGGCTCCGCATGCGGCCTTCGCCCTGGATATCACTTTCGTTCTCGAGGGTGTCATCCGTGGCCTGGAGACAGGACAGACCACGGATTTTCCACCCACTGAAGCCTGGCTGACCTTCACCCAGCCGAGCGACGCTCCGAAGGGTCTCTATAGCAGGGCGCCCATCTGCCTGCTTCCGGATTGTGACTTCATCTCCGTGGACGCCAGTAGCAAACAGCTCAACACTCCTGCCCTCATCCATGGCGTCAACGGCGGCTGGCAGCTGCTGATCACGCCCTCGGCTCGGCTTCAGGCCATACGACCCCAGGGATTCAGACGTGCCTGGCCCCATACCCATCCTGGGCGTCGCTGCCTCCTCCAGGTGCAACCAGCACGTGCGAAAAGGGTCCGCGGCCGCCTCACCGGTAGTTCTCGAACTGCAGCGGCACCTCTAGGTCCTCGGCGCGCAGCAGGGTGATCACCTGCTGCAGATCGTCCTTGTTCTTGCCGGTGACGCGCAGGCTCTCGCCCTGGATCGCCACGGTCACCTTCTTGATCTGATCACGCACCAGCTTGCTGAGCGTCTTGGCCAGCTCCTGGCTGAGGCCCTTGCGCAACTTCACCACCTGCTTGACCCGGTTGCCGCCCACCGGCTCGGGCGTCTGCAGGTCGAAGATCTTCAGCGACAGGTTGCGCTTGGTGGCCTTCTGGCGCAGCACGTCCATCACCGCATCGAGGGTCATGTCGCTGGCGGTGGTGATCGTCAGGCTGGCCTCCTCCACGTCGATCTCGGTGGCCGAGTCCTTGAGGTCGTAGCGCTGGCCCACCTCGCGGCGCACCTGGTCGACGGCATTCACCAGCTCCTGGCGGTCGAAGTCCGAGACGACGTCGAAGGAATAGCTGTCGGCCATGGGGCGGGCGAAGGCAAGGCAGCGCCAGCCTAGAAAAGAGACCTCCGGCGCCCCCCTCCCGATGACCATCTCCCTGCTCACGCCCCTCCTGGCGGCCAGCATCGCCCTGCCGGTGCTGCCGGCGGCGGCGGGTGGGCCCTTCGCCTGGTCCCTGGTGCTCTCGGGCGCCGTGGTGGTGCTCAGCCTGATCCCCCTGGGCGCCGCCCGCTCCCAGGCCGACTTCAAACCCTCCGACCTGGCCGCCCCCCGGGCGATGTTCGAGCGGCTGCCGGCCTGGGGCAAGCGGGCCAACTGGGCCCACCAGAACAGCTTCGAGGCCTTCACCCTGCACGCGCCGGCCTGCCTGCTGTGCCTGGTGGTGGCGCCCGCCGTAGTGGCGGCGGCCCCCTGGCTGGCGCTGGCGGCCTGGCTGCACCCCCTGCTGCGGCTGGGCTACCTGGCGGCCTACGTGGCCAACATCCCAACCGTGCGCAGCCTCTGCTGGGCCGGCGGCATTCTCTGCACCGCCCTGCTGTATTCCGAAGGGCTGCGGGCCGTGCTGCGCAGCTGAGTCAGCTGCCGCCCCGTTCCTGGAAGCCCTTGAGGGCCGCCAGCAGCGACGCCGGGCTCTGGGGATCCACCATCAGCACCGATCCCCCCTGGGCGGCGGCCATCTGCTGGCCCATGGCCATCCAGTCCCTGGCGAGCAGCAACCGCAGACCCTCGGCCGCCGCCGGATGGGCCTCGATCACGGCGGCCAGTTCGGTGGCCGCCTGGGCGCGGGCCTTGGCCAGCAGCAGCTGCTGCTTGGCCTGGGCATCGGCATCCAGCAGCACCGCCTCCTGCTTGGCCTTGGCATCGAGCACCAGGGCCTCGGCCCGGCCCCGGGCCGCATTCACCTGGGATTCCCGTTCGCCCTCGGAGCGCAGGATCGCCGCCCGCTTCTCCCGCTCAGCGGTCATCTGCTGCTCCATCGCCTGCTGCACCCCCTGGGAAGGCTGGATGTCGCGCAGTTCGACCCGGGTCACCTTGACGCCCCAGGGGTCGGTGGCCTGGTCGAGCTCCTTGAGCAGGGTTTCGTTGACCTCGCTGCGGGTGGTGAAGGTCTGGTCGAGGTCGAGCTTGCCCATCTCGGCCCGGATCTGGGTGAGCACCAGGTTGACCATCGCCGCCTGCAGGTTGTCGACGCCGTAGTAAGCGCGGGCGTGCTCCAGCAGCTGCCAGTACACCACCGCATCCACCTCGATCGAGACGTTGTCGCAGGTGATGCACTGCTGGGGCGGAATGTCGAGCACCCGTTCCTTCAGGGATTCGTGGCTCACCACCCGCTCCAGGCCGGGAATCACCAGGGACAGGCCGGGGCGCAGCTGCCGGTCGTACTTGCCGAGGCGCTCCACCAGCATCGAGCGGCTGCTGCTGGTGACCTTGACGCCGCTGAGGCCCAGGCCGGCCAGCACCACCAGCACCGGAATGATGAGCGCTTCCATGCAGGGTTCTTCACTGGGGCCACGCTAGGCAGGATGGGGGGGAAGGCCAACGGTCCGGTGGCTTTCGTCGCCAGCGTCTCCGCCCAGTCTCCGCCCAGCCTGCGCCCCTTCGCCCCCCTGTCGATGCCCGCACCCCCGATCCTCTGGCTGGCCCTGGCGGGGGTGTTGCTGCTGCTGGAGCTGGTGGGCGCCGACGCAGACGGCCTGCTGCTGATCGGCGGCGTGGCCGCCCTGCTGCTCACCCTCGTCGCCATCCTGCTGCCGGTGCTGCCGCCACTGCTGCAGCTGCTGCTGTTCGGCGCGCTGGTGGGGGCGGGCTACGGCTGGATGCGGCGCTGGTCGGCCCGGCGCCAGGCCCAGCCGATCCCCCCCGGTGAACGGGCCGAGCTGGCGGAGGTGACCAGCGGCTTCGATGCCCATGGGGATGGCCGTGTGCGCTGGCAGGGGCAGAGCTGGGCCGCCCAGAACCTGGCCCCGGACCAACGGCTGGCCCCCGGCGCCCAGGTGACCGTGATGGGACGGGAGGGGACGCGGCTGCAGGTGCTGCCGCGCCAGGAGTCCCTGCCCGGCTGACCCAGGCCGGATCAGTCGAAGAACATCAGGCTGACCACCTTGCCCATGTCCTCGGCGGTGCGGCAGCTGGAAAGCAGGGTTTCGCTGTCGTGGAAGGCGTAGCAGATCAGGTGATCGCAGCGGTTGATGATCTCCTGGTTGCAGAGGCTGCTGGCCATGGGCAGGGGCAGGTCGTCGTGCTCCGGCTTTTCCACCAGATGCAGCACCCGCTCCAGCTGGCTGCGGGATTCGCCGGGCTGGCGATCCAGGCTCTGGGGCAGCAGCACGGTGAGCCGGGCCGGATCCACCTCCAGCACGCTGCGGATCACGGCGGCGTTGACGCCCTGGGCACCGGAGGTGATCAGGTTGTGGCCCTCCTGGGCCAGGGAGCGGGCCACCAGCTCCACCAGATGGATCGACACCACCGGCACATGGCGGCTGCCGAGGAAAGCGATTCTGCGTTTGCCCCGGTCCTGGAGCATGGCCAGCTCCTGGGCGAGCGTATCAATCCGGTCCAGGGCCGGAATATCTAAGGACCGGGTCACCCGTTATCGACAACCAACAAAAAGAAACTAGCAGTGCCCTCAGGCGGGGACCGCCAGGCGCAGCCGGCCGAACAGCCGTTCGAAGTGGCAGTTCTCTTCCACCAGGCGGATGGCATAGGTGGCCTTGACGGCCTCATGCAGGCGCACATGGCCGATGGCGGCGTCGATCACCTCCACGGTGGTGAGGGTGTCGTGGTCGACCTTGAGCACCGGCACCTCCAGTTCCTCGGCCCGGCTGATCAGCTGGGGCAGGGGTTCGCCGGCCCCCGTGAGGATCAGGCACTGGGTGGAGGCCTCCAGGGCGGCCAGCTGGATGTCGGTGCGGTCGGCGCCGGTGACCACGGCCATGTTGCGGCGGCGCCGGAAGAACTCCATGGCCGAGTTGACGTTCATGGCGCCGATCGAGAGGGTCTCCACCAGCAGATCGAGGCCGTCGCGGCAGCAGAGCACGGTGGCCTCGAGGCGCCGGCCCAGCTCCTCCACCGTGACGCTGCGCAGCAGGGGGCTGCGGGGCATGACGCCCAGCACCGGAATCCCCAGCCGCTCCAGAGCCGGCTGCACCGCCTCCCGCACCTCCGGCACCATCTCGGGCAGCACGGCGTTGAGCACCACACCAGCCAGCAGATCGCCCAGCTGGCGACGGGCCTCCAGCAGGGCATCGACGCTGCGGCTGTCGCCCCAGGGATGCACCAGCAGCACCGGCGCCTGCAGGGCCTGGGCCAGCTGCACCAGGCCCAGGCCGTAGAGCTGGCCCTCACTGAGGCTGCCGGCCCCTTCCAGCAGCACCAGGCGATCGGCGTCGTCGTGGATGCGCCGCTGCAGCAGCGCCAGGCCCTCCCCGGGGGTCAGGTCCCCGGCCAGCAGGCGCTCCCGGGCGGCCTTCGGCTCCATCACATGCAGCGACGGGATCAGCTGCTCCTCGGACAGTCCGAGGGTGTCACCGATGAAGCGGACATCGGGATCGAGCAGGAGGTGGCCCGGCCCCGCCTCGGGGAAGGCAGCCAGCGGATCGTCCATGCAGGTGACCAGCGGCTTGCCGAAGGCGAGCGGCACGCCCCCACGGGCGAGTTGGCGGCCAAGACCGAGCACCACCGCCGACTTGCCGCTGAAGGGTTCACAGGAGCCGATCAGCAGGGGGATGGACATGGGTTGACCTCGCCGGGTCCTGCAGGTGCCGGGCAATCTAGGCAGCACGTCCACCGCAGGCCGATGCCGGACCCCTCGAGCGACTCCCTCACCGTGGCCATCACCGGGGCCAGCGGCGCCCTGGGCCAGGCCCTGCTGCGCCGCTGGCACGGCCGTGGGGCGCAGCTGATCGCCCTTTGCCACAGCCAGGCGCCCCTGCAGCTGGCCGGCCCGGACGGTCAGCCGATCCCCCTGCGCCAGGTGCACTGGCAGGTGGGCCAGGAGGCGGCCCTGGAGCCCCTGCTGGAGCAGGTGGACGTGCTGGTGATCAACCACGGCATCAACGTCCATGGCGACTGCAGCGCCGCGGCCACCGGCTGTTCGCTGGAGGTGAATGCCCTGAGCGCCTGGCGGCTGCTGGAGCTGTTCGCCATGGTGGCGTCGCGGCGGGAGGGGCGCCGGCGGGCGGAGGTGTGGGTGAACACCTCGGAGGCGGAGATCCAGCCGGCCGTGAGCCCCCTTTATGAGATCAGCAAGCGGCTGCTGGGCCAGCTGCTCAGCCTGCGGGCGCCGGAGCTGGCACAGGCGCTGCGCCTGCGGCGGCTGGTGCTGGGGCCGTTCCGCTCGGCCCTCAATCCGGTGGGAGTGATGGGGGCCGACTGGGTGGCCGGCGAGATCCTGCGGCAGGCCGACTGGAACTGCAGCCTGATCATCGTCACGCCCAACCCGCTCACCTACGTGCTGATGCCGTTGGCCACCCTGGGCCGCTGGGCCTATGTGGGCCTGCTGCGGCGCCCCTGAGGGCAGCGGTCTGGCCTAGAAGTCGCGGTCGGTGAGGATGTCGCAGCCGTCGGCGGTGACGACGATCGTGTGCTCCCACTGGGCGGAGAGGCTGCCGTCGGCTGTCACCACGGTCCAGCGGTCCTTGAGGGTGCGGCAGCCCTTGCCGCCGGCGTTGAGGATGGGCTCCACCGCCAGGGTCATGCCGGCCCGCAGCTGCATGTTGGGCAGATCCCTGGTGCGGTAGTTGAACACCGAGGGCTCCTCGTGCAGGTTGCGGCCGACGCCGTGGCCCGTGTAGTCCTCAACGATGGCGTAGCCATGGGCCTCGACATGGTCCTGGACGGCACCGGCCAGCTCCAGCAGGGTGCTGCCGGCCTTGACCGTGGCCAGGCCCTGCATCAGTGATTCCTGGGCGACGCGGCTGAGGCGGCGGGCCTCCTCGGGCACGCCCTCGCCGACGCAGAGGGTGACGCAGCTGTCGCCATGGAAGCCCTCGAAGTAGGCGCCGGTGTCGATCTTGACCAGGTCGCCGGCCTTGATCACCCGTTTGGCGCTGGGGATGCCGTGGACGACCTCGTTGTTGATGCTGGCGCAGATGCTGGCGGGGAAGCCGTGGTAGCCCTTGAAGCTCGGGATGGCCCCCATGGCGCGGATGCGGGTTTCGGCGTGGCGGTCGAGGTCGCCGGTGGTCATGCCCGGGGCGGCCAGGTCGATGATCTCCCGCAGCACCGTGGCGACGATGCGGCTGGCCTGGCGCATGATCGCGATCTCGCGTGCCGATTTCACCTCGACACCACGGCGGCCCTTCTGGATGCGGGGACCGGCCTGGGTGAGAGGGGTGCCACCGCCCTTGACGCCGTTGGTGCTGGCCAGCAGATCGGCGAACAGGTTCATGCGGTGGGAGTCGGAGCCGGACATTCAAGTTATCAATGGCGTCCCTCCAGCTGTTGGTTCGCCGTGTCCACCCCCTCCCCAGTCGCACCCTCACCGTCCTGGGGCTTGCGCCTGCGGCAGGCCCATGCCTGGCTGGCGCCGCTGGTGCTCGCCCCCCTGCTGCTCTCGGCCGTCACGGGGGTGGGCTACCGGCTGCTGCGCGACTGGGGCGGGCTGAGCCGGGACCAGGCCCATCCGCTGATGGTGCTGCACGAGGGCGAATGGCTGCAGGGCTGGGTGGGCGACGTGGGCGAGACGCTGTACGTGCTGCTCAACGGCCTGGGGCTGCTGTGGATGCTCGTCACCGGCGGCGTCATGGCCTGGGAGCGGCTGCGGCGGGACTGGCGACGGCGTGGGGGGAGGGGGGTCACCTGAAGCGGTAAGGTGTTGGTTTGGCCTGGCGCTCCGAGAACAGGGATGGCAACTGAGATCGATTCGTCCACGCAAGTGGACCCACAAACCCCAGACGCGGAGCCCCAGTCGGTGGAAGCGGAAACCAGCTCTGACAGCGTGACGGCGACTGCCGCCACTGTTGTGAAGATCACCACCGGCAAGCTCAGCGCCCGGGCCCTGATCGACGCGTTCGAGGCGGCCCAGCTGAAGAGCGACCTGCCCGAGATCTACGTGGGCGACACCGTCAAGGTGGGCGTGCGGATCCGGGAAGGCAACAAGGAGCGGGTGCAGCCCTACGAGGGCGTGGTGATCGCCAAGCGCCACGGCGGTCTCAACCAGACCATCACCGTGCGCCGGATTTTCCAGGGCATCGGCGTGGAGCGGGTGTTCATGCTGCACAGCCCCCAGGTCGCTTCCGTCAAGGTGGAGCGGCGCGGTAAGGTGCGTCGGGCAAAGCTCTTCTATCTGCGTGACCGGGTGGGTAAAGCCACGCGTGTCAAACAGCGCTTCGATCGCTGAAGCCTGGTCTCACGGGATTTCATCGCCCGCGTTTCCCTCTCACGCTTTCCAGGGACCATCGCCTTGCGCCGTTAGTTCAGTTGGTAGAACGCAGGTCTCCAAAACCTGATGTCGGGGGTTCAAGTCCTCCACGGCGCGTTCGATGGTCCCATTTGCAGTCTCGTGGTTCCGAATATGGAGTTGGATCTACAGCCCGGTGATGTGGTCAAGGTGCTGGAATCAGCTGCCCTTGGCTGGGTCCGGGCCCGGGTGATCCGGGTCAAGTCCGGAGGTCGGGTCGTGGTGCAGAGCGACCAGGGACGGGAATTCACCGCCCGGGGCAATCAGGTGCGCCTGATCGAACCCGCCGGCTTCCGCCCCTGAGAGCCAGGGTTGTCTGGCGCTGCCGCGCCGCCGTCCAAGCCGGCCTTCCCGGCTGCCAAGCACCAGCTGCCCCGTGTCCAGCACGGGGCTTTTTGTGTGGCCGATCGCCGCCCCCACCACGAGGCCGGCGTTGACGGACGGCGTTGAGGAGGGGCGTTGACGGTGGGACGGGTGACGATGGATACTTCCCTAGTCGGCGTCCGCGCCGTCGCGATCGCCCCTCGGCGCCGGATCCACCCCTCGGGGCGATTCGAGCCTCGAAAGACGGTCTGGGACTGTAGTTCAATCGGTTAGAGCACCGCCCTGTCACGGCGGAAGTTGCGGGTTCGAGCCCCGTCAGTCCCGTTCTCACCACCTGGAGCCGCTCCCGTGCCCGCAACGGTTCCCGTACGCGTTCGCCTGGCCCCCAGCCCCACCGGCACCCTGCACATCGGCACCGCCCGCACGGCGGTGTTCAACTGGCTGTTCGCCCGCCACCTGGGCGGCGCCTTCCTGCTGCGGATCGAGGACACCGACCGTGAACGGTCCAAGCCGGAATTCACCGCCAACATCCTCGATGGTCTGGGCTGGCTGGGCCTGACCTGGGACGAGGAGCCGGTGGTGCAGAGCGAGCGCATCGCGGCCCACCGGCAGGCCATCGAGCAGCTGCTCGAAAGCGGCCATGCCTACCGCTGCTTCGCCAGCGACGCCGAACTGGCGGCGATGCGGGAGCGCCAGCAGGCCGAAGGCCGGGCGCCCCGCTACGACAACCTGCACCGCGACCTCAGCGCCGAGCAGCAGCAGGCCTACATCACCGAGGGCCGCGAGGCGGTGGTCCGCTTCCGTATCGATGACGGCGCCACGATCACCTGGAACGATCTGGTGCGGGGCGAGATGCGCTGGGCCGGCAGCGACCTGGGCGGCGACATGGTGATCGCCCGCCGGGCGCCCGCCGACGCCATCGGCGACCCGCTCTACAACCTGGTGGTGGTGGTGGACGACGCCGCCATGGCCATCAGCCACGTGATCCGGGGCGAGGACCACATCGCCAACACCGGCAAGCAGCTGCTGCTCTACGCCGCCCTGGGGCTGACACCGCCGGTGTTCGCCCACACCCCGCTGATCCTCAACCAGGAGGGCCGCAAGCTCTCCAAGCGCGATGGCGTCACCTCCGTGGGCGACTTCCGCGCCATGGGCTACACCGCCGAGGCCCTGGTCAACTACATGACCCTGCTGGGCTGGTCGCCGCCAGAGGGCATCGGCGAGCGCTTCAGCCTGGAGCAGGCGGCGGCGGTGTTCTCCTTCGAGCGGGTGAACCGGGCCGGGGCGCGCTTCGACTGGGACAAGCTCAACTGGCTTAATGCCCAGGTGCTGCATGGGCTGGTGGCCGGCGAGCTGCGCCAACGGCTGCTGCCCCTGTGGCAGGCCCGGGGCTGGGGCGCGGTGGCCGGCGCCGACGCCGCCTGGCAGGAGGATCTCTGTGCCCTGCTGGGGCCCTCCCTCACCCTGCTGGCCGACGGGGTCGACCAGGCCGCCCCGTTCTTCGTTGCCCCGGAGCCGGATGGGGCGGCCCTGGCGCTGCGGGCCGATGCCGGCAGCCTGGGCGCCCTGGGCGCCCTGCTGGAGCGCCTGCCCCAGGGGCCGCTCGATGCCGAGACCGCCCAGGGGCTGCTGGCGGAGGCCGCCACGGCCGCCGGCGTTAAAAAGGGGGTGCTGATGAAGGGGCTGCGGGCCGCCCTGCTGGGCAGCCTCAAGGGCCCCGATCTGCTCACCACCTGGCTGCTGCTGCACCGGCTGGGCAGCGACCGGGAGCGGATCGCCGCCGCCCTCTGACCAGCGGCCTGGCGGGCGCCTCAGTCTTCGAGGGCGCCGTAGATCGGCTCCACCCGGATCGCCTGGACGCTGCCGGCCCGCAGCACGAGGAATTCGCTGGTCAGGTCGCTGATCGGCACGTTGACGAAGGCATCGAGGCCCGCCGCGTTCAGCACCCCGCCGTACCAGCTCTGGAAGTCTTCGAGGGTGTTGAAGTGCACCTCCTGGTGGTGGCCGCCGATCAGGAACAGATGAATGGCATAGCGGCGGGGGGTGCGGGCCATGGAGCAGCGGCTGCGGCTGAACGCCCACAGGATGGCCCATAGGGCCGCAACAGGCTCGCCGCCGGTTGGTAGAGGGGATGGAGCGGGGCCCCCGAAGCGGTGAGGCCCAGGCAGACCAGCCGCGACTGGTGGGGGGCCAGCAGCGTCAGCACCCGGGCGTCCTGGCCCAGCCGGCGGCCGCCGTTGCCCCAGCCCAACCAGATCGGCGCCGGGCTGGCGCGGCGATCAGCGGCCCGCAGGCGCCGCAGCAGCCAGGCCGTGTTGGCGGCGCCCACCGGATCGGCGGAGTGGGCGAGGGCCGCCGGGCTCGGGCTGATCCGGGCGAAGAGGTTGAGTACCTCCAGGCCGCCGTAGCCCCAGGCGGCGGCGAAGGCCATCAGCCGCCGCAGGGTGGGGTCGTCCTGGCGCTGGTCGGCGCGGGAGGGGTTGAGGCCGATGAACAGCAGGCGACCGCCTCCGGGATCCCAGACCCGCTCCAACCACCAGCGGTACTGGCGGCAGCGGCTGAAGGCGGCCCGGCCGGTGCTGGTCACGGCGCTGTCGGGCCGCCGGATGGCAGGCTGTGGCGATCGGCGGGCAGATCCCAGGGAAGGCCATGGAGCGGGACAAGCCCCTGTTGCTGCTGGTGGACGGCCACTCCCTGGCCTTCCGCAGCTTCTATGCCTTTGCCAAGGGCGGTGAGGGGGGACTGGCCACGAAGGACGGGGTGCCGACCAGCGTCACCTACGGCTTCCTCAAGGCCCTGCTCGACAACTGCAAGGGACTGGCGCCCCAGGGGGTGGTGATCGCCTTCGACACGGCCGAACCCACCTTCCGCCACGAGGCGGACGCCGCCTACAAGGCCCACCGGGAGGTGGCACCGGAGCACTTCTTCGCCGACCTGGCCAACCTGCAGGCCATCCTCAGGGACTGCCTCGACCTGCCCCTGTCGATGGCGCCGGGCTTCGAGGCCGACGACGTGCTCGGCACCCTGGCCAACCGGGCGGCGGGCGAGGGCTGGCGGGTGCGGATCCTCTCCGGCGACCGCGACCTGTTCCAGCTGGTGGACGACGAACGCGACATCAGCGTGCTGTACATGGGGGGCGGCCCCTATGCCAAGAACAGCGGCCCGACCCAGATCCGCCGGGCCCAGGTGATCGAGAAGCTGGGGGTGCCACCGGAGGGGGTGGTGGACCTCAAGGCCCTCACCGGCGACAGCTCCGACAACATCCCCGGGGTCAAGGGGGTGGGGCCCAAGACCGCCCTCACCCTGCTCAAGGCCCACGGCGACCTGGACGGCATCTATGCCGCCCTCGACCAGCAGAAGGGGGCGCTGAAAACCAAGCTGGAAACCGACCGGGACAACGCCTTCCGCTCCCGCATGCTGGCCGAGATCCTGGTGCAGATCCCCCTGCCGCAGGAACCGCGCCTGGGCCTGGGCCGGGTGGACAGCGAGGGGCTGGGGGCACGCCTGACCGAGCTGGAGCTGTTCAGCCTGGTGAAGCAGACCGAGGGCTTCGCCCGCCTGTTCTCGGCGGAGCCGCCCGAAGCCGCTACCGCCACCACCACCACCTCCGCCCCCGCCAGCGAGCCGGCGGCGACGGCACAGGAAGCGCCAGAGGCAACGGACGGCCTGCCCGCCCTGCGGCCGCAGCTGATCACCACCCCCGAGGCCCTGGCCGCCTTGATCAAGCGGCTGCTGGCCTGCACCGATCCAGCGGCGCCGGTGGCCCTCGACACCGAGACCACCTCGCTGAACCCCTTCCAGGCGGAGCTGGTGGGGATCGGCGTCTGCTGGGGGGAGGGGCTGGCGGATCTGGCCTACGTGCCCCTCGGCCACCACAGCCCCCCCGCCGCCGATCTGCTCAGTACGCCACCACCGGCGCCGGTGCAACTGCCCCTGGATGCGGTGCTGCTGGCCCTGGGGCCCTGGCTGGCCAGCGCCAGCCACCCCAAGGCGCTCCAGAACGCCAAGTACGACCGCCTGATCCTGCTGCGCCACGGGCTGCCCCTGGCCGGTGTGGTGATGGACACCCTGCTGGCGGACTACCTGCGGGATGCCAACGACAAGCATGGCCTGGAGGCGATGGCGGCCCGCGCCTTCGGCATTCAGCCCACCGCCTACGGCGATCTGGTGGCCAAGGGCCAGACCTTCGCCGACGTGCCGATCGAGGCGGCGGCCCCCTACTGCGCCATGGACGTGCACCTGACCCGGCGCCTGGGGATCCTGCTGGCGCAGCAGCTGGCGGCGATGGGGCCCCAGCTGCCCCTGCTGTTGCAGCAGGTGGAGCTGCCCCTGGAGCCGGTGCTGGCCCAGATGGAGGCCACCGGCATCCGCATCGATGTGCCCTATCTCAAAGAGCTGGCCGGGGAGCTCAGCGCCACCCTGGGGCGACTGGAGCGCGACGCCCAGGCGGCGGCGGGGGTGGACTTCAACCTGGCCTCCCCCAAACAGCTCGGTGAGCTGCTGTTCGACACCCTGGGGCTGGATCGCAAGAAATCGCGGCGCACCAAGACCGGCTGGAGCACCGACGCGGCGGTGCTGGAGAAGCTGGAGGACGACCATGCGGTGGTGAAGCTGGTGCTGGAGCACCGCACCCTCAGCAAGCTGCTGAGCACCTACGTGGAGGCCCTGCCGGCCCTGGTGGAACCCGAGACCGGGCGGGTGCACACCGATTTCAACCAGGCGGTGACCGCCACCGGGCGGCTGTCGAGCAGCAACCCCAACCTGCAGAACATCCCCATCCGCACCGAGTTCAGCCGCCGCATCCGCAAGGCCTTCCTGCCCCAGGAGGGCTGGCGGATGATCAGCGCCGACTACTCCCAGATCGAGCTGCGCATCCTCACCCACCTCTCGGGCGAACCGGTGCTGGTGCAGGCCTACAACGAGGGCGACGACGTCCACGCCCTCACCGCCCGGCTGCTGCTCGAAACCGACACGGTGACCCCGGAGGAGCGGCGGCTGGGCAAGACGATCAACTTCGGTGTGATCTACGGCATGGGGGCCCAGCGGCTGGCGCGCGAAACCGGCATGGGCCAGGCACGGGCCAAAGAGTTCCTGAGCCTGTACAAGCAGCGTTACCCCCGGGTGTTCCTGTACCTGGAGCTGCAGGAGCGGCTGGCCCTGAGCCGCGGCTATGTGGAAACGATCCTGGGGCGGCGGCGGCCGTTCCACTTCGACCCCGGCGGCCTGGGCCGGCTGCGGGGCAAGGATCCGCTGGAGATCGACCTGGAGGTGGCCCGCCGGGGCGGGATGGAGGCCCAGCAGCTGCGGGCGGCCGCCAATGCCCCGATCCAGGGCTCCAGCGCCGACATCATCAAGCTGGCCATGGTGAGCCTGCAACGGGCGCTCACGGCGGCGGCCCTGCCGGCGCGCCTACTGCTGCAGGTGCACGACGAGCTGGTGCTGGAGGCGGCACCGGAGGCGCTCGAGGAGGTGCGGGAGCTGACCCGGCGCACCATGGAGCAGGCGGTGCAGTTAACGGTGCCGCTGGCGGTGGACACCGGGGTCGGCCCCAACTGGATGGAGGCGAAATAGCCGCGCGAAGGTAGGCTGCGCCTGAGCTTTTCCCCCGCCATTGATGCCTGAACCGGTGCGGGTGCTGCTGACCGGCCGCCACGGCCAGCTGGGCCAGGCCCTTCTGGCCTCGGTGCCGTCCGGCGTGGAGCTGCTCGCCACGGGCCGGGGCGAGCTGGATCTGGCCGATCCGGCCGCCTGCCGCTCAGCGGTGGAGCAGCACCGGCCCGACTGGGTGCTCAATGCCGGTGCCTACACGGCGGTGGACCGGGCCGAATCGGAACCGGCCCTGGCCGAGGCCGTGAACGCCGGCGCCCCGGGGGCCTTCGCCGACGCCCTGGCCGAGGCCGGCGGCCGGCTGCTGCAGGTGAGCACCGATTTTGTGTTTGACGGTGAGCAGGGCCATCCCTACGCGCCGGAGCAGGCGTTGGCGCCCCTGGGGGTCTATGGCGCCACCAAGGCCGAAGGCGAACGGCGGGCGGCGGCCGCCCTGCCGGCCGAGCGCCTGTGCCTGCTGCGCACCAGCTGGGTGTATGGGCCGGTGGGGGCCAATTTCTGCCTCACCATGCTGCGGCTGCACCGGGCCAAGGCCGCCGCCGGCGAACCCCTGAAGGTGGTAGCCGACCAGGTGGGCTGCCCCACGGCCACCGCTGGGCTGGCGGCCGCCTGCTGGCGGGTGATCGCGCGGGGCGCGAGCGGGCGCCACCACTGGAGCGACTGTGGCGCCGCCAGCTGGTACGACTTCGCCGTGGCGATCGGCGCCCAGGCGGCGGCGCGGGGCCTGATTGAGGCCCCGGCCCAGGTGAAGCCGATCACCACCGCCGACTACCCCACCCCGGCCCGGCGCCCCGCCTATTCGCTGCTGGATGGCAGCACCACCCGGCAGGCGCTGAAGCTGGAGGGGCAACACTGGCAGGCCGCCCTGGCTGAGGTGCTAGCCCAGATCCCCCGGCCCCAGGCCTGAACACCCCCTTTGTCGTCTCGCTCCACGCCGATGCTCCCCAACCTCCCCCTCGATCTGCCGCTGCTGCTCGCCGGGCGTCGCCGCGTCCTGGTGACGGGGGGGGCGGGCTTCATCGGCGGGGCGCTGGTGCGGCGGCTGCTGCGGGACAGCACCGTGACGGTGTTCAACCTCGACAAGATGGGCTACGCCAGCGATCTGCTGGGCGTGACCAACACCCTGGCGGAACTGGGCGAGGCGGCCGAGCGTGCCGACGGCCCGCGCCACCGGTTGCTGCAGGTGGATCTGGCCGATGGGGAGGCCGTGGCGGCGGCGGTGCGGCAGGCCGATCCGGATCTGGTGCTGCACCTGGCGGCCGAAAGCCACGTCGACCGCTCGATCGACGATCCGGGTGCCTTCCTGGTCAGCAACGTGATGGGCACCTACCACCTGCTGCAGGCGGTGCGGAGCCACTGGGAAGGGCTGGCGCCGAAGCGCCGGGAGCAGTTCCGCTTCCACCACATCAGTACCGACGAGGTGTTCGGTTCGCTGGGGGCCAGCGGACGGTTCTCGGAAACCACCCCCTACGACCCGCGCAGCCCCTATTCGGCCAGCAAGGCGGGCAGCGACCACCTGGTGCAGGCCTGGCACCACACCTACGGGCTGCCGGTGGTGCTGACCAACTGCAGCAACAACTACGGCCCCTGGCAGTTCCCCGAGAAGCTGATCCCGGTGGTGATCCTCAAGGCCGCCGCCGGTGAGCGGATCCCGCTGTACGGCGACGGTGCCAACGTGCGCGACTGGCTGTACGTGGAGGACCATGTGGAAGCCCTGCTGCTGGCCGGCACCAGCGGTGAGCTGGGGCGCAGCTACTGCGTCGGTGGCCACGGCGAGCGCACCAACAAGCAGGTGGTGCAAGCCATCTGCGCCCTGCTCGACGAGCTGCAGCCCACCGGCTCCCCCCACGCCGGCCTGATCACACCGGTGGCCGACCGGCCGGGCCACGACCGGCGCTATGCCATCGACCCGGAACGGATCAGCACCGAACTGGGCTGGCAGCCCCGCCATGACTTCAACCAGGGCCTGAGGGAAACGGTGGCGTGGTACCTGGCCCACGGCGACTGGTGCAGCAACGTGCGCAGCCGGGCCGGCTACGGCGGCGGCCGCCTGGGCCAGGCCACAACGGGAGCAGGGCATTGACCCTGCGGCTCACCAACACCCTCAGCCGCCGCTGCGAGCCGTTCGAGCCGCTGCAGCCGGGCAAGGTGTCGATCTACTGCTGCGGGGTCACGGTCTACGACCTGTGCCACCTGGGCCACGCCCGCAGCTACATCGTCTGGGACGTGCTGCGGCGGTATCTGCTGTGGAGCGGCTATGCCGTCACCTTCGTGCAGAACTTCACCGACATCGACGACAAGATCCTCAAGCGGGCTGAGGAGGAGGGCAGCTCGATGGCGGTGGTGAGCGAGCGCAACATCGCCGCCTACCAGGCCGACATGGCCGCCCTGCACATCCTTCCCCCCGACCGGATGCCCCGGGCCACCCGCAGCCTGGAGGCGATCCGCACGTTGATCAGCGAGCTGGAGGCCAAGGGGGCGGCCTATTCGGCTGATGGGGATGTGTACTTCGCGGTGATGCGGCAGGCCGGCTACGGCAAGCTCAGCGGCCGCACGCTGGAGGAGCAGCAGGAGGGGGCCAGCGGCCGCACCAAGGAGGCGGAGGAGGCCCGCAAGCGCCATCCGTTTGATTTCGCCCTGTGGAAGGGGGCCAAACCCGGTGAACCCAGCTTCCCCTCGCCCTGGGGACCGGGGCGGCCGGGGTGGCACATCGAATGTTCGGCGATGGTGCGCGAGGAGCTCGGCACCACGATCGACATCCACCTGGGCGGCGCCGACCTGATCTTTCCGCACCACGAGAACGAGATCGCCCAGTCGGAGGCGGCCAGCGGCCAGCCCCTGGCGCGCTGGTGGCTGCACAACGGCATGGTGAATGTGGGCGGTGAGAAGATGTCCAAATCGCTGGGCAACTTCACCACGATCCGGGCGTTGCTGGAGAGCGGTGTCAGCCCGATGACGCTGCGGCTGTTCGTGCTGCAGGCCCACTACCGCAAGCCGCTGGATTTCACCGCCGAGGCCCTGGCGGCGGCCGCCACCGGCTGGAAGGGGCTGGATGCCGCCCTTGGGCTGGGGGAACGCCACGGGGCGGCCCTGGGCTGGGGGGCAGAGCCGGCGACGGCCAGCCTGGAGCGCAGCGAGGCGCTGGCCGAGGCCCGCGGGCGCTTCGCCGCCGCCATGGACGACGACCTCAACAGCTCGGCGGCCGTGGCGGTGCTGTTCGAGCTGGCCCGGCCGCTGCGGGCCCTGGCCAACCGGCTGGAGCGGGGCGAGGCCGAAGCCGAGGCCGCCGGGGAGGCGGCGAACCTGGAGAGCCGCTGGCGGCTGCTGACGGAGCTGGCCGGGGTGCTGGGGCTGGCGGCGGAGACGGCCAAAGAGCCCTCGAAGGAAGCGGCGGACGGGGCGGCGATCCAGGAACGGATCGAAGCGCGCCGGGCTGCCAAGGCCGCCCGCGATTTCGCCAGCGCCGACCGCATCCGCACCGAACTGGCCGCCGAGGGCATCGAGCTGATCGACCGGCCGGGCGGTGTGACCGACTGGGTGCACCGCTGAGCTCTGGTGTGACGCGATGGCCAGCAAGCGCAGCCTGAACGCCCGCAACCTGGAGGCCCTGGGGGCGGCGGCGCTGGCGGAGCTGCTGCTGGAGGTGTCCAGTGGCCAGGCGGTGATCCAGCGGCGGCTGCGCCTGGCGCTGGCGGCGGCGGAGGGGGCCAGTGGCGCCGCCCAGGAGGTGCGCAAGCGGCTGGCGGCGATCGATCGGGCCCGGACGTTCGTGGGTTCAGCCCGGCGCCCGGCGCTGCTGAGCGATCTGGAGGCCCAGGTGCAGGCGATCACCGGCCCGATCGCGGCCGAAGACCCCCGGGGGGCCTGCGAACTGCTGCTGCGCTTTCTGGAGATCTCCGGCGGGGTGCTGGCGCGCTGTTCCGACGGCACCGGCGTGGTGGTCGGCGTGTTTGAGCGAGCCGCTGGCCAGCTCGGGCCGCTGGCGCTGGCCGCGCAACTGGCCCCGGAGACCCTGGCCGAGCACGCCGCTGAGCTGCTGCTGGACAACGACCATGGCCAGTTCGACGCTCTGGTGCCGGCCCTGGCGGAGGCCCTCGGCGACGGGGGCCTGCAGCGGCTGGAGGGCTGCTGCCGTGGGCACGGCGCCCGCGACGGCAGCCGGCTGCTGCTCCAGATCGCCGTGGCCCGGCGGGACGTGGAGGGCTACCTGGGCCAGTTCAGCGCCGCGGATCTGCGCCGGCGCGCCATCGCCGCCGGCGTGGCCCAGGTCCTGCTGGACAACGGCCGGGCGGCGCAGGCCCTGGAGATCCTCGATGGCGCCAGCGCAGACAACCCAGGCCGGCTCGATGGCACCTGGCTGGACAGCCGCCTGGCCGTTCTCGAGGCGTTGGAGCGCCCCGCCGAAGCCCAGGAGATGCGCTGGCAGTGGTTCTGCCGCAGCCTCTCGATCCCGCACCTGCGCGACTACCTGCGGCGCCTTGAGGCCTTCGAAGATGGCGAAGCGGAGGAGCGCGCCCTGCAGCTGGCCGAGCAGCACCCGAGCCGCCTGCTGGGGCTGGAGTTCCTGGTGGCCTGGGGGGCGCTCGCCCGCGCCGCCCGCCTGGTGCTGGCCCAGGCCACGGCGTGGGACGGGGAGGCCTACCTCCTCCACAGCGCCGCCGCCGAGCGGCTCAGCGCCGACCATCCCCTGGCGGCCACGCTGCTGCTGCGGCCGATGGTCTGGGGGGCGCTGGAGCTGGGCCGCAGCCAGCGCTACCGCTACGCCGCCGAGCACCTGCGCAGCTGCGATCTGCTCGCCGACCGCCTTGACGACTGGCAGGGCCATCCCGACCATGCCGCCTTCGTGGGGCGGCTGCAGGGCCGCTTCGGGGGCCGCTGGGGCTTCTGGAGGCTGGTGGAGGGGTGAGGCGAGGGCTCACCGGCCCAACCATGCTGCCGGGGCTGCGATTGGTGGTGATGCGTTCGTTGGGGTGGGGCCGGCAGATGGATCCGGCGTTCTGTACAGGCTGTACAGGTCTGGGATTGACCAGAAGTTGCCCGGTTGGCTTCCGCCTGTACTTCTTGCCGTAGGTGGCGTCGTGATCAGGCGCGATGGTGAGCAGCCGCATGTAATCGCCATCTCGATGGGCTGTCGCACGGCGTGATCTGCTGACCCGCAAAGAGTAAATGGCGTTAATTCCGGCAGGAGGAATGATGCTGGTGCTTTTTTCCCATTGGAGCCCTGGGTCTCGGTAGAGCTGATTCCAGGTGAGATGGCGAATCTTGTTGGGCGTGTCGAGGGCCGCATGGCGCTCAGGCTTTTGCAGCGTCAGCAGATGCTCCTGAAAGACGGGATTGTTGAGGTCGAGCCTCACCATCGCGTCATCGCTCGGCATGACCAAGGCGGCTCAGCGTTATGTCCAAGTCGGTCTCAGCAGGAGCATGGCTGGCCGACCAGGCCATCGCGGCTTCCAGCGCGGCAGCGGCCTTCGGTTCGTGCAGCCAGCGCTCGTTGTCGGGGATCACGGTGGCGGTGCGCACGATCCACCACCCAGGCCCGCGCTCTTCCACCAACACCTGACGGCCGGCGTATTGCTTGCCGAGGGAGATCTGCCCATTGGCGCCAACCAGCTTGGTGCTGCACGCAACTCTGGCTTTCGTGCCGCACGAGCGCCAAGGCCTCAATCCGCACTGAGCAGCAACGCCTTGAACCTGGACTCGAGATCGGCGCGGCGCCTGGTCTCAGCCCCCCATCTCAGCCACCCCCGCCCGCTGCTGCAGCCACTCCAGGCCCATCACCAGCACGATGCCGAAGGCCGCGAGCAGCAGGGCTGCCACCAGGGCGCCGCCATCGGGGGGAGCCGCCAGGGCATCGCGCAGCACGATCAGCTTGCCCCTGGCGTTGGTGGTGCTCTCCAGGACGGTGCGGAACGGCCAGATCTTCCAGAGCGAACCCGCCATCACCCCCACCAGCAGGGCCACGGTCTGGCCATGCCAGCGGGCCAGCAGCCAGCGCAGCAGCCGCACAAACACCGCCAGGCCGATGGCGCAGCCGGCGGCAAAGGGCACCAAGGTGGCGAGATCAAGGCCCTTCACCGCCTCCATCACGTGCTGGTACTGGCCCAGCACCAGCAGCAGAAACGAGCCGGAGATGCCCGGCAGGATCATCGCCATGATCGCCACGGCGCCACTCCAGAACAGGGTGAAGGGGTCGTGGGGCATCGTCACCGGCACCAGGGTGACGAACACCAGGGCGCCCGCCGCGCCCAGCGCCATCGCCACCAGACCGCTGGCGCCCCAGTGGGCATGGCGGGCGATCAGCACGATCGAGCCCACGATCAGGCCGAAGAAGAAGGCGAACAGCCAGACCGGATGGGCGACGTACAGCCAGGTGATCGGCCGCACCAACAGCAGCACCGAACTGGCGATTCCGGCCAGCAGGGGCAGCAGGAAGCCCAGGTGCACCCGCGCCGCCGCGTCGGCCCAGCACCCCTGGACCAGCAGCCGCAACAGCTTGAGATCGAAGCCCGCCACCGCCTCCAGCAGCCGGCCGTAGATGCCGAGGATGAAGGCCATCGAACCGCCGCTCACCCCCGGCACAACATCAGCCGCACCCATGGCCAGGCCGCAGCCAAGGACGTAGGACCAGCCAGGCGAGGGGGTGGCGGCAGGGGCGTCAGCCATGGATGGGGCCGTTCAAGTGTGGGCATCCTGCCGGGGCAGGGGCGGCCGGTGCTCCAAAAAGGGCAACAGCGCAAACCCCACAAATGCAGCCGCCGCCGAGGGCCACCGTCGTGAAGCTCCACCGCTGCCCATCCCGCTGAAACAACGACAGCCCCTGGGCATCGAGGCTGGTCTGGGTTTCGTCTGCGGCTCAGGAATCGCTGGGTGGTGTGGGCGCCTTGCCCGCCATCAATTGTTCGATCTTGCGGATCCGCACCAGGGTGGTCTGCCACACCTCCAGCCGAAAGGCATCGTCTGCTGGGCAGCCGGCCACCATCGCCTCGATGTCCTCCCGGCGCTCGAAGGCCTCCCACAGCTCCCGTTCCACACGGGCCCGCTCGATGAAGTTCCAGCGCTTGAGCCAGAGCACGCCAAACGCCGCAAGTGGCTTCAGTGTGACGCGCGGCAGCAGGCAATGGGAGACTGGCGCCCTGCAGCTCCGGGCCGTTCCGATGAAAGCCCTCTCCGTGCTCGGCTCCACCGGCTCGATCGGCACCCAAACGCTCGAACTGGTCGAGGAGTTCCCCGACCGCTTCCGGGTGGTGGCCCTGACCGCCGGCAACAACCTCGACCTGTTGATCGAGCAGATCCAGCGCCACGCCCCCGAAGCAGTGGCCCTGGCCGATGCCGAGCGCCTCCCCGAGCTGCGCGACCGTCTCACCAGCCTCGACAGCGTCACCCGCCCGGCCCGTCTGCCGGAACTGCTGGGCGGTCCGCAGGGGCTGGAGGCCGCCGCCGCCTGGCCCAGCGCCGATCTGGTGGTCACCGGCATCGTGGGATGTGCCGGTCTGCTGCCTACCCTGGCGGCGATCCGGGCCGGCAAGGACCTGGCCCTGGCCAACAAGGAAACCCTGATCGCCGCCGGTCCGGTGGTGCTGCCCGAGCTGAAGCGCAGCGGCAGCCGGCTGCTGCCCGCCGATTCGGAGCATTCGGCCCTGTTCCAGTGCCTGCAGGGCACCCCCTGGGCCGACACCGCCCGCCTCTCCACCGGCGTGCCGACCCCGGGCCTGCGGCGCATCCAGCTCACCGCCTCCGGCGGCGCCTTCCGCGACTGGCCCGCCGCCGATCTGGCCAAGGCCACCGTGGCTGATGCCACCAGCCACCCCAACTGGAGCATGGGGCGCAAGATCACGGTGGATTCGGCCACCCTGATGAACAAGGGGCTGGAGGTGATCGAGGCCCACTACCTGTTCGGTCTCGACTACGACCACATCGAGATCGTCATCCACCCCCAGAGCATCATCCACTCGCTGGTGGAACTGGCCGATTCCTCCGTGCTGGCCCAGCTGGGCTGGCCCGACATGAAGCTGCCGCTGCTCTACTGCCTCAGCTGGCCGGAGCGGCTGGAGACCCCCTGGCGCCGCCTCGATCTCACCGCCGTGGGCCAGCTCACTTTCCGCGCCCCCGACAGCGCCAAGTACCCCTGCATGGCGCTGGCCTACGCCGCCGGCCGCGCCGGCGGCACCATGCCGGCGGTGCTCAATGCCGCCAACGAGCAGGCCGTGGCCCTGTTCCTGGAGGAGGCGATTCCCTTTCTCGCCATCCCCGAACTGATCGAGCGGGTCTGCGACCGGCACCGCGTCGACCACCACCGCGAACCCTGCCTTGAAGAGGTGCTGGCGGTGGACGGCTGGGCCCGCCAGGCCACCCGCGAGGCAGCCGTTGCGCTCCACGGCCAGCCCACTGCGGCTCTGCCGGCGTGAGCGGCGTTCAGCACCACCTGCTGCTCTGTGCCACGCCCACCAAGGCGCTCTGTGGCGACCCGGCCATCGGAACGGCCAGCTGGAACCGGCTCAAGCAGCTGGTCCGGGAGCTGGGGCTGGAGGAGCCGGGGCGGCCCCAGGGTGTGGTGCTACGCACCAAGGCCGATTGCCTGCGCGTCTGTTGCGATGGGCCGGTGCTGCTGATCTGGCCGGAGGGGCTCACCTACGGCGGCGTCACCCCCGAACGGATCGAGCGGATCGTGCAGGAGCATGTGGTCGGCGGCGTGCCGATCGAGGAGTGGATCGTGCGCCGCACCCCCTTCAGCCGCCCATTGCCGCCTGGCTGAGGCGCTTCAGCCAGGCCACCACCAGCCGATCGGCCCAGCAGACCGGTCCGTCGCCAGGGGCATGGAAGCCGTTGTGGCCGCCCTGGGGCGTGATCAGCACCTCGGGGGTCGATCCCGCGCCGGTGGCCGCCTGGCCGGAAACCCTGCCCGCCAGTTGCCGCAGCGGGCCCACCGGCACCCAGGGGTCGTCGCCGGCATGCAGCAGCAGGGTGGGGGGCAGGGGCCGGCCTTCGAGCAGGGAGACCAGGGGGCTGGCGGCGGCGTAGTAGGCCTCCACCGTGGCGAAACCCCAGCGCGGCGCGGTGATGGCCGCATCGAAGGCCCGGATCGTGCGGGCACGCTTTGGCCCCACCAGCGCCTGGCGCTCCGCCTCATCGATCCCCCCCGGATCGGCCAGGGTCTGCTCCCGCAGGCGCTGCATCAGCCAGCGCTGGTACACCCGGTTGCGGCGGCGCTCAAACTGCACGGCGCAGACCCCCAGATCAAGGGGACCGCTGACGCTGACCAGGCCATCGAAGCCCAGGCCGCCCAGGCCGGCGTTGAGCAGCACCGTGCCCCCCAGGGAAATGCCGGCGCCGAACAGCGGCCGCTCGGTGGCCAGCTGCCGGGCCCAGGCCACGGCCGGGCGGAGATCGTCGGTGCAGAGGGCGCAGTAGGTGCCCCGGGCGAGGGGCCGGCCGCGGCCGGCGCCCCGCAGGTTGAGGCGCAGGACGGCGAAGCCCTCGGCGATCAGGGCCAGGGCCAGGCGCCGCGGGCCCTGGCCATCGCTGGAGCCCCCCAGACCATGCAGCACCAACACCAGGCCTAGCGGCTCTTTGGCGTCGGGACGGTCCAGGAGAGCGAACAGCTGGCCGCCGTCGGCCAGGGGAATGGACAGCGCCTCGGCGCGCTCGGGGGGGAAGCGCAGGGGCCGCAGGGTGTCCCGCAGGGTCTGCAGGTCCCCGCCAATCCAGGGGGAGCGCTGCCGGAAGGGGGGCAGGCCGAGATGGTGGGGTAGTTGGCTCATGCCCCCTGCCCCTCCCTCAGGCCGTCACCTTCACCTTGCCCACGCCCATCGAGCGGAGCTCGCTCAGCAGGCCGTTGAGCACCGCCTTGGCATCACCGAAGACCATGGCGGTCTGGGGCATCTCGAACAGGGCGTTGTTGATGCCGGCATAACCGGCCCCCAGGCTGCGCTTGACGACGAACACCTGGCGGGCCTGATCCACCTCCAGCACGGGCATGCCGTACAGGGGGCTGGTGGGGTCGTTCTTGGCCTGGGGATTCACCACATCGTTGGCCCCCAGCACGATCACCACATCGGTGCGGGGGAACTCGGGATTGACCAGATCCATCTCCAGCATCTGCTCGTAGGGAACGTCGGCCTCGGCCAGCAGCACGTTCATGTGGCCAGGCATACGGCCCGCCACCGGATGGATGGCGTAGCTCACCTCCACCCCATGGCTTTCCAGCAACTTGGACAGCTCCCGCAGGGAATGCTGGGCCTGGGCCACCGCCAGGCCGTAGCCCGGCACGAACACGACGCGCTCGGCCTGCTCGAGGGCCATGGCGCATTCCTCGGCACTGCAGCTGGTGATGCGGGTGTAGCCGGCCTCGCTGCCGCCACCGCCCACGGCGCCGGCGCTGGCCCCGAGGGCCCCACCGAAGAGCACCGACACCAGGGAGCGGTTCATGGCCGTGCACATCACCTGGGTGAGGATCAGGCCCGCCGCTCCCACCATGGCGCCAGCCACGATCAGCAGCTGGCTGCCGACCACGAAGCCGGCTGCCGCCGCCGCCACGCCGGAATAGGAGTTGAGCAGGGAGATGACCACCGGCATGTCGGCCCCGCCGATGGGCAGGGTGACGCCGATGCCCAGCAGGGTGGAGCCGCCCATCAGCAGCCACAGGGGCAGGCCGGAGGGATCGCCTGGCAGCAGCACGGCCGACACCAGGCAAAGCACCGCCAGGGAGATGTTGACGCCGTGGCGCAGGTGGCTCTGGGTCCAGCCGGGGGTGTCCAGCCAGCCCTGGAGCTTGGCCATGGCCACGATCGAGCCACTGAAGGTGATCGCCCCGACGAACACCGACACGGCGATCGACACCAGGGCGACGATGTCGGACTCGCCCGCATCGAACAGGGCCACCCCCATGGCCACCAGCAGGGAGGCCATGCCGCCGCAGCCGTTGAACAGGGCCACCGTTTCCGGCATGGCGGTCATCGGCACCCGGCGGGCGGTGACCAGGCCGGCCAGGCCGCCGGCGGCGCTGCCGGCCGCGATCCAGAGCCAGGCGATCGGATCGGGCCGGATCTGGATCAACAGCCCCACCACGGCCAAGCCCATGGCCAGGGCCGCCAGGGCGTTGGCCCCGCGGGCGGAACTCACCTTGGAGAGACCCTTGATGCCGAGGGCCAGCAGGAGCACGGCCGCCAGATCGATGGCGGCGGCGAACGCATCCATGGAGAACGTCATCGGCTGTCACCCTTGCGGCGGAACATGGCGAGCATGCGATCGGTGACGAGGAAGCCGCCGATCACGTTGTAGAGGGCGAAGCCCAGGGAAAGGGCCCCGATCACCAGCAGGGCCGTGTTGTCGCCGGCCTGCTGGATGAGGGTGAGGGACGCCAGCACGGTGATGCCGCTGATGGCGTTGGCCCCCGACATCAGCGGGGTGTGCAGGGTGGGGGGCACCTTGCCGATCAATTCCAGCCCCAGCAGGCTGCCCAGCAGGAGCACCCAGAGGGACTGCGTCAGAACGCTCATGAACGGGCTCCGATAGGGGAAAGGCCGGCGGGCTCGACGATGTCGTCGCGGCGGCAGGCACCGGCATGGGTGAGCAGACAACCGTCCAGGATCGGATCCTCCGGATCCAGCCGGAAGCCGTCCTCGCCGAGCACGTGTTCCACCACGGTGGCGATGTTGCGGGCGTAGAGGGCGCTGGCGTGGTTGGGCACGGTGCTGGGCAGGGTGTCGGCCCCGATCAGCAGCACGCCGCGGCGCTCCACCGTGGCCCCGGGGATCGTGCCGAAGCAGTTGCCCCCCTGGGCCACGGCCAGATCCACCACCACCGCACCGGGCCGCATGCCGTCCAGCATCGCCTCACTGATCAGGCGGGGAGCCGGCCGGCCGGGCACCAGGGCGGTGCAGATCACCATGTCGGCCAGGGCCAGCTGGTCGGCCAGCTGCTGGCGTTGGGCCGCCAGGAAGGCCTCACTGGCCTGGCGGGCGTAGCCCCCCACCTCGGCCGGGGCCTCCTCCAGCTGGGGCGGGTCGATGAAACGGCCCCCAAGGGATTCCACCTGTTCCTTCACCGCCGGCCGCACATCCGAGACGTACACCACACCGCCCAGACGACGGGCGGTGGCCAGGGCCTGCAGACCAGCGACTCCCGCACCCAGGATCAGCACCCGGGAGGGCTGGATCGTGCCCGCCGCGGTCATCAGCATCGGCACGTAGCGATCGAGGGCCGCCGCCGCCAGCAGCACCGCCTTGTAGCCGGCGATGTTGGCCTGCGATGACAGCACATCCATCGACTGGGCCCGGGTGATCCGTGGCAGCAGCTCGAGGGCGATGGCGGAGGCCCGCCGCTCGTTGAGGGCCTGCACAAGGGCAGTGGCGCCGTAGGGGGCCAGCAGGCCCACCAGCAGGGCTCCATCGCGCAGGCGGCCCAGTTCCTCGCTCCGGGGGGGTTGCACACAGAGCACCCCGTCGACCGTCCCCCAGGCCCCGGCCTCCCCGTCCCATGGCTCGGCACCCACGGCGGCGTAGTCGTCATCGAGGAAGCCGGCCGACTGGCCCGCCCCCCGCTGCACCTGCAGGGTCGCCCCCTTGGCCACCAGCCGCCTGACCGTTTCGGGGGTCGCGGCGACCCTCCGCTCACCGGGAGCCGTCTCCCTGGGAATCAGCAATTTGACCAACGCGGGGCCACACACAGTTCTTCTGCGATAGACAGCCCCGCCGGTGACGGCAAGCACCCAGACGCCAATGTGCGGACACGCCCACCGGACGCGACCGCCGCTGGCGGCAGCCCCCTGGCCAGCCCAGCAGAATCAGCCGATGGCGCCACCGTCCTTCGATCTGGGTCTGCGCCGCGAGGCCGCTATGTCGGGGAACACCGGCGCTCCCTGCGGACCCGAGCCCCGGGCCTGGCAACGGCGCCTGATTCAGCTGCTGCGGGCCCGGCTGGTCGCGGCGAACCCCGGGGGCCAGGACGTGCTGCTGCACGCTGGTCCCGGCGCCGGCAAGACCCTGGGGGCCCTGCTTGCCTTCCAGCAGCTGCAACGGGAAGGACGGCTGGATCGGTTCGTGGTTTTTTGCCACCGCAGCGCCATCGCGCGCCAGTGGATCAGCGCCGCCGCCCGCCTCGGCCTGGTTTTGCAGGAGTGGGAAACCCCAGGGGGAACAGCCTCGGCGGCGACCGGCCAGGGCCTGCTGCTCAGTTACCAGGCAGCCGCCCTGCACCGGCTGCGCCTGGAGCGGGAGCTGGGCCGCCATCTCCAGGGCAGGAGCTGGCTGGCGATCGCCGACGAAGTGCACCACCTGGGCCTTGATCCCCTCGAACCGGAGGCCACCGCGTGGGGGCATGCCTTCAGCAGCCTCAGCGGCGGCGCCCAGCTGCGCCTGGGGCTCACCGGCACCCCCTTCCGCGCCGACAACCTCGGCTTCTGTTCCGCCCGCCGGATCCGGATGCACGACCAGGACGGCCCGGCCGAGCGCATCATTCCGGACCTCTGCGTCGAGCCCCGTGCCCTGATCGCCGCCGGCGATGTGCGGCCGCTGGAATTTCGCTTCCAGGACGGTTGGGTGGAACACGGCCGCCCGGAGGACGGACGGGACACCGAGACCTCCCCCCTGTCGGCGGAGCAGCGGGAGAGCTGGCGGGCCCGCAACCTGCGGCGGGCCATCCGTCCGGGGGATCGGGGCGGGATCGCCCTGCGGCTGCTGCTCCAGGCCCGCCGCCGCCTGGAGCGCGTCCGGCTGGAGCATCCGGGGGCCGGCGGCCTGGTGGTCGCCCGCGACATCGGCCATGCGGGCGCCATCGCCGACCTGCTGGCCAAGGAAGGGGACCGGGTGCATCTGGTGCACTCCCAGGATCCGGAGGCGGCCCAGCGCCTGGCGGCGTTCCAGGCTGGGGAGGCCGACTGGCTGGTGAGCATCGACATGTGCGCCGAAGGCTTCGATGCCCCCCGGCTACGGGTGGTGGCCTACCTGACCACCGTGGTCACCCGCAGCCGCTTTGTTCAGGCCATCACCAGGGCCGTGCGCATGGATGGGGATCGCTCGTGTCAGGAAACCATTCCGCGACGGCCGTCCTACGTGTACGCCCCGGCCGATCCCCTGCTGATCGGCTATGCCCGCGGCTGGACCGTCAGTGAGCCCTATGTGATCCGGACGCGCCCGACGGACACGGCTCCAGCCGCGGCCGGCTCGCCCGGTAGCGACCAGCGCCTGCCCCTGCAGGCCCTGGCGGACGATGCCGGACGGATGCTCAGCGTCAGCGGCCCCGAACTGCCGTTGTTTCGACGCCAATGAGCTTAAAATTTGATGGGAACGGCCTGTTGCCGTCGCCATTCCTGCAACGATGTGACAACCAACACCGTCGACGCGACCACCAACCGCCAACGTTGGCACCACAGGACATCCACCGAGATCATTCCGATGGACAGGCCAAGAGAAGATTCCAGCGAACAGGACGAATGTTTTGATGCCCCCCTTAATGCTGCCGTTCATCGCCGCGTGACCGTGGCGGTCTGCTGGGCCCTGGCCCGCCGGGCTGCCCTGGACGGCCGTGAGCTGTTCGAAGACAGCTACGCCATCAACGAGGAATTCCGTGAGTGGCTCCTCACATTGGAAGACCACCCCGAACTGCTTCAGGCCAACGTTCTGATGGTGCCAAGAGATCTGCACCTCGGCCGCCGTCCGGAAACCGACGGCCTGCTGGAGATCTGAGCCGACCCGGTGGGACTCAGCGGCGCCTGGGTCCGCCGGGACGGTTGCCCCCCGGCCGCGGGCCGGTGGCTCCGGCATTGCGCTCCCGGTAGGTGATGCGGCCCCGGGTCAGGTCGTAGGGGCTGATCTCCACCAACACCTTGTCGCCGGCCAGCAGCTTGATCCGGAACTTGGTGAGCTTGCCCGCCGCCCGGCAGAGACACTGGTGACCGGCAGGCTGCTCGAGGGTGACCAGGTAGAACCCGTTGCCTTGCTCCTTTTCGATCACACCGGACGTTTCGATCATGCGGGAAGGGTGGCCTGAGGAAAACAACAGAGTTTCAGCTTAAGCGCCGGCCGTGCCGGCTCCAAAGCCCGTCACACGGTGAGAAGACCGGAGCGATAGGGTCAGCAACCGAATGCCCCTGGCCCCACCCCATGATCCTTCCTCCCATCGCGATGGATCTGGGCCTGCTGCTGATCTCGATCGGCGTGGTCAACCTCTGGCGCGCCCGGGAAAGCTCCTGATCCTGCGGGGGCAGTGACCACCACCCTGCTGCTCCACAAGCCCTACGGGATGCTCAGCCAGTTCCGTCCGGAACCGGGCAGCCCCTGGGGCACTCTGGCCGAGCTGATCGATCAGCCGGGCGTCTATGCCGCCGGCCGCCTGGACGCGGACAGCGAAGGACTGCTCGTGCTCACCGACGAGGGGCGCCTGCAGGCCAGGCTCACCGATCCGGCCAGGGGGCACTGGCGCCGGTATCTGGTGCAGGTGGAGGGGGTCATCACCGCAGCGGCCCTCGACAACCTCCGTCAGGGGGTGATCGTGCAAGGGCGATGCACCCTGCCGGCCCGTGCCCGGGCCGTGGCGGACCCCGCCCTTGCCGAGAGAGATCCGCCGATCCGCCACCGCCTGCAGGTGCCGACCGACTGGCTGGAACTGGAGTTGCGCGAGGGGCGCAACCGGCAGGTGCGGCGCATGACCGCCGCCGTGGGCCTACCCACGCTGCGCCTGTTGCGGACGGCGATCGACCTGATGGACGGAGGTCCGCCCCTGGATCTGGTCGGCCTGGCCCCCGGCGCCTGGCGCGCCGTGAGCCCCCTGGAGCAACAACGCCTGGCGGCACTGCTCAGACCAGGGCGTCCCTGAGTTCCCTGACTGTCTGAAGCTGACCGTAGTAGTAGTTCGCCCGGGCACGACGATCGGGGTCCTCAAGGGTGTCGAGGGCATCGAAGCCCAACGACGCCCAGAGCTCGTGGCCGCAGGCCCGTGTGAGCTCGCCGATGGCCTCCTCCTCCAGGTTGGCCAGACGCCGCTGGAGGTTCTTGATCTGGGAAATCGCCATGACAGCCGGCAAACCCCTGCAATAGTACACACGAACTGGCGAACGGCGCCGCTTCAGAAGGGAAGCTTCTTCTTGGCTTCCTTGTCGAGGTCGGACTCCATCTCCCGCAGGCGCCGCAGGATCGTGTCGTAGTACTCCTTGAGGTAGTCCTCCAGCCGGGTGGTTTCGGCCGGATCGAGGCCGAAGGCGGCGTAGCTGGCCTCCATCGGCGCCGTCAGGGGCTCGCCCCCGCCCACCACTTCAGCAAAGGCAAGGCGTTCGGCCACGTTGAGGCTGGCTTCGAAGAACCCTGTGACCGACTGCATCAGCCCCAGCAGAAACGGCGGCACCCGAAACACCCGGGCTTCGCGGCCGCTGTAGCGCTCACAGAGCTGGGTGATCTCCCCGGTGATCCAGGCCCTCGGACCGACAACAGGGAACGCCTGCCGGATCGTGTCGGGCCGCTCCAGGGCCGCCACGGCAAAACGGGCCACGTCCTGGGTGTTCATGTAGGCGATCGGCGTCGGCGCCCCGCTCACCCAGACGGTCTGGCTCTCCAGCACCGGAATCGCAAACTGGCTGATCAGGCCCTGCATGAAGGCCACACCGCGCAGGATCGTGTAATCGAGGTCGGAGGCCTCAAGCCACTCTTCGGTGCACGCCTTGATGTCCATGAGCGGCACGCCACGGTGCTTGGACGCACCCAGCAACGACAGGAAAACCAGCCGGCTCAGGCCGGCGCGGCGACAGGCCGCGAACAGGTTCTGTTTGCCATCCCAGTCGATCTCATAGGCACTGCCACCGTCGGTGGCCCGGGCCGTGGCGGCATCGATCACCGCCTCCTGGCCTTCCAGGGCGTAATCCAGGCTGGCGGGCTCCAGCAGGTCGCCGCGGGTGAGATCACAGCCCCATTCCTGAAGGAAGGCGGCCTTGCGCGGGGAACGCACCACACAGCGGACAACATGGCCGGCGTCGAGGGCACGACGGGCGATCTGGCGACCGAGGGTTCCTGTTCCACCGATGACCAGAACCTTCATGGACCCCTGCAAGGGAAGGAGGCCGAGCCTAGAGGTGCGTCCGTCCCCGGCGCGCTGCTCAGTCGTTGAGGAGCTTGAGCAGCAGGGCGCCGCCCGCCAGCCCGACGGGGATCAGCACCCAGAAGATGGCGGCGGTGCCGAAGATTTCAGAGGCCATGGCCCGGACAATGGGGAACGGGCTACCTATCTAGCAGCCGTCGTGGCCACCAGCCCCCGGGCCGTGGCCACGATCAGGGGCCAGGGGGCCTCGCTGCGCAGCTGCCCGGCCATCACCCCGCTGGCCGCCGTGGCGAAGCCCTCCGCCGTCAGCGCCGCCACCAGCGCCGCCAGCGGCGGCGGCCCCTGACCCAGGCGGCGGGCAATCGCGTCCACCGGCCAGCAGCGGGGTGTCGTGGCCGGATCGTCCCGGAGCCGCTCCAGCAGCCGCCGGCCCGGCCGGTCCAGGTGGGCAACGCCTCCCGCCTCGGCCTCCTGCAGCATCGCCGCGAGCGTGGCGGGATCCTGCAAGGGGCCGATCCAGAGCGGGCCACTCACCGCCAGGGCCGGCGCCGCGCCCGATGCAGCCCCAGGGCAATCGCAAGGCCGCCAGCGTCCGAGCCGCAGCAGGCTCTGCACCTGCTGATCGCCGCAGCCGTGGCAATGGGCCACCAGGCCCAGCTGGGCCTCCTCTGCGCCGGCGGGATGCCGCTCCAGGCGCACGGCGGTGCGGAACGCCCGCCCTTCGCTGAAGCTCAGTAAGGGGAGGATCCCCCGGCCCATCGCCCAGGCGGTCCGGGCCAGCAACCCCAGCTGGAGGCGCAGGGCGATCTCCCAGCTGGCGGGGTGAGCCCGGGCGGCGGCACCGAAACGGCGCACGGCAGCGCGGCGGTCATGGCCCGTGGCCGAACGTCCGTCGGTGCTGGCCAGGTAGAGCACGCCGCCGAAGGCCACCGCCTCCAGCGCCAGGGGAACCAGGGCGGCCGGACAGCCGAAGGCATCCAGATCCACCAGCTCAAAGCGGCGCCCCTCCACCAGGCACCCGGCCAGCAGCTGCTGGGCGGTGGCGGTGCTCAGCTGCCGTTCCACCCCCACCGGCAACCGGGCCAGATTGCGCTCCAGCAGGGGCAGGCGGTCCGGGTCGGCGTCGTTGGCCCACACCGCCCCGGCACCGCCCTCCAGGCCATAACGGAGAGCCCGGATGCCGCAGCCCGCCATGCCATCGAGGATCCGCACGGGCCCATCCAGCCCTCGGGCGACCAGAGTCCGTGCCAGCAGCACGCCGAAATCCCTGGCCGGCCGCGAGGCGGCTCGGAAAAAGCCGTCACCGGTCTCCACCAGGGCCGCACCTTCGCAATAGTGAGGGGGTTCGCTCAAGTCCGGGTCCTTGCCGCAACCATCGGTGTCGTCCGCCGACCCCCAGCCTGCCCCCGGGGAGGTCGCGCCGCAGGAGGGAGCTGAGTGGGGCGATCACGCCCAGTGGCTCTGGCGCGGCCAGAGCTGCCATTGGCGCCGCCTGGGGAGCCCTGACCGGCCGGCGCTGCTGTTGTTGCACGGCTTCGGAGCCACCAGCGGCCACTGGCGCCGCAACGTCGGCACCCTGGCGGCGGCGGGGTGGTGCGTCTACAGCCTGGACCTGATCGGGTTCGGTGCCTCCAGCCAGCCGGGGCTGGATCGCCATCAGGCCCTGGACAACCGCCTGTGGGCCCGCCAGGTGCAGGCGTTCCTGGCGGAGGTGGTCCAGGCGCCGGCGGTGCTGGTGGGCCATTCCCTCGGTGGCCTGGTGGCCCTGACCTGCAGCGTCTATGCCCCGCAATGGGTGCGGGCCGTGGTGGCGGCTCCCCTCCCCGATCCCAGCCTGCTGATGGCCGGGCGCCGCCCGCCCCGCCGCCGCCCCTGGCGACGGCGACTGAAACGGGGGGTGATCCATCTCCTGCTACGGCTCCTGCCCCTGGAGCTGCTCGTTCCGCTGCTGGCCCATTCCCCCCTGCTCGATCTGGGCATCCAGTCGGCGTACCACCACCCGGTGATCGGTGACCAGGAGCTGCGTCGGCTGATCGCCCGGCCCGCCCGACGCCCCGGAGCGGTACGGGCCCTGCGGGCCATGAGCATCGGCATGGCCCTGCGGCCGTTCCGGGCCACGGCCGTCTCGCTGCTGCAACGGCTGGGGCGGCCCACCCTGCTGGTCTGGGGCGGCCAGGATCGGCTGGTGCCGTTGGAGGTCTCCCAGCAGTGCCTGCGGTTGCGCAGCGACCTCGAGCTGCACGTGATCCCCTCCTGCGGCCACTGTCCCCACGATGAAACCCCTGACGCCTTCGGTGGCGCGGTGCTCCGCTGGCTGGAGCATCTGGAGACGGGCTGAGGGGAAGCTGTCCCCTGGCGCGTACCTTTGGTTGGACCGTGCCGGCTTTCGCTCCGGTCCTTCGCCGCACCCCGCTCACGAGCCCGACATGAAGCACACCCTCTCGGTGCTGGTGGAAGACGAATCGGGCGCCCTGAGCCGCATTTCCGGTCTGTTCGCCCGGCGGGGTTTCAACATTGAGAGCCTGGCCGTGGGGCCGGCGGAGCACCGGGGCATGTCCCGGCTCACCATGGTGGTGGAAGGGGACGACCGCACCCTCGAGCAGATGACGAAGCAGCTCAACAAGCTGATCAACGTGCTCGGCGTGATCGACCTCTCCACGATTCCGGCGGTGGAGCGGGAGCTGATGCTCCTTAAGGTGGCGGCGCCGGCGGAGAACCGCGGTGCCATCTTCGATCTGGTCCAGGTCTTCCGGGCCAAGGTGGTGGACGTGGCCGATGACGCCCTCACCCTGGAAGTGGTGGGGGATCCGGGCAAGCTGGTGGCCCTGGAGCGGCTGCTTGAGGCCTACGGGATCCTGGAGATCGCCCGCACAGGCAAGGTGGCCCTGGAGCGAGCCTCGGGGGTGAACACCGAGCTGCTCAAGGCCACCGTCTCCGACAAGCGCGTCCCGGCCTGAAAGGGCCTCAGGGCTTCTTCTTGACCAGCGTGCCCCCGTCGATCACCCGGGCCCTGATCAGCTTGTCCCCCTGCTGGATCCGGTCGATCACCTCCATCCCCTTGCTCACCCGGCCGAACACCGCGTAGCGGCCGTCCAGCTCAGGCAGCGCCTGCAGGGCCACATAAAACTGGGCGCTGGCGGAATTGGGATCGCTGGATCTGGCCATGGCGATGGCGCCACGCTCGTGGCTGAGGGCCAGCTGGCGCGTGGCTGTCGGGGTGGTGATCTCCTCTCCATAGCGGGGTTCCGGGGCGCCGCTGAGCTTGAGCTCCAGGGGAATGAGTCGGGACTCGCCACTGGCAGGGTCCACGAAGCTGCCCGAGCCGTAGTCACCGGGGGCCACCTTGGGGTCGGCGCTGCTGGGGTCGCCACCCTGCACCACGAAGGGCACCGGCTCCTTCACCACCCGGTGAAACACCGTGCCGTTGTAGGCACCTCGCCGCACCAGATCGACAAAGTTGCCCGCCGTGAGGGGGGCCGCCGCACCGTCGAGCCGGAGCTCCACCGGACCCTTGCTGGTCTCCATCGCCACCACCGCCGTGCCCTGCAGGCAGGGGGTGTTGGCCGCTTCGCATCCCAGCGGTCGGTCGCCGGTGTCGGCGGCGCAGGCCGCCAGTCCCAGGGGGGTCAGGCCAAGAACCACCACCAGCAGCAGCCGCCAGCCCAGGGACGCGGGGGTCGTGCTGTGTCGCCCATCGGGCTGTCGCATGTCAGAGGCCCTCCAGGGGAACACCCAGAAAACGCGCCAGGCGGGCACCGGCCAGCTCCAGGTCGGCCAGGGGCATCGGTTCCCCCACCCTGGTCAGGGGCATGTCCCGACGACCCTGCACGCGCAGGGCCAGGCGTCGCTGGGGACTGAGGCCGTCCCGCACCTCCACCTTCACCGCCTGGATCTCCCGCAGGGGAATCACCACTTCGATCAGCTGGCGGAAACCGCGGCGGCTGATGCGGGCCTCGCCGGCGCTCCGATCGAAGCGATTGCTGCCCGAGCCCACATCGATGCCGATCACCAACCAGAGGTAGATGGCCAGCAACAGCGCCGCCACCCCGTAGAGCCCCATCACGAGTCCCTGGGGCACCCAGACCAGGGCGGCGGGGTGGCCGATGGGCAGCAGATCGCGGCCGAAGCGGCTGGAGGCGCTCGTGAGCACGAAACCAAGCCCGCCGACGCTGACGGCGGCCGCCACCAGGAGGTTGGAAAGACGCCGGGAGCCGAGCACCGGTTGCTCCAGCACCTGCTCGTCGGCGGAAGGGGAAGCGACGCCAGGCGAAGCCATGCGGGACGAAGGGGCAGTGGGTGGCCATCCTGCCGTGAAGCGTGCCGCAAGCGTCAGTTTCAGCCCGTGTCGCCAGGCGCGGGGGGCGGATCAACGTTGTTACCATCCCCTGGTAACCCACAGCCCTGCGGGTCATCCGCACCGCTTTCAACCATGACGATCGCCTTAGGGCGTGCACCGGCCACCCGTGGATGGTTCGACGTCCTCGACGACTGGCTCAAGCGCGACCGCTTCGTTTTCGTGGGCTGGTCCGGTCTGCTGCTGTTCCCCACGGCCTATCTGGCCCTGGGCGGCTGGCTCACCGGCACCACCTTCGCCACCTCCTGGTACACCCACGGCATTGCCAGCAGCTACCTGGAGGGATGCAACTTCCTCACCGCTGCCGTCAGCACCCCCGCGGATGCCATGGGGCATAGCCTGCTGCTGCTCTGGGGCCCGGAAGCCCAGGGTGACTTCGTGCGCTGGATCCAGCTCGGCGGCCTCTGGCCCTTCGTGGCCCTGCACGGTGCCTTCGCCCTGATCGGCTTCATGCTGCGCCAGTTCGAGATCGCCCGTCTGGTCGGCATCCGCCCTTACAACGCCATCGCCTTCTCCGGCCCGATCGCGGTTTTCGTCAGCGTCTTTCTGATGTACCCGCTGGGTCAGAGCAGCTGGTTCTTCGCTCCCTCCTTCGGGGTGGCGGCGATCTTCCGCTTCCTGCTGTTCCTGCAGGGTTTCCACAACTGGACCCTGAACCCCTTCCACATGATGGGCGTGGCCGGCATCCTCGGCGGTGCCCTCCTCTGTGCCATCCATGGCGCGACGGTGGAGAACACCCTGTTTGAGGACAGCGACCAGGCCAACACTTTCAAGGCGTTCGAGCCCACCCAGGAAGAGGAGACCTACTCGATGGTCACCGCCAACCGCTTCTGGAGCCAGATCTTCGGGATCGCCTTCTCCAACAAGCGCTGGCTGCACTTCTTCATGCTGTTCGTGCCAGTGATGGGTCTGTGGACCAGCAGCATCGGCATCATCGGCCTGGCCCTCAACCTGCGGGCCTACGACTTCGTCAGCCAGGAGATCCGCGCCGCGGAGGATCCTGAATTCGAAACGTTCTACACCAAGAACATCCTGCTCAACGAAGGTCTGCGCGCCTGGATGGCTCCCGCCGACCAGCCGCACGAAAACTTCATCTTCCCTGAAGAGGTTCTGCCCCGTGGAAACGCCCTTTAATTCCGGTCTTATTTCGGTCGGTGGCAAGGACCTCGACTCCACCGGCTATGCCTGGTGGGCTGGCAATGCCCGACTGATCAACCTTTCCGGCCGTCTGCTGGGAGCCCACGTGGCCCATGCGGGCCTGATGGTCTTCTGGGCCGGCGCCATGATGCTGTTCGAGGTGAGTCACTTCACCTTCGACAAGCCCATGTACGAGCAGGGTCTGATCCTGTTCCCCCACGTCGCCACCCTCGGCTATGGCGTCGGACCCGGCGGTGAGGTCACCGATCTCTATCCCTTCTTCGTGGTCGGGGTTCTGCACCTGATCAGCTCCGCCGTGCTCGGTCTCGGCGGCCTCTATCACGCCCTGCGCGGTCCTGAGATCCTGGAGAACTACTCCTCGTTCTTCTCCCAGGACTGGCGTGACAAGAACCAGATGACCAACATCATTGGCTATCACCTCATCCTTCTTGGAGTGGGTGCCCTGTTGCTGGTGTTCAAGGCCATGTTCTTCGGTGGCGTCTACGACACCTGGGCACCGGGCGGTGGCGACGTGCGCCTGATCAGCAACCCCACCCTCAGCCCGGGTGTGATCTTCGGCTATCTCACCCGAGCCCCCTTCGGTGGCGAGGGCTGGATCATCGGTGTCGACTCGATGGAGGACATCATCGGTGGCCACATCTGGATCGGCCTGATCTGCATCTTCGGTGGCATCTGGCACGTCATCACCAAGCCCTTCGGCTGGGTGCGCCGCGCCTTCATCTGGAACGGTGAGGCCTATCTGAGCTACAGCCTCGGCGCGCTGAGCTTCATGAGCTTCATCGCCTCGGCCTACATCTGGTTCAACAACACCGCCTATCCCTCGGAGTTCTACGGCCCCACCAACGCCGAATCCTCCCAGGCCCAGAGCTTCACCTTCCTGGTCCGCGACCAGCGCATGGGCGCCAACATCGGCTCCGCCATGGGCCCCACCGGCCTGGGCAAATACCTGATGCGCTCCCCCACCGGTGAGATCATCTTCGGCGGTGAAACGATGCGCTTCTGGGACTTCCGCGGTCCCTGGCTGGAGCCCCTTCGTGGCCCCAACGGTCTGAGCCTCGACAAGCTCCAGAACGACATCCAGCCCTGGCAGGTGCGTCGGGCCGCTGAGTACATGACCCACGCCCCCAACGCCTCGCTCAACTCCGTCGGTGGCATCATCACCGAGCCCAACTCGGTGAACTTCGTCAACGTCCGCCAGTGGTTGGCCTCCACCCAGTTCGTGCTGGCCTTCTTCTTCCTGGTCGGTCACCTCTGGCATGCGGGTCGTGCCCGTGCCGCCGCCGCCGGTTTCGAGAAGGGCATCGACCGTCAGGCCGAGCCCACCCTGGCCATGCCGGACCTCGATTGATCCAAGGCCTTTCAACATCTCACGCTCAGCCTCCCCGCAGGGGAGGCTTTTTTATTGACAATGGACAAGCGGATGTGTGTGAATGATTGGACAATCACTTCAACAGCAATGCCACGCTCGTTTGCCATCCTGTGCCTGGCCTGCCTGTCCGCCAGTGCCCTTGTTGCCCTGCCGGCTCACGCCCAGAAGACCGTTGAACAGTGTGCCAGCCAACTCAAGGCGCGGGGCTACAACATCTACTCAATGGATATCGATGATGGTCGCATCTACGATTACGACGGCATCAAAAACAATCAGAAATACGAAATCAAGACCGACATGAACTGCAAGGTACTGCTTGAAAGAGTGGATAACTGAGTAAAATCACAGCACCCTCTGCAGGGGTGCTGGCCATGGGGGAAGCCCGATCATCTTCCTTGCCCCACCATGACCACGCACCTGAGAGCCTCCGCTGGCAGCGGGGCCCGAACCCACTCTTTTCCTCAGCAAGGATGGTCTGCGCTCAGCAGGGGAGGCTCTGCCACGACAGCCAAGTCCTGTCGCTGGGGCGGCAGCAACCTCTGACGCTGCGGCCGGCTCTGGCGCGCTGAGGGGGGGCAAACAACACCAAGTGGGTCACTATGGCCGGGCGAACAGTTGGGTTTACCGGTTGTGCGGCGAGTTCGGTCCGGCCAACAAGCCATGGCCAGTGTGCCGCTCGCCCCAGCCGCCGAAGCGCTGCCACCATGCCCGCGCTTCGGCGGCATCGGTAGGTTTGCCAAACCTGGCCGCCCAGCACCCTCTCAGGCGTGCGCGCCATGGTGATCGGACGGGAGATCCTGCACGATCCCAGCCCAGAGCATGTGGAGGAGGATTTCTGGCAAGATCCATCGCTCTCCTTACATCATCAGGGTGCTGTTGGAGCCGAAGATCCAGCTCCCATCAACCTGGCCCCTGAGGCAGCACACCGGGGTCGAGCCAACGCCGCAGCAGGGGCAGGCTGAGCCCGATCACGTTGCTGAAGCAGCCCTCGAGCCGCTCCACCACCAGGCCACCGCGGCCCTCGAGGGCAAAGCCCCCGGCACAGGCCAAGGGCTCACCACTGGCCACGTAGGACGCGATAGCGGCGTCGCTGAGCGCGGCGAAATGCACCCGGGTGGTCACCACCGCCAGCTGGGGTTCCGGGCTCGCGCCTGGGGTGGGTCGCCGCACCAGGGCATGGCCGGTGTGCAGATCGCCCCAACCACCGGCCATGCGCCGCCAGCGGGCCACGGCCTCGGCGGCATCCCGGGGCTTGCCCCACACCTCCTGCTCCACCACCAGCAGGGAGTCGCAGCCCAGCACCCCCATGGACGGCCACGCCGCCTCGGAACCCAGCGTGCTCGCCACGGCGAGGGCTTTGGCGAGGGCCAGCCGTTGCACAAGCTGCAAAGGATCCTGCTCCTGGAACCCCTCCTCATCCACGCCACTCAGCTGGACCCGGTGAGGCACTCCGGCCTGCTCCAACAGGCGACGCCGGGCGGGGGAAGCGGAAGCCAGCAGGAGCAAGGGAGGTGACGGCCAGGGTCTCCAGCCTGCCCGTCGATTGGGGAGAATGGGGCCATGGCACAAGCTGACAACGAGTCCCTTTCGCTGGCGCGGGCCGCCCTCTCGCTTCGCTGTCTTCCCTTCCGCCGTGGTTTCTACGAGGCGGTGGGAGCCAACCCCCTCAGCAGTGAGGAGCTCGCCCGACAAGCCGATCCGGCCTTCCCCCTCAGCTTCGTTCCCCTCAGCAGCGAACGCGCTGAGGACCATTTCCTCTGGCTGATCCGACTGGGGGTGCTGCGGCGGGAAGTTGACGGTCAGGGACTCACCGAGCGGGTGCGGCTCACGCCCATGGGCCGCCAGGTGCTGCGGCGCTGGCCCGGCGAGATTCCCCGGGCGGGCCGACGGGATCGGATCCTGGAGGCGCTGAGCCGCCACCGCCCCCGCCTTTGACCCGCCCCCATCCCGACTCCCCCCAACCACTGATGGTGCTGGGCACCAGCAGCGGTGCCGGCAAATCACTGATGACCGCTGCCCTCTGCCGCGTGCTGCGGCGCCGGGGAGAACAGCCCCTGCCCTTCAAGGGGCAGAACATGAGCCTCAACGCCTGGGTCGACCAGCAGGGCGGTGAAATGGCCTACTCCCAGGCCCTGCAAGCCTGGGCCGCGGGTCTGGAGCCGCGGGTGGCGATGAACCCGGTGCTGCTCAAGCCCAGGGGCGACAGCACCAGTGAGGTGATCCATCTGGGCCGCTCGGTGGGCACGGCCCGGGCGGAGCACTACTACCGCGACTGGTTCCGGCCGGGCTGGGCGGCCATCCGGACGGGCTTGGCGGAGCTCCAGGCGGCCCACCCGGGCGGGCGACTGGTGCTGGAGGGGGCTGGCAGCCCGGTGGAAGTGAACCTGCAGGCCAGGGACCTGACCAACCTGCGGCTGGCCCAGTACCTGCGCGCCCGCTGCCTGCTGGTGGCGGACATCGAGCGGGGTGGCGTCTTCGCCCAGATCGTCGGCACCCTGGCCCTGTTGCGGCCGGTGGAGCGCCCGCTGATCGGCGGCTTGCTGATCAACCGTTTCCGTGGCCGCCGTTCCCTGTTCGATGCAGGCCGCCACTGGCTGGAGCAGGAGACCGGGGTCCCTGTGCTCGGTGTGATGCCCTGGCTCGATGAGCTGTTCCCGCCGGAAGACTCCCTTGATCTGCTGGAGAGAGGCAGCCGCAAGCCCCGCAGTGAGCTGAACATCACGGTGCTGCGCCTGCCCTCCCTGAGCAACTTCTCCGATCTCGATCCGCTTGAGGCGGAGAGCAGCGTGCAGCTGCAGTGGCGGCGGCCAGGGGAGCCGCTGGACCAGCCCGATGCGGTGATCCTGCCCGGCAGCAAGCAGACCCTGCGGGACCTGGCGAGCCTGCGCAGCAGCGGCCTGGCGGACGAGCTGCAGGCCTACGTGGCCCGGGGGGGGCAGCTGTTCGCCCTCTGCGGCGGTCTGCAGATGCTGGGCCAGGAGCTGCACGACCCCGAGGGGCTGGAGGGGGATCAGGCCGGGGAAACGGTGGCCGGGCTGGGCCTGCTGCCCCTGCGCACCGTGTTCCACGGCCGCAAGGCCCTGCGGCAATGCCGCAGCCGGGCCCTCTGGCCCCCGGGCCCGGCCGAAGCGCCCCTGCTGGAAGGATTCGAGCTCCATCAAGGGCGCAGCGAGCCGACGGATCAGGCGGGCTGCGCCCCCCTGGCGGAGGACGGACAGCTGGGCTGGTGGGCGGCCTCAGGGACCCAGGGCGGTCTGGTGGCTGGCACCTATCTGCACGGCATCTTCGAGAACGGCCCCTGGCGCCGCCGCTGGCTGAACCAGCTGCGCCAACGGCGCCAGCTGCCGCCCCTGGAGGAGAACCAACCCCACCACGCCCGCCAGCGGGACGCCCTGCTCGACCGCCTCGCCGACGCCTTCGAGGACCACATCGATCTGGCCCCCCTGATCCCAAGCAAGCCCTAGATTTCCGCCAGAGCGAGCTTGCGGCCATCGGCATCCCCCGGCCTGCCATCACCATCGCGTGGCCAGATGGCCAGACCACCACGGCTATCCCCGGCCAGGACTGGCTGGAGGCCGCACGTCAGGCGGCGGTGCTGATCCCCACTGGCTGCCTGGGGGGCAGCTGCGGCGCCTGCGAGATCGAGGTCAATGGACGCCTGGTGCGGGCCTGCGTGGCCACCGTGCCATCGAGCCCGAGCGGCCGGCTGACGGTGAGCCTGGCCAGCGATCCCTTCTGGTAGCGCCTGTGAGCTCCACCCCCCGATGTCACATCCTGTCGATCGATTTCCAGGATCTCGATGTGATCTGGAATGTGCGGCTGTTCTATCGGGCGGCCGGGTTTGAACTGATCCGCGAGTGGGTTGCTCAGGAGCTGGAGCTGCTGGTGATCCTGCGGGGCGATCCCGGCCTGTCCCATCAGGATTACGACGGGATCGTCCACGTCTACGACTACGTCAAGGAGCTCCAAGTGGATTGGCGCTGCCGCTTTCCCCACGCCCGCGAGATCCGGCTGATTTCCCTGCTCCGGCCGCCGTCCCTTCCGGAAGGTGTCCGCTGGGTGCAGGGGTATCTGCCGGTGATTCCCGAGTTCTGGCAGCAGCTTCCGTTCCGCAAACGGGCCGGCCGGCCCCTGCACATCGCCAACTTCAAGCCGATGGGCGACGACCCCTACCAGCAGGATCTGGCCCGTCTCGCCCGCAGGGGCCTGGTGGAGGTCCACGGCGGCCACTGGGACAGGCTGGGCCTGAGCACCCATGGGCTCAGCTATCTGGAGGCAAACCGGCGGCTGGCGAGCGCCTGGTGCTGCTATGGCCTGATGTATCCCTACCAACGGGGCACCACCCTGTCCGGCCGGATGTGGCAGGCGCCGCTGCATGGCTGCCTGGTGATCAGTGAGAAGGGCACCAATCCGTTCGGGCTGCCAGGGATCCTTGAGGTGGAGCGCTTCGCTCCGGACACCCTGCTGAGCGTGGCGTCGATCCAGCAATGCTGGCAGGTTCGGACCGAAGCAACCCTCTACTGGCAGCAGGCCACCGTCCAACTGGCCCGTCAGCTGGACTTGCCGGCCTACCGGGGGCCTTCGGCCGCCCAGCTGGCGACCTGCCGGCGGGACAGACGCGCCCAGCACCGGCGGGTGGTCTGGAGCCGCCGCCTGAATCGGCTGGCGGGGTGGTTGACCCCTGCCCCGATCAGCTGCTGGTGGCGTCGCCGCCAACGGACGCTGCGGGGGCTTGGGCGAATCCTGGGTACGGCGGCGAGACAAGGGGGCCAGGCGACGCCCCGCTGACCCCCCCCCCCTCAGCCCCATCGTTCGCGCGTCATCGTGAAACGAAAGTCTTGCGAGATTCGATGTCAGCGAGCAGAGGCTAAGATGACTGGACGCACGACACTTCGTACAACATCAAATGGGCCGCAGGAACGGCCCTGAAACGTGCCGTTCCCAGCACGTTTATCCAGCTGTCAGGGCGTTTCCTCGGGCCCGACCATCCCTGTACGGCCCTTCCTGTCGGCATGCCGGCTATCACCAACAGGATCGGCCAGAACCTGACGCAGATGCCGATTGAGATGCTCGAATCAATCGGTCTCAAGGCGAAGGCGGACGCCAAGTTCAACTGTTGATTGCACCCATGCAACTGGATACTGCCAACCCGTCATTCCAAGTTTCTCGCGTTGATCGCCTGCGCCGAGAGCCAGGCAGTTCCATACAGAGTTTCATTGGACCTGACTGACGACGAAGACTGGGCCCTGCGGAAGGCGCTGCACCTCTGGAATGCCAGGCACCCAACACACCGATCAGATCAACCAGGAGGGTGGGCGGATTCACCGTGCTCGCCAACCTGATCCGCTGGAACTCTGGGTGACCGGGAGTGCTTTGACAACATTGATGGGCACTATCTCGTGCACAGTCAAAGCCGCATGAGGTGCATCAGATCAAGCCCTTTTGCGACGAACTGGGAACGAAGTCCTCTCTTGTCACGTCCATGACTGGCCATTGACATGATGGCTTTAGGCCTGGAGACGGTTCCCCCCGGAACTGGAATCCATCCATGAGCCCCCAGCTGGTGCCGCAGGCCATCGGCAGACTCCGTTCCCAGAATTGCTTCATGCACGCATCCCAGATAGGCCTGGATCTTCCAGCAAACTGCTCCCTATGCCATAGCATGCAAGAACCTCCGGAGATTCCGAAAACGATCGAAGAGATTCCGGCCTTCATCCTGAGGGATCTTAGTTAAAGTTGGTCACCATTCCTGCCATTGACCTGTGACGACACTCGATCCAGGCAACGCCATCCCCTACGACTATCTGATCGTCGGCTGCGGACTGTTCGGAGCTACGTTCGCCCGGCTGGCCACCGATGTCGGCAAGCGCTGCCTTGTCATCGACCGCCGCCCCCACATCGGGGGCAATTGCTTTACGGAGAAGCAGGAAGGCATCAACGTTCATCGCTACGGAGCCCATATCTTCCATACGAGCAACAAGGCCGTCTGGGCCTTCGTGAACAGGTTCGCGGAATTCAATAACTACATCAACTCTCCCAAGGCGATCTCGAACGGGAAGCTCTATTCGCTTCCGTTCAACATGAACACGTTTTATGAGCTCTGGCAAACCCGCACGCCTGCGGAAGCCAGGCAGAAGATTGAGGCCCAGCGCTTTCTGGGTGAGCCGACCAACCTGGAGGAACAAGCGCTTTCCCTGGTGGGGAAGGACATCTACCAGACTCTGATCCGCGACTACACCCGCAAGCAGTGGGACAAGGACCCCCGTGAGCTACCGGCCTTCATCATCAAGCGGTTGCCACTGCGCTTCACCTACGACAACAACTATTTCAGTGATCGCTATCAGGGCATCCCCATCGGCGGCTACACGGCCCTGTTTGAAGCCATGCTCGAGGGGATTGAGGTTCGGCTGAACGTCGACTTTCTCGAGGACCGGCCCCGGTGGACCTCCCTGGCCCAAAAGGTGGTGTACACCGGTTGCATCGATCAATACTTCAACTATGAACTCGGCCGACTGGAGTATCGCTCACTTGACTTTGAGAACAGCATCGAAGAGCTCGAGAACTTCCAGGGGAATGCCGTGATCAACTACTGCGATACCAGTCAGCCCTTTACCCGCATCATCGAGCACAAACACTTTGAGGCTTCAACCTCCCCGGTGACGGTGATCACAAGGGAGTATCCCAAAGCCTGCAGCGGCGAAGCGATTCCCTATTACCCGGTCAATGATCCAGCCAACCAATCGCTTTACCGGCGTTACCAGGAGTTGGCCCACAGCGCCGACAGCGTGATCTTCGGGGGGCGGCTCTCCGAATACAAATACATGGATATGCATGTCGTCATCGAATCGGCGATGAACCGGTTTCGCAGCGAAACCCGTCAGCCGTCAGCCTGAATCAGTCCGCCGCCGAGCAAGACGTCACCGCGATAGAACACCGCCGCCTGACCCGGTGCCACCGAGAACTGGGGCTCGGCGAAGTCGAGCCGGGCCCGGTGGGGCCGTTCGGCGGCATGGTCGTCGGCCGTCTCCGCCAGCGGTGTGAGCAGGGCCCGCTCTGGCAGGCTCCGGTATCTCACCTGCACCTCCACCGCGATCGGCTCGTCCGGCGGGGCGATCGACACCCAGTTGATGGCAGCCACCACGCAGGCCTGGCGGGTCGCCTCCCGGCGGGGAGCCACCACCACCCGGTTCATGGCCCCATCCAGCCGCACCACATGGAGCGGTTCGCTCCAGGCCACCCCCAGCCCCTTGCGTTGCCCGATGGTGAAGTGCTCGAGGCCATCGTGGGACCCCAGCACCGTGCCGTCCGCCAGCACGATCTCCCCCTGGCGCGGCGGCAGGTAGGCATCAAGGAACGCCCGCATCGAACCGTGGTGGTCGGCCAGGCAGAGGTCCTGGCTCTCGGGCTTCTCGGCGGTGCGCAGACCGAGGCGTGAGGCCTCGGCCCGCGTCGCCTCCTTGGTGAGCTCCCCCAAGGGGAACACCAGCCGGCCCAACACTGTCTGGGGCAGGTCGTAGAGGAAATAGCTCTGATCTTTGAGAGGATCCAGGCCCCGCAACAGCTGATGGCGATCAGCCCCATCGCCGGCAGGCCACTGCCGGGCGTAATGGCCCGTGGCCAGTCGGCCAATTCCACGCTCCGCCTCGGCCCAATCGAGCATCGGTCCGAACTTGACCGCCCGGTTGCAGCGGGAGCAGGGCAAGGGGGTGAGGCCCTCGCCATAGCCCTCCACGAGAAACTCAACGATCTGCTCCTGAAAACGGGCCCGGCTGTCGACGACATGGTGGGGCACCTCCAGCTGGTCGCAGATCCCGGCCGCATCCACCAGGCCCTCGGCGCAGCAGGAGCCCTTGCCACTCATCAGCCACAGGGTGAGGCCCTCGACATTCCAGCCAGCCGCCACCAACAGGGCCGCGGTCAGGGAACTGTCGACGCCGCCGGAGAGTCCCACGGCCACCCGCCGCTCGCCAGGCCACGCCCTCAGCCGCGCCAACACCGCGGCCACCTCAGGCGAGGCGCTGCTGATGGCGGTGGTGGTGTCAGACGACGTGGGGGCGGCGGCGGGGCTCAAGGATCCCGGTGGGTGGAAGGACCAGACAGCCCCATCATGGGAGAGCACTGCTCAGGCCGCCGTGAGCTTCCGGCCGATGCCCCCCTCCTGGCCGCCTGTGGATGCCGAGCACGTCCTGGTGAGCGGCACCACGATGGCGGCCATCGAGCAGGAGCTCTTCGCCAGCGGCCTGCCGGTGGAGGCCCTGATGGAGAAGGCCGCCCTGGCGGTGAGTCGCCGCCTGCTGGCGCGGCCGGGCCAGGATCGCCACGACGGCCTGCTGGTTCTGGTGGGACCGGGCCACAACGGCGGCGATGGCCTGGTGGTGGCCAGGGAATGGCATCTGGCCGGGGGCCGGGTGCGGATCTGGTGCCCCTTCGAGCGCCGACGCCCGCTCACCGACGCCCACCTGCGCCACGCCCGCTGGCTGGGGATTCCCCTGCTGGAGGATGCTCCGGCCCCCGCCGATCCCGCCCTCTGGGTGGATGCCCTGTTCGGCATCGGCCAGCACCGTCCGGCCGGAGTCGCGATCGAAGCCCTGCTGCACGATCGCCAGGGGCAACGGCCCGGCGCCCTTGTGGCCATTGACGTCCCGACCGGACTGGACGCCGACGATGGTGAGCTGCTTGGCACGGTGGCGGCCACGGCCTCCACCACTTACTGCATCGGGCTGATCAAGCGGGGGCTGGTGCAGGATGCGGCTCTGCGCTGGGTGGGCCGGCTGGAGCGGGTCTGCCTTGGATGGCCGCCGGCCCTTCTGGGCCAGCCTCCAGGCGATCACCTGCTGGGCCTGTCGGCCGCCGACCGGAGCTCGGCCCCCTGGCCCGTGTCGGATCCGGCCGCCGGGAAATACGAACGGGGGCGCCTGTTGGTCCTCGCCGGCAGCCGCCGGTTCAGGGGCGCCGCCCACTTGGCCCTGGCGGGCGCCACGGCGTCGGGATGCGGCAGCCTCAGGGCCGCTCCGCCACGGCAGATCGCCCCCCAGCTCTGGCAGATCCATCCCCACGTGGTGCTCGAGCCCGGCCTTGGGGCCACCCCGGCCGGCGGCCTGGCCCTGGGAGATCTGGGCGAGGGCTGGCTGAACCGGCTGGATGCGGTGCTGCTGGGGCCGGGCCTGGGCGGGCTGGGCAATGCCGGTGTGCCGGTGGCGGCGGCGATCGAAGCCCGGGAACGGCGGCGCTGGCAGGAGCTGGGCGCCTTCGAAGGACTGCTGGTGCTCGATGCCGATGGCCTGAACCGCCTGGCGGCCATGGGCACGGGCTGGCTCCAAGCGCGCCGGGGCCCCACCTGGATCACCCCCCACGAGGGGGAGTTCCGCAGACTCTTTCCCGATCTGGCCCCGCTGCCCCGGCCAGAGGCGGCGCTGGCGGCGGCCCGCCGTTCTGGCGCCTGCGTGCTGCTCAAGGGAGCGCGCAGCGTCGTGGCGACACCTGACGGACGCCGCTGGCAACTGCTCTCGGCCTGCCCGGATGCGGCCAGGGCCGGGCTCGGTGATGTGCTTGCCGGCTATGCCGCGGGGCGAGGGGCGATGGCACTGGCGGCCGCAGGACTGGCACCTGTACGTGGCTCCAGCGCCGATGGGGCCTGGCTGGCGGCCGCCGTCCTCGACCATGCCCTCGCCGGTCTCCACTGCCGGGAGCTCAACGGTGTCGGTGGCGTCACGCCGCTCGCTGTGGCCGAAGCCCTGTCCCAACGAGAACCCGGAACCGGGTGATGGGAGCCCGCGTTGAAGATTCAGCGCCTATGGATCAAGGACAGCGAGGCCACGTTCCGATGTGGCAAGCCTCAGAATTATCCGATCCATCAACTGGGAAATTAGCCATTTGCTCATCCAAGCGAAGACAATCGCCAAACAAGCAATTGTGTGTGGTTTCAAAAGCAATTCCTTAAAAGTTGTTCCAGACACTTTCCTGACTTGCTAAAGGTAATTCCATAACACACTCAATGGCGCCACTTCGCCCCCTCCTATGACCGCCTCTGCCGTCGCGACGAGAAGGGAGGGCTCCAGCCGCAGAGGGGGTGATTCCATCACCTGGTATCTCACCTCGATCGGCAGAGAGCCGCTGCTGACACCAGCCGAAGAGATCCAGCTCGGCAATCAGGTTCAGGCGATGATGCACCTTCTGGAGGAGTCGAAAAACGGCTACTCGGTGCAGGAGAACAAGACGATCAAGGTGGGCCGGCGCTCCAAGGAGCGGATGATGCGCGCCAATCTTCGGCTTGTGGTGAGCGTGGCGAAGAAGTACCAGGGCAAGGGTCTGGAGCTGCTCGATCTGATCCAGGAGGGCTCCCTCGGTCTGGAACGCGCCGTCGAAAAGTTCGACCCCACCCGCGGTTACAAGTTCTCCACCTACGCCTTCTGGTGGATCCGCCAGAGCATGACGCGAGCCATTGCCTGCCAGTCCCGGGCGATCCGGCTGCCGGTCCACCTGAGCGAGCGGCTCAGCACGATCCGTAAGGTGAGCCTTGAGCTGGCCCACAAGCTCGGCGCCATGCCCAGCCGTCGCGAGATCTCCGAAGCCATGGCCATTCCGGTTGAGGAACTCGACTCCCTGCTGCGCCAGGCCCTCACCATCTCCAGCCTGGATGCCCCCATTCATGCGGAGGGCGGTCGCAGCTTCCTGGGTGATCTGATCGCCGATGCTTCCGCCGAAGAACCCCTCGACCGCATCGAGCGAGGCATGCATCAGGAGCAGCTGGCCGAGCTGTTGGGCCACCTGTCCGCCCAGGAAAAGGAGGTCCTGGCCCTGCGCTTCGGCCTCAACGGATTGGAGCGCCACACCCTGGCCGAGATCGGCCGGCAGTTGGATGTTTCAAGGGAGAGGGTTCGGCAGATTGAGCTCAAGGCCCTGCGCAAACTGCGCAGCCTGTCGAGCAGGACGGCACCCCTGGATTGAGAAACGCCCAGTCCTGATCGGTCAGGCCTTTAGAGCGATCCTTCCAGCAACCGCTTGACCCTTCCCTTGGCCTGGAGGTAAGCGATCTTCAGTCTGCTCTCTCTTTTGATGCCGCGATCACGTCGGATTTGGATCGGAGCGTCACCGACCATCTCCCAGTCTGGCTGCCAGCAGTCATCGGCCCGCGGAAACCAGAACTCAAAGACGGTGCTCTTTGAGATGGGCAGCAACTTGGCAAGGATCGAAAAAATCGACTGATCATGGCGATGCTCAACGAAGCCATCGAGGTTGGGCGCCCGCGAGGGTGAATCATCAATCATGGAGAAATCCTCGCTGAACACCCTGATCCAGTGGCGCATGAAGTCCATGGTGGCTGGGCATTTGCGCAAGAAGAAGGTGGTGGCCCCCAGCTGCTGGGTGCCGGTGATCTCCGGTTTTTCACGAACGCCCAGCCGATCGAGCAGATCCCCCTTCGTCCACTTGTACTCCCCCTGATCGGGGAACTGGCGACCCTCGTACACCAAGGATCCATTGGGAGGCAGGCACTCGAAACCCTGAATTCCCGACGGCGCCTCCACGTTCATGGCGAACAACTCCTGCAGCCGCAGGCGCCCGGCTGGGTTGAGATGGCAGCCGGAATCGATCCAGTGCACCTGGTCGCCATCCTGCAGCCGCTCAAGGGTCTGAAGAACGATCTGGGGCTTCCAGGCGTAGTAGCCGAAGCCTCGGTGTTCCGGTCTTAGATAGTCCTTGAAGCGCCGCCTGAAATCAGGATTGAGATCCTGCTCCGAAGCCCCAAAGATATCCGTGTAGACCCCCATCTCTTCCGCCTGGCGACATATCCGAAGCCGGGCCGCCTTCATGCGGCTGTCAGTGAAAGTGACGAGGACACGTTTGGACATATGAGAGGTTCCCTGTAGGGCAATTGAATGATCTTAAGGAGGACAACTCAAAGGCCCCTGCACTGACTCAGTCTTCGGCCCAGATGTAGCGGGTGAGTTCGCTGGCATCGGGCTCGGGCGCCGCGAGGGCGAACTCGACGCAATCGGCCACTTCGGCGTCGATCTCCTTGTCGATCGCCTTGAGCTCCTCGGCCGTGGCCAGCCCCATGTCCGTCAGGCGCAACGCCAGTTGCTTGATCGGATCGCGCTTGGCCCAGAACTCCTTCTCGGCCGCTTCGCGCAGCTCATCAGGATCCGCCAGGGAATGGCCGCGGAACCGGTAGGTGAGGCACTCCAACAGGGTGGGACCTTCCCCGGCCCTGGCCCTCTCGATGGCCCGCTGGGCAGCGGCCCTCACGGCCAGCACATCCATACCATCCACTTCCTCGCCGACCATGCCGAAGCCCGCCGCCTTGCGCCAGATTTCCGGCTCGCTGGTGGCCCGGTTGTGGTCCATGCCGATGGCCCAGCGGTTGTTCTCCACCACGAACAGGATCGGCAGCTTCCACAGCGACGCCATGTTCAGGCATTCGTAGAACTGGCCGATGTTGCAGGTGCCATCCCCGAAGAACGCAGCCGTGACGGCATCACTGTCCGCCTGGCCGAGGGCGTCACGCTTGTAGCGGCTGGTGAAGGCCGCTCCCAGGGCCACCGGGATGCCCTCGCCGATGAAGGCATAGCCACCGAGCAGATGGTGCTCACGGGAAAACAGGTGCATGGAACCTCCACGGCCCTTACTGCAGCCCGTGGCTTTGCCGAACAGCTCACTCATGACCTCCCGGGCCGGTACACCGCAGCTCAGGGCGTGCACGTGGTCGCGGTAGGTGCTGCAGAACCAGTCGTGCTGCAGGCGCATCGCCCGGATCACCCCGGTGGAGACGGCTTCCTGACCGTTGTACAGATGCACAAAGCCAAACATCTTGCCGCGGTAGTACATCTCGGCGCACTTGTCCTCGAAGCGGCGCCCCAGGGTCATGTCCCGATAAAGCATCAGGCCCTCCTCCCGGCTGACACTGGCCCGCTCCGCCGGAACCAGACCTTCCAAGCGCACCGCGTGGCTGCCGGCCTGCTCGGAAGACGCGGCTGCCCCGGAGCCAGAGGGCTGGGCTGCCCGCGCCGCAATCAATTCCTGAGTCATGGCAGGAAGGCAAGGCGATTCGTGGCCCCGACTGTACGGGGTCCGTTCCCTGGTGACAGTCAAAACCACTGCCACTGACTACAGTCGCGCCCCAGCGTCACCATCGGATTGGACCTGCCGATCGATCATTTCCGCTTGCTGGGTGTGCCTTCGTCCGCCGATGCCCAGGGGGTCCTGCGCACCCTGCAGTCGCGCCTGGACCGTCTGCCCCACGGAGGGTTCAGCCCCGAAACCCTGCAGGCGCGTGCGGAGTTGCTTCGGGCCAGCGCCGACCTGCTCTCCGATGCCGATCGGCGCGCTGCCTACGAGGCGGAACTGACGAGCCTGGCCAACACCGACGGCACCCTGCAGCCGGCCCTGGAGATTGCCACGGCCCGGCAGGTGGGCGGGCTGGTGTTGCTGATGGAGGGGGGCCAGCCCCTGGAGGCCTTTGAGCTCGCCAGCCGTTCGCTGCAGCCACCCCAGTCACCCACCCTCGGCAGCGGCCGCGAAGGCGATCTCACGCTCCTGGCGGGGTTGGCCTGCCTCGCGGCCGCCAGCGAACTGGAGGAACAGCGACGCTTCGAAGCCGCCGCCCGCACCCTGCAGCAGGGTCTGCAGCTGCTGCAACGCCTGGGCCGGCAACCCGACCTCAGAGAAACCATGCATAGCCAGCTGGACCACCTCACGCCCTACCGGGTGCTCGACCTGCTGAGCCGGGATCTGGTGGCCGGCGTGGAGCGGCAGGAAGGTCTGGCGCTGCTCGAACAGCTGGTGCAGCGGCGCGGGGGCCTCGAGGGCGATGGCGATCCCCAGTTCCCCAGCCAGGACTTCCAGCCCTTCTTCCACCAGATCCGCGCCTTTCTCACGGTTCAGGAGCAGGTGGATCTGTTCAGCCGCTGGGCGGCCACCGGCTCCGACGCCGCCGACTTCCTGGCCACCATCGCCCTGACCGCCTCCGGTTTCGCCCAGCGCAAGCCCGAGCGCATCGCCGAGGCCAGACACCGCCTGCAGCGCAGTGGCCGGGAGGGCATCGAACCGCTGCTCGCCAACCTGCATCTGCTGCTGGGTGAGGCCGACACGGCGCGGGCCTGCTTCGACCAGGGGGCCAGCCAGGACCTGAAGGACTGGGCCGCCGGTAAAAGTGTTGATCCCCTGGGTCAACTCTGCGCCTATTGCAGCGACTGGCTGGTGCGGGATGTGCTGCCGGGCTACCGGGACCTGGAAGCCGAGCCCGATCTGGTGGCCTACTTCAGTGACCGGGACGTGGTGGCCTATGTCGAACGGGAGGATCAGCGCAGGGGCCGGGCCTATCTCACCTCCCCGGCAGCCGTGGAGGGTGCGGACAGCACGGTCTTCCCTCCCTTCGACGACCTCCGCTTCCCGGGGACGATGTCGCCCCCTGCAGCCCTGACCCTGGAGGGGGCCACCGCCGGCGGCTTCGCCCCGCTGCCTGCATCCGGCATGGCCCCGGGTCCCGAGGATGACGGGGAGCTCGATGACGAGGTTCCCTTGCGCTGGCCGGTGCCCACCAGGCCATGGCTGCTGGGGGGCGGCGCCGTTCTGGTGCTGGTGCTGGCCGCGGCCTGGGTGCTGCGGCAGCGCCAGAGTTCACCCCCACCGGCTCCACCGCCAGCACCACCGGTCACCTCCCCGGCCCCCACCGCACCGACGCCGGCCCCGAGGGCCGCGACGGGGCTGAGGATCACCCCGCTCACCGCCAGTCGGCCCGATGCGGCCCAGGTCCGCCGCCTGCTGGAGAACTGGCTGACGGTGAAAAGTGGCGTGCTGGCGGGCGAACCGATCCCGCAGGATCTGGATCGCATCGCCCGGGAGGGGCCGATCGCCCTGCTCGCCAAGGAGCGCCGCAGCGATGCCGCCCGAGGCCAGAGCCAGCAGCTGGACGTGCGGATCACCGATCTCAGCCTGTCCGAAAGCGGCCCCCAGCGCATCGTCGCCGTCGTCCGGCTCCGCTACAGCGACCGGCGCCTCGATGCAAGCGGAAAGGTGGTGGAGACCACGGCGCCGCTGCAACTGCGCAATGGTTATGTATTCGGACGCGACGGCGACAGCTGGCGCCTGGCGGCCACCCAATCCTTCAACTGATGTTCGACGAACTCTCCCAGCGCTTCGAAGACGCCGTCAAAGGACTGCGCGGCCAGGCGGCCATTTCGGAAACGAACGTCGATGGCGCCCTCAAGGAAGTGAGACGGGCGCTGCTGGAGGCCGACGTGAGCCTGTCGGTGGTGAAGGAGTTCGTCGAAGAGGTGCGGCGCAAGGCCGTGGGGTCCGAGGTGGTGCGCGGGGTGAGCCCGGATCAGAAGTTCATCCAGCTGGTCCACGAGCAGCTCGTCGACACCATGGGCGGTGCAAACGCCCCCCTGGCCCGAGCGACGGACGGCCCCACGGTGATCCTGATGGCCGGTCTGCAGGGGGCCGGCAAGACCACCGCCACCGCCAAGCTGGGCCTGCACCTCAAGGAGCAGGGTCGGCGTCCCCTGCTGGTGGCCGCCGACGTCTACCGGCCGGCTGCCATTGACCAGCTGCAGACCCTGGGCCGCCAGATCGGCGTGGAGGTGTTCAGCCTCGGCAGTGACGCCAAGCCCGAAGCGATCGCTGCCGCCGGCGTGGCCAAGGGACGGGACGAGGGCTTCGACACCGTGCTGGTGGATACCGCCGGTCGGCTCCAGATCGACACCGCGATGATGGAGGAGATGGTTCGGATCCGGGAGGCGGCGGCCCCGGATGAGGTGCTGCTGGTGGTGGATTCGATGATCGGCCAGGAGGCCGCCGAACTCACCCGCGCCTTCCATGAGCAGGTGGGCATCACCGGCGCCGTGCTCACCAAGCTGGATGGGGATTCCCGGGGCGGTGCGGCGCTCTCGATCCGCAAGGTGAGCGGCGCGCCGATCAAGTTCATCGGCACCGGCGAGAAGGTGGAGGCGCTGCAGCCGTTCCACCCGGAGCGGATGGCGAGCCGGATCCTGGGGATGGGCGATGTGCTCACCCTGGTGGAGAAGGCCACCAAGGAGGTGGAGCTGGCCGATGTGGAGAAGATGCAGCGCAAGCTGCAGGAAGCCAGCTTCGATTTCTCCGATTTCGTCCAGCAGATGCGCCTGATCAAGCGCATGGGCTCCCTGGGCGGGCTGATGAAGCTGATCCCGGGGATGAACAAGATCGATGACGGCATGCTGAGGCAGGGCGAGAGCCAGCTGAAGCGCATCGAGGCCATGATCGGATCGATGACCGAGGCCGAACGCCGTCAGCCCGAACTGCTCGCCTCCCAGCCCTCCCGTCGGCGCCGCATCGCCGCCGGCAGTGGCCATACATCGGCTGACGTGGACAAGGTTCTCGCCGACTTCCAGAAGATGCGCGGCTTCATGCAGCAGATGACCCGCGGTGGCATGCCAGGCCTGCCGGGCATGGGTGGCTTTCCTGGGATGGGTGGTATGCCGGGCATGGGCGGGATGCCCGGAATGGCTGGTGGCATGCCCGGAATGGGTGGTCCCGGCGGCCGCGGCGGTGGCAAGCCACCCAGGCCCCCCAAGCCGGCCAAAAAACGCAAGGGGTTTGGTCAGCTCTGACCACCCCTGTAAGATTGTGAGCTGCATTTCGAGCACCATTTCCAGATGATCAAGCTCCGGCTGAAGCGGTTCGGCAAGAAACGGGAAGCGAGTTTCCGTCTGGTGGCCACCAACAGCACCTCCCGCCGCGATGGCCGTCCGCTCGAGGAGCTGGGCTTCTACAACCCCCGCACCAAGGAAACCCGCCTGGACACGGAGGCCATCCGGCTCCGCCTCGGCCAGGGAGCCCAACCCACCGACACCGTGCGCACCCTGCTTGAGAAGGGCGGCCTGATCGAGAAGACCATCCGGCCCGCCGAAACCGTCGGCAAGCTCAAGCAGGCCGCGGCCCGCGAGGCCGCCGCTGCCGCCGCCGTCAAGGAAGCGGAAGCCGCCAAGCAAGCGGCTGCGGCCAAGCTGGCTGAGGAAGCCGCTGCCGCCGTTGAAGCCGCCGCTGCCGCTGAAGCCGACCCTGCCACCGCCGAGGCCTGAGCGAACTCTCCTCCACGTTTTCCCTGCCTGACAGCGGTGCTGCCGTTGCCCTGGCCGGGGCGGATGGGGCCTCCCTGCGGCGGCTTGAAGCCCTCACAGGCGCCCAGATTGTGTTGCGGGGTCTCGACCTTCAGATCAGGGGCCGAACGGCCCAAGTGGAGCGACTGCAGGCTTTGATCCAGTTGCTTGAGCCCCTCTGGCAACGGGGGGAGTCCATCGGCCCGGTGGACATCCAGGCCGCCATGGCGGCCCTGGACACCGGCCGCTCCGACCAGCACCGCCGCATGGGGCTCCAGGTGCTGGCCACCAGCATCACCGGCCGGCCGCTGCGGCCCCGCACTCTGCGGCAGAACAGCTACGTTGAGGCGATCGAACGCCACGACCTGACCCTGGCGATCGGCCCGGCCGGCACCGGCAAGACGTTCCTCGCCACGATCCTGGCCGTGCGGATGTTGCAAGAGCGCAAGGTGGAGCGGCTTGTGCTCACACGACCGGCGGTGGAAGCGGGCGAACGGCTCGGCTTCCTGCCCGGTGACCTGCAACAGAAGGTGGATCCCTATCTGCGTCCCCTCTATGACGCCCTGCATGGGCTGCTGGGCCAGGAACGGACCACCCAGCTCCTGGAGAAGGGGGTGATCGAGGTGGCGCCCCTGGCCTTCATGCGCGGCCGCACGTTGGCCGACGCCTTCGTGATCCTCGATGAGGCCCAGAACACCACCTGCGCCCAGATGCGGATGGTGCTCACCCGGCTGGGGGAAAATTCCCGCATGGTCGTGACGGGAGACACCACCCAGATCGATCTTCCCCCGGGCCAGCTGAGCGGCCTGGTGGAGGCGGAGCAGGTGCTGCAGGGGGTGGAGGGCGTGGCCATCTGCCAGTTCAGCGATGCGGATGTGGTGCGCCACCCCCTGGTCCAGCGTCTGGTGCAGGCCTACGCCCGACGCGATGCCCGCCCACCGGCCCCCCCGGCCAGGAAGCGGATGGATAGCACCCCCGTCCGATCGGAACCATGAACAGCGCCGAACGACTGCGCATCCCGGCCCAGATCGCGTTGGCCGCCCTGGTGGCCTACCTACTGGGCTTCTGGTTCACGAGCCTGTTCCCGGGCTATCTGCCCAAGATCGGCGGGCTCTGGTCGGCGATCTCCGCCGTCGTCGTGACCCAGGTCACCCGCAAGGATGCGGCCTCCTCCGCCTCGCTGCGGATTCTGGGATCGGCGATCGGCGCCATCACCAGTGCGGTGTACCTGACGTTGCTGCCCTTTCACCCCCTCGGCATGGCCGCGGCGATCTTCGCCACGGTGATGATCTGCGCGGCGATCAACGTGCCCAGCCACGGCCGTCTGGCGGCGATCACGGTGATCGTCGTGATGGTCACCGGCAGCCTGGATCCCGCCCTGAGTCCGGGTGTGAACGCCCTGCTGCGCTTTCTGGAATCCTGCATCGGCACGGGCGTCGCCCTGCTGGCGGTGTGGCTGTGGCCTGGTTCCCGCAGCCAGCCGGGGGGCGACGCCTGAAGCCTGTCTGCCTGACGGGCCCGCATGGGGAGATCCGAACCGCCCTCCTCGCCGTAACCATGGGGCCGCTGGCAAGATAGAACCAGTTTGAAATGCCAGCGCCATGCCGGCCAGAAGCAATTTCCAGGAAGCGATCCGCGAGGCCCAGTCCAGCGCCCTGATCGGCCCGAATGTCGTCAACAGGGCTCTGCCTTACGTGGGCGGCGGCATGGTGCTCACGGCGGCCGGGGTTCTTGGGGGCCTGTCCCTGATGACCACCTCCCCCACCTTGTTCATGCCCCTGTTCTGGGTGGCCCTGATCGGCAACTTCATCCTGTTCTTCGTGGCGCAGAACGCCGCCATGAAGGGCAACAGCGGCACAGCCCTGCCCATCCTGGCCACCTACAGCCTGATCACCGGCTTCACCCTCAGCGGGATCGTCAACTATGCGATTCAATCGACTGGAAGTGTCGGTGCCGTGGGCACAGCGGCTCTGGCCACAGGCATCACCTTCGTGATTGCCTCCTTCTTCGGTCGTCGCATGAGCGACAACGTTGGCCAAGCCCTCAGCGGTGTGGTCGGCCTCGGCATCATCGGTCTGTTGATCGCCATGGTGGTGCAGTTGGTGGGCGGCATTTTTGCGCCTGGCATGTTTACTGGTGGTACCTTTGAATTGTTGATTGCCGGGTTCGGCACCGTGCTGTTCGTGGGAGCCGCCTTCCTCGACTTCTACACGATGCCCCGCACCTACAACGACGACCAATATCTGGCCGGCGCTTTAGGCATGTACCTCACCTATATCAACCTCTTCATCTTCATCCTGAGGCTGATCATTGCTCTCCAGGGCGGTGGCCGTCGCGATTGAGTATCGGCCCTAATCAAATCGTGCTACCATCACATGAACCTATCCTATTCTGGATGGGTTCATTCTTTTTTTGATCTGGCGAAAACGTCAGTCGCGAGCCTGGCATGAGACCATCTCCCCCTAGGGCCTTGGCGCCGATCGGATCAGGGCTTTCTGACGTCATGCGTTCGTCCGGCTAAGCTCCCTGCGATCTCGACCCCACACGGCAGGCATGGCGCCACTGCTGGGAGCCACTGCTGGGCGCCAAGGACGTCTGAACAGCCAACGCCCGCCCTTCACCCCATGGAATGCACTGGAAATCCCATGCCAAAAACAGCTCTGATCACCGGGATCACCGGTCAAGACGGTTCCTACCTGACGGAGTTGCTCCTGGAGAAAGGGTATGTGGTGCACGGAATCAAGCGGCGGGCCAGCAGCTTCAACACCGACCGCATCGACCACCTTTACCAGGATCCCCATGAACGGGATCCTCGGCTTGTCCTGCACTATGGAGATCTGACGGACTCCACCAATCTGATCCGGATCGTTCAGCAGATCCAACCGGATGAGATTTACAACCTCGGGGCCCAGAGCCACGTGGCCGTGAGTTTTGAAAGTCCCGAATACACAGCCAACTCAGACGCTCTCGGGACCCTACGCATCCTGGAAGCCGTCCGAATTCTGGGGTTGACGGAAAAGACCCGCATCTATCAGGCCAGCACCAGCGAACTTTATGGCTTGGTGCAGGAGATCCCCCAGAAAGAAACAACACCGTTCTACCCCCGCAGTCCCTACGGCGTGGCCAAGCTCTATGCCTATTGGATCACGGTGAATTACCGCGAAGCCTATGGCATGTATGCCTGCAACGGCATCCTGTTCAACCACGAAAGCCCCCGACGGGGCGAAACCTTCGTAACCAGGAAAATAACTAGAGGCATGGCCCGCATCGATGCCGGCCTTGACCAGGGACTGTTCATGGGCAACCTGGATTCCCTGCGCGACTGGGGTCACGCCAGGGATTACGTGGAGATGCAGTGGCGGATGCTGCAGCAGGACCATCCCGAAGACTTCGTGATCGCCACGGGCCGGCAGGAGTCGGTGCGGCGGTTCATCGAACTCACCGCCGAAGAACTCGGCTGGGGGGGGATTGTCTGGCAGGGCAGCGGCATTGAGGAGACGGGCGCCCGTCGTGACACCGGTGCCACCGTGGTGCGCATCGACCGGCGTTACTTCCGCCCTGCGGAGGTGGAGACCCTGCTCGGGGACCCGACCCGCGCGCGGGAACGGTTGGGATGGACACCCACCACCACTTTGGAAGAGCTTGTGGCCGAAATGGTCGCCACCGATAAGGAGGAAGCCGCCAAGGAGGCCACCTTGCGCCGCGAGGGTTTCAGCGTCGTCGGTTCGATGGAGAATCCTCCCCAGGTCGGACTGAAGGCCGCGCCGTGAGAACACGCCAAAAACGCCGCTATTGTCGCAGCTGTGACCCTTTCTCATCGCAGCGGATCTCCGCTGGAGCGACCCCTGCTCCAGCGGTCCGCCACCCCTTGCAGCAGCGCAGGGGCCTGAGGCTTTTCCCATGCTGATCTCACCCAACGACCGGATCTTCATTGCCGGCCATCGCGGCATGGCCGGCTCGGCCATCACCCGACGCCTCAAGCAGGAGGGCCACCAGCACCTGCTCACCGTGGGGCGAGCCGACCTCGACCTGATGGACAGCCCTGCGGTGGCGGCGTGGTTCGCCGATCAGCGACCCGATGTGGTGGTGCTGGCGGCGGCGCGGGTGGGGGGGATTCTGGCCAATGCCAGCTATCCCGCCGACTTCCTGCTCGACAACCTCAAGATCCAGCAGAACGTGATCGAGAACGCCTGGCGGCAAGGGGCACGACGCCTGCTGTTCCTTGGCAGTAGCTGCATCTACCCCAAATTGGCCGACCAACCGATCCGGGAGGAGGCCCTGCTCGGGGGGCCGCTGGAGCCCACCAACGCGTGGTATGCCATCGCCAAGATCACCGGCATCCAGCTGTGCCGCGCCCTGCGCCAGCAGCATGGCTTCGACGCGATCAGCCTGATGCCCACCAACCTCTATGGCCCAGGCGATAACTACCACCCCACCAACAGCCATGTGCTGCCCGGTCTGATCCGCCGTTTCCAGGAGGCCCGCGAAGCTGGCTCCGAGGAAGTGGTCTGCTGGGGCAGCGGCCGGCCACGGCGTGAATTCCTGCACGTCGATGATCTGGCGGCTGCGGCCCTGTTCTGCCTGCGCCATTGGCAACCGGGTGTTGAGGATCTTCAGCACATCAATGTGGGAACAGGAACGGACGTGAGCATTCAGGAGCTGGCCACGATGGTGGCCGAAGCGGTGGGATTCCGCGGCCGGATCGCCTGGGACACCTCCAAACCGGACGGCACACCCCGCAAACTGCTGGATGTCAGCCGCCTGGCCGGCCTCGGCTGGCGATCCGCGATCCCTCTGCAGGATGGATTGCGACGCACCGTGGCGGAATTCGTGAGTGAGCGGGCCAGCGGCGCCGAGGTGCGGCTGTGAGGATCCTGGTCACCGGCGGAGCCGGTTATATCGGCAGCCATGCCGTCAGGGCCCTGACCCGGGCAGGTCATCAACCCGTGGTGCTGGACAACCTTGTCTACGGCCATGCCGACATCGTCGAGAAGACCCTGAAGGTTCCCCTGGTTCTGGGTCAGGTGGGCGACCGTGAAGTGCTGGAGCCGCTGCTGCGCGGCCGCCACCCCGCCCTCGACGGGACCCCCCTGGAAGGCAAGCCCATTGAGGCGGTGCTCCATTTCGCCGCCTATGCCTACGTGGGCGAATCGGTCAGCGATCCTGCCAAGTACTACCGCAACAACCTGGGCGATACCCTCACCCTGCTGGAGGCCCTGGTGGCCACCGAGCGCCCGTTGCCGATCGTTTTCTCCTCCACTTGTGCCACCTACGGGATCCCCCAGCAGGTGCCGATCACCGAAGACCATCCCCAGGCTCCGATCAACCCCTACGGACGCAGCAAGTGGATGGTGGAGCAGTTGCTCACCGACTTCGCGGCGGCCTACGGCCTGCCCAGTGTGATCTTCCGCTACTTCAATGCTGCCGGTGCCGATCCTGAGGGCGACCTGGGTGAAGACCACGACCCTGAAACCCATCTGATCCCAAGGGTGCTGGACACCATGAGCGGTCGGGAACCCTATCTGCAGATCTTCGGCGACGATTACCCCACCCCTGACGGCACCTGCATCCGTGATTACATCCACGTGGCCGATCTGGCCGATGCCCACGTCTTGGGCCTGGAAAGGCTGCTGCGGCTGCGGGAACGGGAGGAGTCCGAGCGCAAGCCCCTCATCTACAACCTTGGCAACGGCACCGGCTACTCGGTTCAGCAGGTGATCGAAACTGCCAAAGCCGTGACCGGCCGGGGCTTGCTCGCCCACATGGCCAAGCGGCGGGATGGCGATCCTCCCCAACTGGTGGCCGGGGCTAGCCGGGCCCACCAGGAACTGGGTTGGAGGCCCCGTTTCCCCGAACTGGAAACGATCATCGAGCATGCCTGGGCCTGGCACCAGAGGCGTTACCAGGGCTGAGGGCCCCGCTGACCGGCCAGGGCCTGGCCAAGGGCTCCCCGATGAACACACCTTGGCCGGGCATGGCCACACTGCGCCAGTAGCTCTCGATCAAGGTGTCGCCGCGCCGGTAAAAGCTGAGCAGCAGTCCGGGATCGGGAAACTTGGCTGGAAAGTTGCACGGCTCCACCACCGTTCCATAACTGCCGGTGGCACCGGCCTCGAGCCAGCGAAGCGCACTCATCTGCGGACTGTCGGTCAGCTGTCCCCCCAGGGAGGTGAGGTGATCGGCAACGGCTCCCGGCCGGTAGCGGTTGGTGCGAATCCCGGCAGGGAAGGCCAGCCCGGTGAAATAGGCCATGACATCCTGAGCTCCCACAAGGGCATCGGAAGCGATGACCCTCACCTGGAACCGTGATCCCATGGCGGCCACGACCCGGCCATAGCCTGGGGAACGGCTGTTGCGTTTGGCGTCCCTGGTGCTCAAGAGGTAGGCCGTTCCCGGCGGTGCCGTTCCGTCCGCGGCCACACCCTGCTGAATCAGGCGCCTGGCCATCGCCGGGCTTGTGGCGGCCAGCATCATGCTGGGCCGAACCCCCAGCTGATCCCAGGGACGGCGCACATCGCCGCGGGCAAACAGGGGACTCAAGGCGGTGGTCCGGCAACCGGTGGCGCAGAAGCGTGCGTCCAGGCCGAAGCTGAAGGCACTGGTGATCGACTGGCAGCCGACCCGATAAGGAGCCGCCCAGGCCAGGGCATAGACCTGGACATGGCCTGGAGTCCGGCTGTCCACCGTGCGCTTGAGGCGGCGGAACACAGCCGGGCTCAGCGCCACTTCCCCGGGGGGGAAGCGCACGCGGATCACCTGGTCCGGGGGGATCAGGCGGGCGGCCTGGTAGGTCCGGCCGATGCTCTCGCTGAGGGGATCGGCGGCATTGATGATGATCGCGAGGTGGCGATGGTCAAGGGGACCTTGCGACAATGTCCCGACCCTGGAGACCCGTGACCCGCGCGGGAGGCTCTGGCTGGACGTCAGGGCCAACAGCACCAGTGGTGCAAGCAGTGTGGGCAGCCAGCGGCATCGGGGAGACAGCCGAAGCCCTCTGGAAGACTCAGAGGCCATGGGAGAGCTGACAGCTGTTCTCCCCGGCCTCCGAGGAACCGTCGCCTTGGCCGTATCGATGTAACTTCAGGGGCAGTCGACAGAAGAAACAGCTGACCTGGAGCTCGTCTGGAGCTGAGTCAGAGCCCATTGGACGATGGCCCAAGCCCAAATCCCAGCCTCCCACACTGGCGATGGATCGCCAAAACCACCTTCGCGCAGACACCCGGAGACAACTTAGAATTTGGTGAAGACCGCCTTGCTGTTCCTTGGTCATCAACTACCTCTGTTTCGATTCCCCGGCCAAAGTCTTTGATCAGATTTACTTATCAGATGCGCCGATGCCAGGCAGGTGCCAATCAGGGGTCTCCATCAGTCAAACCCTTGATTCCTGACTTGACATTTTCAGCCCCCATCATGCAGCGCCGTTGATGCCAATTCTCCATCGTATCGCCAGACGACTCCCAGCCTCCCTTGTTGCTCCCCTCACCGATCAGAGACCCGCAGCTCGCCTGATTCGGCATTCGGCGAAGAAATACTGGAAGTTACTGGTACTCAACTTTTCCACCAGCCTGGCCGCCAGCCTCAGCGAAGGCGCCACGCTCGGGATCATTTTCCTTTCAGTCAGCCTCATCAGTGCTCCCGAAAACAGTGATTGGAGCCAAATTTCGGCCCTGGGATCCCTTAATCATTTTCCTTGGCTGCAAGGCTGGCTCAATAGCGCCCTCAGCACCCGCACAGGGCGCGACGGGATCTTTGTGCTGCTCTTGGCCACGGCCGTGGCCCTGCAAGCCCTCATGGCACTGACCAGCTATGTGAACAGCATCAGCACAGCCGTGATGGGGGCACGGATGGGCACGGAAATTACCGCAAAGCTGAACGATCGTGTGCTGTCACTGAGTTTCGCCTGTGCCAGCCGGTACCGCATCGGCGACCTGCTGAACTACGTCGGCTCCGGCGGCGGCACCGTTCAGCAAGAGATCTCCCTGGCCAGCGGGCTCTTGATGAACAGCCTGCAGCTGTTGATCTATCTGGTCATCCTGGTGGCCATCTCCCCATGGCTGCTTCTCGTGGCCATCGCGATGGCCGGCGTCATGCAGACGGTCCAGAAGCTACTGCTACCCCGCATACGCAGGAACTCACGGGAGCAACAGAGCGTGAATGTGGAGCTCTCCAGCCACCAGAACGAACAGATTCAAGGCCTCCGGTTGCTGCACAGCATGGGCCAGCTGGAAAGCTCCAGAACCAAACTGAAAAGGTTGCTCACCGAAAGCAAGAGGCTGTCGATCCGGCAGAGCAAACTGTCCAACATGGTGCAGCCCATTTCCAACATGCTGCCGATCATCTCCATCGCCGTGATCGCAGCGCTCAGCCTCTTGGTGTTCAAAGATCGCACCAGCGGGGTACTTCCGAGTCTGGTGACCTTCATCATCGCCTTGCAGAGACTCAACCAGCGGGTCGGGAGCTTAACAGGACTCGCCACAAGCTACGCCGCCAACAGCGCCAATGTGGAACGGCTCAACGACATTCTGCGCGATGACGACAAGCAATTCATCCGCACAGGAGGTATTCCCTTCACGGCGCTTCATGCGGGGATCGAACTGGATCACGTCTCTATGCGCTATAGCCGCGACCTCCCAGAGGCTCTTTCGTCCATCCAGCTCAGCATTGGGCGCGGCCAGACTGTCGCCCTGGTCGGCTCCAGTGGCGCCGGCAAGAGCTCCATCGCCGATCTGCTGGTCGGTCTCTATGACCCAACCGGCGGGAGAATTCTCATCGACGGTGTCGACTTTCGCGGCATCAACCTTGCCAGCTGGCAGCAACGGCTTGGGGTCGTCAGCCAGGACACCTTCCTTTTCAATGCCAGCATCGCCAGCAATATCGGTTTCGGCGTCGAGAGCGCGACTCTTGAGGACATCATGGAGGCGGCTGCCAAAGCCCAGGCCGCTGGCTTCATCGCCAACATGCCTGAGGGCTACGACACCAAGATCGGCGAACGCGGCTACCGACTCAGCGGCGGCCAACGTCAGAGGATTTCCTTGGCCAGAGCGATTCTGAGAAGGCCTGAACTGCTGATCCTCGATGAGGCCACCAGTGCCCTCGACAGCCAGAGTGAACGGCTGGTACAGCAGGCCATCGAGCAGTTCGAACGTCAGCACACCGTCCTGGTGATCGCCCACCGCCTCAGTACGATCGTCAACGCCGATATCATTTGCGTGATGTCGGAGGGAAGGATCTTGGAGCGGGGCCGTCACCACGAGTTACTGGCCCAGTCCGGTCTATACGCCAAGCTCTGGAGCGATCAATCGAAGCATCCCCAGCAGATATCCATGGCGGCGAAATCTGTCTGATACACCCCAAGCTCATAAGCATGCACAGCCACGATCGCCACAATCCGATGGAACATTAAAGATGATCATTGCCTGCACGATCGACAACAACTACATCCGGCACTGCGCCGTGATGCTGAAGTCGCTGCAGCTGTCCAATCCGACTGAATCCATCAGCGTCTACATCCTTCACGGTGTCATTGATGCCGATGAGCGTGCCCGTCTGGCGGCCTATCTAGGCGAGTTTCTGCCTTCGGTCTCCTTCATCCAACTGGACGAGGAGATGCTTTCCGGTTTTCCAGTTTTCGGCCACATCACCCTGGCCACCTACTTCCGGCTGTTGCTGCCGGCGGCGCTTCCCCATGCGGTGGAGAAGGTTCTTTATCTGGATTCCGATCTGATCGTGGTGGACTCGATCCGTGAACTCTGGGAGTCGGCTCTCGAGGAGAACAGCATTGGTGCCGTGGAGGATCACAACCAGGAGTTCGACCGCAACCGCCTTGGCCTGGCTGAGGGGTCCATGGTGTTCAATGCGGGCGCGATGCTGATCGACCTGGGCCGCTGGCGCAGGGACAACATCCTGGCCACGGGACTGGAGTTCGCCCGCACCCATCCCGAGCGCATCAAACACTGGGACCAGGACGTGCTCAACTCCCTGCTCGAAGCCCGCTGGCGGTCCCTCGACTGGCGCTTCAATGCCCTTCCCCACCTCTGGATGCACCCGGAGTACACCGATGCCAGCACCCCCAACGGCCGGCAAGCTGAGGCGACCCGGGCCAACCCCGCCGTGATCCACTTCGCTGGTTCAGGAGTGGCCAAGCCCTGGCACCATCGGTGCACCCATCCCTGGCGCCAGCGCTACCTGGAGATCCGCCAGCAGACCCCCTGGGCAGGCCTGCCCCTGGAGGGGGTCCCGATCCCGTCCCCGGGCGACCGCCTCAGGACATTTCGCTCCCAGATCAAGCGTGCGGGCAAGCGGATGCTCGGCAAGCTGAGGCCCTAAAAATCCATGACCGTCCAGCTCGGCGACCACCGACTCACCTGCATCGGCTACTGCGACAGCACGGAGGCGGACCTACTGGGACGCTTCCTGCGCCAGGGAAGCCGCGCTCTGGCGAACAGGGAAGGGGAATACACGCTGGTGATCGAGACCGACGCTGGGGATGTGACGGTGGTCACCTCACCCGTCGGGGCCACGCACTATTACTACGCCGAACACAGTGGCCGTCTCATCCATGGCGATCAGGTGGCGGAGATCCTGCGTCGCAGCGGCCTGGAGTGGCGCTGGAACTGGCAGGCCCTCGGCGATCTCTGCCAGCTGGAGAACCTGACGGACAACCAGACGCTCCATCCGGACATCCATCGGGTTCCGCCGGGCAGCATCCTGCATTTCACCGACGGCCGCGTGGCGCTGCGCTCCGAGTCGGTCCTGGACAGGATCCCGGCGGCCCCCGCTGACCCGGACGCCGCCGTCGAGGCGCTCAATGCCTCCGTCCTCAGGCTGGCAGGGGACAACCCCTACCTGTCCCTGTCGGGCGGATTCGATTCCAGGGTGATCCTGGCGTCGATGCTGCGCCAGGGACTGCGCCCCCATCTGATCACCATGGGACGGGAGGAGGCCACCGACGTCCAGGTGGCCCGCCACATCGCCCGGCGCTTCGATCTACCCCATCAGCTGATCAACCTGGACCTGGAGGAATTCTTCGCCCACGGTCCCAGCATCTCCAGCCTCACCAACGGCACCAAGACCGCCTGCCACTGGCACACCTTCCTCTACCCCCTGAAGGCCGCGATTCCCGCCGATGCCACGTTCTTCGTTGGCACCCTGGGGGAATTCGCCCGTACCTATTACTTCGACCGGGGCTGGCTCGGCCGCTTGGCGTCGGTGGCCCCTGAAGCCGCCCTGGGCCAGTTCTGGCGGATGAAGGTGGATCGTCACCTCAGCTTCTCAGCCGAGGAACTACGTCATGTGGCCCCACCGCTGGCCGCCCAGTTGATGCCGGAGGGTCGCGGCCAGCGCGCCGCCAAGCTTGCCGGCTTCTGTCGGGGAGGGTTCCTCGAAGGCCTCACCCGCTACTACTTCGAGCAACGGGTGCCCAACTTCTACGCCAATGGCATCCGCATGTACCGGGCCTCCAGCGCCTGGCGATCCCCCTTCCACGATCGTCGCTGGATCGAGGCGATCTGGAATCTCCCCGATGGCTGGAAGCTGGGCTCCAACTGGCACCGCCACGCCATTGCCCGCAACTGCCCTGAGCTGCTCGCGTTTCCAGAGGAGAACGGCTTCGACAAGAGCCGCATGCTGGCCAAGGCCCCGCCCCTCTACTGGACACCTCCCCTGAGGCGAGCCCGTTACGTGAGCTACGACCTCAGCGCCGACTGGTACCGCGACCCCCGCATGCATGCCTTCCTGCTGGAGCACGGCGGGCTGATCGAGGATCTGGTGGATCCGGACCTGCTCAGCCGGATTCTGGACGCCCATCGCAACGGCATCGACAGGACCCGAACCCTGGCCTTCCTGCTGACCCTGATCTACTGGAAGCAGGTGATCACCCCATGAGGGTGCTGTTCGTCTCCCACATGGCCAGCCGCAGTGGGGCCCCCCTGCTGCTGCTCTGGCTGGTGCGCTGGCTGATGCAACACGAGTGCGGCATCGACCCAGCCGTGGTCCTGCTCAGCGATGGGCCCCTGCGGCCCGAGTTCGAAGCGCTGGCCCCCACCACGGCCTGGAGCCAGCCCCTGTTTCAGCCCCTGATCAAGCGCCTCGCCGCCAGGCTGGGCCGGGGACAGCCCAGCAGTCCCGCCGGCCTGCTGGAGGCGGCGGTGCAGCACCACCAGCCCGACCTGATTTACCTCAACACCCTGGTGCTGGGCCAGCACCTGAAGGGCCTCAGCGCCGACTCCGCGCGGCCGGCCTGTCTCAGCCACGTCCATGAACTCGAAACCACCCTCGCCACCATGAGCACCCCGGAGGCTGTGGCCCGCCAGCTGGCCCTCTCCAGCGAAGTGGTGGCCTGCGCCGCAGGGGTCAGGCAATCCCTGCACCTCCAGCACGGTCTCCCCCTGGAACGCTGCTCGGTGATTCCGGAGTTCGTTCCTTTCTCTGCTCAGGGCCATGGTCCAACTGCGGAGCCACCTGTCCCTTTGGAGGGGGAGGCCAGGGATCCATGCCTGGAGCGCCTTGAGATGGCCCTCGAGAACGGCACCTTCGTGTTCGGGTTCGCCGGCCAGGCGATCGCCCGCAAGGGGTTCGACCTCTTACCCCAGCTGGTCAGGGAATGCGAGCGGGTTTTCGCCGGAACGTCCTTCCTTGCGGTCTGGCTCGGGGCCGCTCCGGCTCAGGAAGAGGTGATGATGGCCCAACGCGATCTGCGTCTGTTGCAGCTGGAACACCGCGCTTTGCTGCTGCCGCCGATGCCCACGGGCATCGACGTGATCCGTCGGTATGCGGTTCATGGGCTGCTCTCAAGGGAGGATCCTTACCCCGTGGTCGCCCTTGAGGCGGCCGTCTCGGCGGTACCCACCGTGTGCTTCCGCGACGGGGGTGGCATCGCTGATTTCGTGGCCGATGGCTGCGGAGTGGCGGTTGACTATCTCGACCTGGAGGCCTTCGCAACCGCCCTGCACCGGCTCAGCATCGACCCGGAAACGCGCCGACACCTGGGGGAACGCAGCCGGGCCAGGGTGCTGCAGGAGTCCAGCATCGATGCGGTAGCGCCCCAGCTGCTCGCGTGCATGCAACGGGCCGTGGCGGCAGGAGCCCGCCGTGGTTGAGCTGCCCCTTCCCAGCTCCCACCGTCTCTACGGCTGGCCCGGGAGTGAGGCGATCGCCGTGCCCGAATGGTCCAATGCCGATCCAGCTCGACCGCTCTTCTCCATCGTCATCCCCACCCTCAACCAGGGGCCCTACATCGAGGACACCCTGCTCTCGATCCTCTGGCAGGGCTATGACAACGTCGAAATCATTGTGGTGGACGGGGGCAGTACCGACGAAACCCCGGCGGTGCTGGAGCGCTACCGCCCCTGGATCTCGGTGTTGATCAGCGAGCCCGACCGGGGCCAGTCGGACGCCATCAACAAGGGGTTCCGCCGGGCCAGCGGTTCGATTCTGGCCTGGCTCAACTCCGACGACTTCTACCTTCCTGGTGCCTTCCACACCGTGCTGGCCTGCTTCGCCGCCCAGCCCGGCCGCCGCTGGGTGATCGGCAGCGGCGACATCATCAGCGCCGACCAGCACTTCCTGCGCCACGTGCCCGCCCGCGAGGGTTCGGCCGAGACCCTCCTGGCCATTGAGAACGGCTGCTTCCTGCTGCAGCAGAGCTGCTTCTGGAGCGCCTCGCTCTGGCAGGAGGCCGGGGGCCAGGTGGACGAGGGCCTGAGCCTGTTGATGGATTACGACCTCTGGTGGCGCTTCTCGCAGCGCTGCTCCGGCATCGTCACCCAGGAGAAACTGGGGGCGATGCGCTACTACTCCACCGTGAAGACCCGACGCCAGGGGGAACGCTTTCCGTCCGAACTGGCCACCATCTATGCCCGCTATGGGGCCAGCGAGCCGCTGGAGCGGCTGGTGCAACGCCTGCTGAAGGAGAAATCCGCCCTCGGCGAGCGCCTCCAGGCCCTGGAACAACAACTGCCGGTGCGGCTGTTGCGGCGGCTGCGGCTCCTCCCCAGAGCATGAGTACACCCGAACTGTTCGTGGGCATCACCAGCTGGAACAGCGCGCTGTTCCTTCCCCACTGTCTGGAGGCGCTCCAGGCCACCACCCGGGGCCTGGAAACCCACGTCTGCGTGCTGGATAACGGCTCCACCGACCACTCCGTGGCGATCGCCAGCGAGCGCGGGGCCGAGGTGGTGCAGCGCCGCTGCAGCCAGCCGGACGCGCTCAATGCCCTGCTGCGCCGATCCCGCTCCCCGTACACCCTGCTGCTGCATGCGGATGTGATCCTGCTGTCACCGCAGTGGTTCCACATCTGCCGTTCCCGGCTTACCGATGGGGTGGCGCTGGTGTCGCCACAGGACATCGGCTGCGGACCGCTCACCCGTCCCTTCGGTGCCGGCATGCCGGAGAGCTCCTTCCTGCTGATGCACACGCAGCGGTTCCGCCGCTGCCGGCGCCTCCACTGGCGACGCAAGGGACGCTGGCCGCGACCGCGGCTTGAGGTCGACTTCCACGGCCCCCACATCACCCACCACCTGCCGCAGGAGCTGAAGCGCCGCCGGCTTACCTGGGTGCCCATGGACGTCTACGTCTCCAACCGGGCCAGCGAACCGCTGTTCACACCGACCTCCCCACCGGCGGTCTGGAGCGACGAACTGGCCTATCTGCGCTACGGACTCGGCAACTTCTACGGCCTCGACGGCACGATCACCCACTACCACAACTGGTACGACCGGATCGTCGCCCGGGAGAAGAGCGAAACGGCGCCGACCACGGGCCGCAAGGATTTTCCAGTGGAGTTCATCCGCTCCTACACCCAGCGCCTGCTGGAGGACTACGGCGCCGGCAGGCTGGAGCTGCCCACCGACCTCAGCACCACCCGCACCCCCAAGGCGCTCTAGCCCCATCCCTTCCTCCATGACCGGTCCTTCGCCACCACGGCCGATCGCCGCCCACTTCCTGCTGGTGCCGGAGCTGCTGCATTCGCCCCCCAATGAGGCGATCATCTCGGCCCTGCTGGAGAACGGCTTTGATGTCCACGTCTACGCCCCCGGGCCCTGTGGCAGCACCGCCCCCTACGGAGAAAGGGTCACCACCCACCCGGTGTCCTATGCCATGCGCTGGCTACTCGGTCAGGCCTGGCGCCCCCGCTGGCACCGCTACAGCTGCTTTTCCGGCACTACTGAGGATCCGATCGCTGTGGTGGGCCTCCTGGCCCGTCTGCACCGCCGTCCCTCCTTCATCCTGGGGGACGAGATCCGCGCCGGCAGCTACCGGGGGCCCCGCTCAAAACGCTGGAAGCAGCTCTGCCTGGACGCCTACCGGCGGGCGCGCTTCACGATCGTCAACGACACCCACCGGGTACCGCTGGTGCGCGACTACGCCGGCCTGCCGCCGGCCCAGCCGGTGCTGGTCTATCCGGGCTGCTTTCGCCACCCGCCGGAGCGGGATCCGACCCTGCGGCAGCGGCTGCGCCAGAGCTGGGGGATCGGGCCCGACGCCCTCACCCTGGCCATCTCCGGGGGCTTCAACCTCACCGCCGGCGCCGACTGGCTGCTCGACGCCCTGCACGAGGACCCCTCCCTCTGCGCCGTGATCCAACCCCTGGGGGTGGACCCCCTGGCTCTCTACCTGCTGCGGCGCCTGAGTCTGGGTGGCCGGCTCCACATCGAGACGGGTCGGCTGTCCTGGCAGGAGGCCTGGCGATCAACCGTCGGCTACGACATCGGCCTGGCCATCTACACCAATCCGGCGCCCCAGTTCCAGGCCATGGGGGTCAGCTCGAATCGGCTGTGCATGTACCTGGCCATGGGGGTGCCGGTGATCTGCAGCCGCCAGCCCAGTTTTCAGTTCGTCGAGGACTTCGGCTGCGGCGTGATGGTGGACGATGGCGCTGGTTTTCTGGCGGCGGCCCACCACCTCGGGGCCGACCTGGACGCCCGGAGGGAGGACTGTGCCCGCTGCTTCCACGACCACATCCGCCCCCAGGAGCGCTACCGCGGCCTGGTCGAGGCCATCGGCACCCTCGGGCGCCCCTGAGGCGGGAGCCACCACCAACGCCATGAACCGCTCCAGCCTCAACCTGCGCCTTTACCTTGCCGCCAGGGCCGTGGTGCACGGCAGCCGTCGCCGCATCCCGCGGGCCCTAGTGCCGGCGCGGCGGCCCCTGGGGGATCGCTTCACGATCGCGATCACCACCTTTGAGGCCCGCTACGAGACCTACTTCCGCCCGCTGTACATCGCGTTGCGACGCAGCTTTCCCGAGGTGCCGATCCTGGTGGCCGTCAACGGCCATGGCGATCCCGCCAGCCAGAGCCGCTATCTGGAACGGATCTGCCGCGAGTTGGCCAGCGGCGAGCCACCCCATCGACGCTTCCTGCTGCACGATCGGGTGGTGGGGCTCTGCCAGCTCTGGAATGAACTGCTCCAGGCCAGCCCGACGGCCACCACCCTGGTGCTCAACGACGATCTGCGCATCGACCCCTTCCTGCGGCGCTGGGCCGAAGCCATGGACTGGGAGTCGGTGGACCTCAGCCTGCTGAACAACACCTGGTCCCACTTCGCCATCGGCCGCCACTGCTGGCAGCGGATCGGCGCCTTCGACCAGAGCTTCAGTGGCATCGGCTTCGAGGACATGGACTACACCGCCCGGGCCTCCCTCGCGCGGGTGCGGATCGGGGGTGTGGCCTGTCCCTACCTGCACCATGCGAACGACCAGCCCGACACCACCTCCTTCGACGGCCAGTCGGAACGGGTCTGGGGCAAGTACACCTCCGCCAACCAGGAGGCGTTCTTCCGCAAGTGGGAGCGCTGCCCGGAGCCGGAGGGCACCTACATCCGCCAGCTCGGCCAGCACGTGCGGCCCGTCGCCCCCCTGCCGCCCCTGCCCGTGCCGCCCCTGAACGCCGCCGGGCCAGGGATCATGCACCTGGATCGGACACCATGAGGGTCCTGGTGCTCGCCCCCTCCGCCTATCTGCTCGGCGGGGTCCAGGACTGGCTGGCCAGCCTGGTTCCGGGCCTGCGGGCCGGCGGGCACGAGGTGACGGTGGCGGTTCCCAATGGCGACCACCACCGCCATGGCCCCTACGACCAGGCCTATCCGGCGCTTTCAGCCCAACCGCTCGCCAACCCCAGTGGCAGCGCCGAAGGCAGGATTCGTGCCATCGCCGACCTGCTGGGAGGGCTCAATCCCCAGCTCGTGCTCGGCGTCAACCTGGTCGATCTCTATCCCGCGGCCCAACGGGCCCGTCGCCAGGGTCGCTTCCACGGACGGGTGGTGATGACGTTGCACGCGCTGCAGGCGGAGTACTTCGACGACCTGCGGCGCCACGGCGACGGCATCGACGCGGTGATCGCCACCAATCGGCTGGCCTGCCGGCTGGCGAGCGAGCTGGGCGGGATGGATCCCGGCAGGGTGCTCTATGCCCCCTATGGCGTGCCGGTGCCGCCCTGGCAGGCCCCCGAAGGCGATCCGGCCGCCACTTTGAAACTGGCCTGGGTGGGCCGGCTGGAGCAGGCCCAGAAACGGGTGCACGATCTGCCGCCGCTGCTGACAGCTCTCGAGGCCCTGGGCCTCAATCTGCAGCTCAACATTGCCGGCGACGGCGAGGAGCGTCCGTCCCTGGAGCGATCCCTGGCGCCCTGGATCGGGCGGGGCAGCGTGCGGATGCTCGGCCACGTCGACCAGCCCCGCCTGGCCAAAGAAATCTATGGAGATCACCATGCCCTGGTGATCACCTCGGCCTGGGAAACGGGCCCGATCGTGGCCTGGCAGGCCATGGCCAGTGGCATGGCGGTGGTCAGCAGCCGCTATGTGGGGTCGGGCCTGGAGGGGGCCCTGGAGCACGACGCCACGGCCCTGCTCTTCCCCTGCGGCGATGTCGCCGCCGCCGCCGCCCAACTGGCACGGCTGCGGCAGGGCGCCCTGCTGCAGCGGCTGTCCCGGGCCGGCCACGCCCTGGTGGCCAGGCGCTACAGCGGGAGTGCCTCCCTGGCGGCCTGGCGACGGGCCCTCACACAGGTGATGGAGCTTCCCTGGCTCCCAGAGATCCCCCCTGAACCGGATCCGGCCCCCGCCGGGCGGCTGGATCGCTGGCTGGGCCGCCGCCGCGGTGAGGATCTGCGCCGACTGCTGGGGCAGCGCTTCCGCCACCACAGCGCCGGCAGCGAGTGGCCCCATTCCAGCGGCGCGAGCGATGGGGCGGCGGAAGCGGCATTGCTGGCTGCGGCGGGCCGGCTCGACCATCCCAGTGCTCCCCATGGCTGAACCGACAAGACCCTCCCGGAAGGAGTGGTTGGGCGTCTGGCTGAAGGAGCGACTGCGCTACGAGTGGTTGCTGCGCCGGCCCGCGCCAGCTCACCTGGCGATCGCCAACCGCGACGAGCGGCTGGAGGCGGCCCCCGATGGCGGTGGCCAGGCCTGTCTGTGGCGCTTCACCTCCCGCCTGCATGCGCCCCGGCTGCAGCCGGAACTGGGCCGGCGCCTGCTGGAGCGCTGCCTGGTGGCCGCGCCGATCCGCCGCCGCGGCGCCCCCCTCTGGGGCGAGGGGCCGCCGCAGCTGAGCGTGCTGATCGGCCACCGGGGCCTTGAGCGGCTGCCCCTGCTGCTGGCCACCCTGGAGTCCCTGGCCGCCCAGGAGAACGTGCGGCTGGAATGCCTGGTGATCGAGCAGGACAGCGAACCCCGCATCGCCGACCGACTACCGCCCTGGGTGCGCCACGTCCATGGGCCCCTGCCCGACCCCACCGCCCCCTACAACCGCTCCCACACCTTCAACCTCGGCGCCCGCGAGGCCCGCGCGCCCGTGCTGCTCCTGCACGACAACGACATGCTCGTGCCGGCCGGCTACGCCCGCCGCCTGCTGGAGAAGATCGCCCGCGGCTACGCGGTGGTGAACCCCAAGCGGTTCGTTTTCTACCTCAACGAGGTCCACAGCGCCTCGGTGCTGGCCGGCTCCGACGACTACACGGCGCGGCCCGCCGAGGCGATTGTCCAGAACCTGGAGGCGGGGGGCTCGATGGCGATCACGGCCGAGGCCTATGCCGCCATCGGTGGCATGGACGAGGGCTTCGTCGGCTGGGGCGGCGAAGACAACGAGTTCTGGGACCGCTGCCTCACCCGGCCCACCTGGATCTGGGGCTATGAGCCGATCGTGCACCTCTGGCACCGCGGCCAGCCCCTCAAGCACCAGCGGGACAACCCCAACCTGGAGCGGGCCCGGGCCGTGATGCAACGCCCCGCCCTCGAGCGCATCGCCGCCCTGCGGCCCGCCCCGGTGCCCGGCCTGGTCAGCACGATCATCCCGGTGCACAACCGCGCCGCCCTGCTGCGCGAAGCGGTAGCCAGCGTGCTTGAGCAGGACCACCGGCCGATCGAGATCGTCATCGTCGACGACGGCTCCAGCGACGACACCGTCGAGGTGGCCGACGGCCTGGCCGCCGCCCATCCGGACCTCATCCGGGTGATCCACCAGCCCAACAGCGGACCCGGCGCCGCCCGCCAGCGGGGCCTGGACCACAGCCGCGGCGAGTTCGTTCAATACCTCGACAGTGACGACCTGCTGCTGCCCGGCAAGTTCAGCGCCCAAGTGGGGGCCCTGACGCGCTCCCCCGACGCCCGGATCGCCTACGGCCCCAGCCTGGAGGAGGACCATTCCCAGCACCCCATCCAGCGCCGCGGCCCGATGCGGGCCACCGGCCGACCCCTGGAGCGCCTGTTCCCCCTGCTGCTGCTGGAGCGCTGGTGGACCACCAGCTGTCCGCTCTATCGGCGCGACCTGCTCGACCGCATCGGCCCCTGGCAGCCATGGATCAATGAGGAGGACTGGGAGTACGACGGCCGGGCCGGCGCGACCGGGGCGCCCCTGGTGTGGGTGCCGGTGCCGGTGTCGGTGCGGCGGATCCACATGGGCGACGACCACCTCAGCGACCGCGGCCACCTGGACCCCCGCAAGCTGGCGGACCGGGCCAGGGCGCAGGAGTCCCTGCTGCGCAGCGCCCTGGCCGCCGGCGTCGACCGCCGCAGTCCCGAGATGGCGCGCTTCTCCCGCTCCGCCTTCCTGCTCAGCCGCCAGTGTGGCGCCGCCGGTGCGGAGCAGGCCTCAGAGCGGCTGTTCCAGCTCGCACGACACACCGGTTCCTGGCAACGGCGCCGAAGGGTGGAATTCCTGGCCTACCGGCTGCTGGCCGCCGTGCTGGGCTGGAGCCGGGCGGCCCGCCTGAGCATGGGGTTCCGGACACGGCTGCAGCAAGGCCCCCGCCCAGGGAGGAACATGACCTGAGCTGATGCAGAAGCCTGTGGAGCTTGAAACCGGCACGGCGCCGCTGGTCTCGGTGGTGATGGGCGTTCGCAATGGCGGCGCCAGCCTCGCCGCCAGCCTTGATTCCCTCACCAGCCAGGAGGGGGTGAATCTGGAGATCGTGGTGATCAACGACGGCTCCAGCGACGACACCGGCGCGCTGCTGGCAGCCCGCGGCGCCAGTGAGCCGCGCCTGCGGGTACTGGAACGGCAGGGACGGGGCCTCACCCGCTCGCTGATCGAAGGCTGCCAGGTGGCCCGCGGCTGCTTCATCGCCCGCCAGGACGCCGGCGACATCTCCCTTCCCGGCAGGCTGCAACGCCAGCTGCGCTGCCTGCAGGAGAACCCCGACGCCAGCCTCTGCTCCACCCATGTGCGCCTGGTGGTGCCCGAGGGAGCCACCGTGCGGGTGAACGCGCCGCAGCCAGAGGAGCTCGCCGATGGCCTCACCGGACCCGCCATCCACGGCTCGGTGATGCTGCGCCGCAGCGCCTATGAACGGGCCGGAGGCTACCGACCGATGTTCTACTTCGCCCAGGACATCGATCTGTGGAGCCGCATGGTGGAGGTCGGCAGCCACCTGGTGGTGCCGGAGGTGCTTTACGAGGCCACCCTCTCCCCCGGATCGATCAGCGGGTCACGGCGCCAGGAGCAGGAGGCCTTCCACGCCCTGATCGTGGCGGCCACCCAGGCGCGCCGCGGCGGGCAGCCGGAGACCCCCGTCCTGGCCGAGGCGGAGGCCCTGAGCGATCGCTGCCGCGGCTTGCGGGCCCAACCCCGCCGGCAAGCCGATGGGGCCTACTTCATCGGCGCCTGCCTCAGCGGCGAGCGGCCTGACCTGGCCCGCCACTATCTGCGCCAGGCCCTAAGCCTCAACCCCTGGCACCTCAAGGCCCGACTCAAGCTAGCCACCCTGCCATGACCCTCAGCGTCGCGATCCCCACCTACGGCCGCGATCAGGTGCTGATCGACAGCGTCGCCGCCCTGCTGGCCCTGGATCCCCCCCCCTTTGAGCTGCTGGTCGTCGACCAGACGCCCCGCCACGACCCGGAGTGCGAAGCCCAGCTGAGCGTCTGGCAGGCGCAGGGAAAGATTCAGTGGCTGCGGCTGCCGACTCCCTCGATCACCGGCGCCATGAACGTGGCCCTGCAGGAGGCCCGCGGCGACAGGGTGCTGTTCCTCGACGACGACATCCTGCCTGGCCTTGAGCTGCTCAACGCCCATGCACGGGCCGGAGCTGCCAGCAGCGAGGCCATGCTCGCCGGCCGGGTGCTGCAGCCCTGGCACCAGGGCTGCAGCGATCCGGAAGAGGGACCCTTCCTGTTCAACAGCCTGCGGCCCCGCACGGTGGCGGAATTCATGGGGGGCAACGTGGCCATCCCCCGCCAGCTGGCCCTGGAGCTGGGGGGGTTCGACCAGAACTTCGTGCGGGTGGCTTACCGCTTTGAAGCCGAATTCGCCCACCGCTGGCGCCAGGCCGGCCATCCGATTCAGTATGTGCCCGGCGCCCTGATCCACCACCTCAGGGCCGAGCGGGGCGGAACCCGCAGCTACGGCAAGCACCTCACCACGGTGAAGCCCGACCACGCCGTGGGGCGCTACTACTTCCAGCTGCGCACCCAGCCCCTGACCGTGGCTCTGGCGGCCTGCCTGCGCGGCTGGTTGGGGTCGGTGCGCAGCCGGCACCACCTGCGCCATCCCTGGTGGATCCCTCCCACGCTGGTCGCCGAAGGACGGGGCCTGGTCTGGGCTTTGCGCCTGCAGAAGCGGGGTCCGGCCCTGCTGCCGACGCGCCGGCGCCGGCTGCTGATCGCCGGCAGCCATCCGGTGCAATACCAGACACCCCTGTTCCAGACCCTCGCCAAGGCCCCCGGTGTGCGCAGCGACGTGCTCTATCTCACCCTTCCGGACGCCCGGACCCAGGGGCTGGGATTCGGGGTTGCCTTCGAGTGGGACGTGCCGCTGCTGGAGGGCTACGCCTGGCACGAAGCCACCAGCGGCCGGGGCCGCGGCATCACCTCCGGCTACCGGGGTGTCTGGCTGGCACGCCCCCTGGCGGAGCTGGGGTTCGGTCCAAGCCGGGAGCGGCCCGATGCCCTGCTGCTGACCGGCTGGCACTTCCTGGGCATGGTGCAGCTGTTCATCGCCGCCCGCCTGCAGGGCCTGCCGGTGCTGCTGCGAATGGATTCCAATGCCTTCCGCCCCAGACCCTGGCCCCTGACACTCGCCTACTGGTTGCTGTTCCGGGGGGTCGACGTCGGTCTTCCCGTCGGCACGGCCAATGCCCGCTGGTACCGCCAGTTCGGTGTCCCCCAGAAGCGGTTGGTGCCCTCGCCCCACTTCGTCGACAACGCCTACTTCAGCGACAGGGCCGGCGCCCTGCGCCCGCGCCGGGAGGAGCTGCGCCAGGACTGGGCCATCCCCCAGGAGGCCTTCTGCTTTCTGTTCGCCGGCAAGCTGCAGCCCAAGAAACGTCCGCTCGACCTGCTCGAAGCGCTGCGGCAGCTGGTGATGGAGCCCCTGTCCCACCCGGTGCATCTGTTGATCGTGGGCACAGGCCCCCTGGAGGAGGCCTGCAGGGCGCTGGCCAGCCAGCAAGGCCTGCCGGTGAGCTTCGCCGGCTTCCTGAACCAGTCCGCCATGCCGTCGGCCTACGCGGTGGCCGACAGCCTCGTACTGCCCTCCGACCACGGCGAAACCTGGGGCCTGGTGGTGAACGAGGCCATGGCCTGCGGGCTGCCGGCGATCGTGAGCGACCAGGTGGGATGCGCCGAGGATCTGGTGCTCGAGGGCCGCACGGGCCTGGTGAGCCCCGTCGGCCAGCCAGCGGCCCTGGCCGTGGCCATGGGCCGGATGGCCGCCGATCCCGTCGCCGCCGCCCGCATGGGGGCAACGGCAAGGGAGTTGGTCAACAGCCACTACAGCGTGCGCAACGCCACCGAGGGAATCCTGGCAGGGCTGGCCCTGCTGGAGCAGCGCTGAAATGCCCAAGGCCCTGATCCTCTCTCTGCAACCCCCGGGGGGCAGCGGCGTCCAGGCCCGTCGCTACGCCAAGCTGCTGCCCCATCTGCCAGCGGCAGGCTGGGAGTTCCATGTCGTCGGTCCCGACCCCCGGCTGGATGCCGTCACACCGGAGCCCTGCCCCGGCCAGGACCGGTTCTGCCACTACAGCCAGCGGGTCTCCCGCTCCCATCGCTGCTCCATCCGCAAGAACCGCCGCCGGACCGGCACCCCAATCCATCTGTGGTTCGGCCTGCGGCAGCTGATCCATGGCCAGTTGGAGCGGCTGATCGGCCACGACCCCCAGAGCCACACCCTTGAGGGCCTCAGGGCCACGGCCCTGGAGACGGCAGCGACGATCCCGTTCGATCTGGTGGCCGGCATCTGCCCGGATTTCCGCGTGCTCGAGGTGGCCCGGGACGTGGCCAGGCAACTCGGCCAACCCTTCATCGCCATCTACGACGATCCCTGTGGCCATCGGGAGAAGGGCCTGTTTCACCCGGCCCACCCCGAGCGCCAGCGGGCCGTGCTGGCCGGAGCGGCGGGGGCCGTGTTCGCCTCACCCCTCACCCTCGAGCGCTACCGGGAGCAGGGCCTGCTGGGAGCCACCCCAGCCAGCTTCCTGCCGGACTCCTTCGAGGTCGGCGAAGCCTCCCCACCAACGGCCGGGACAGGCCCGGCGGCCCCCGCGGAGCCAACGGCCGCAGCCCGCACACTGACCCTGTTTCACCCAGGCAACCTGGGGCCATGGCGGCCGATCGAACCCCTGCTGGAAGCCGTGCGTCACTGGCAGAAGAGTGGCCAGGGCCCGCTGCGGATTCTTCTCTACGGCTACCTCTACGAAGCGGCCCGAACGGCCATCCGCACTGACGCCAGCCTGCGCCCCATCTTCAGGGTCCATGCCGCGGTGAGTCATGAACGCTCCCACCAGCTCGCCGAGGCCGCCGATGCGCTGCTGGTTCTGATCGGACCGCGCCACACGGACAACCTGCCCTCGAAATTCTTCGAGTATCTCCCCCACACCACCCCAGTATTGGTGGCCGGACCGGCGGGCAACCCCCTGCAGGCCATCCTCGACGACCTGCACAAGGGCCTCTACTGCGACATCGAAAGCAGCGCGGCCATCTTCGACGCCCTGGTCACGTTGCAACGCCAGGCCGGCTCCTACCGGGACCACCAGCGCCACAACCCAGACGCCATCGGCGCCTACGCCGCCCCCCGGGTGGCCAGGGCCTGGGGCACGGCCTTCGATCGCTTCCTGGCGGCTCGTCCCTTGCCATGAGGGTCCTGCATGTCATCCCCTCGATCAGCCCGCTGCGGGGCGGTCCCAGCCGGGCCGTGATCGACATGGTGGCGGCCCTGCGCCTCCAGGACGTGGACGCCACCATCCTCACCACCAACGACCATGGCCCGGGCTTGCATCCTGATCTGGTCACCGGGCGCTGGCAGTGGCACCAGGGGGTGCCGGTGCTGGCCTTTTCCCGCTGGAGCCCGCCCGTGGCGGCGCTGAGGGAATTCACCATCAGTCCCGAGCTCAGTCTGTGGCTGGCCGGGCACCTGAAGCAGTACGACCTGCTCCACATCCATGCCCTGTTCTCCTTTCCCTGCACCAGTGCCATGGTCCAGGCCCGCTGGGCCGGTGTTCCTTACATCCTGCGCAGCATCGGCCAGCTGAGCCCGTGGAGCCTGGCCCAGAGCCGTGGCCGCAAACGCCTGCTGCTACGCCTGATCGAACGGCGCAACCTGCAGCAGGCGGCCGCCCTGCACTTCACCAGCGCAGCCGAACGGGATGAAGCCGCCGCCCTGGGCCTGACCGCGCCCAGCCTGGTGCTGCCCCTGGGGGTGCGCGGCCCCGACTCCCAAGCCCAGCCGACGGGTTCATCGAACGCTCTAGCGCCGGTCCGCTTCCTGTTCCTGTCCCGGCTGCACCCGAAGAAGCAGCTGGAGAACCTCCTGGAGGCGCTGGCCCTGCTGCAGCGGCACCGGCCCGAAGCGAACTGGGAACTGGCCATCGCCGGGGATGGGGATCCCCGCTACGTCGCCGCCCTGCAGGAGCGGGCCAGGGGGCTGGGCCTTGGGGAGCGCTGCCGCTGGCTGGGGTTCGTGGCGGGGGAAGCCAAGTGGCGGGCCCTGGAGGCGGCCGACTGGTATGTCCTGCCATCGGCGGCGGAGAATTTCGGCATCGCGGCCGTCGAAGCTCTCGCCGCCGGGACCCCCGTGATTCTGTCCCCCGAGGTGGCTGTGGCTGCCGACGTGGCCCGTGCCGGCGCCGGTCTGGTCAGCGCCAGCGACCCGGAAGCCCTGGCTCTGACCCTGGCCACCGCCCTGGAGCGGCCTTCTCTGTCAATGCAGGCGTCCGCCCTTAACCTGGCGCAGATGGACTTTTCCTGGAGCACGATCGCCCTGCAGCTCCGTACCGCTTACCGCCAGGTGCTGACCTCCCCCGCCAGCCGATGACCATCCTGCTGCTGATCGTGCTCTTCGGAGCTCTCGCCGCCGTGCTCCTCGACGGGGACTGGCGCACCGGGCTGATGGTCACCCTGCTCATCGGCTTCGCCCAGGATCCCCTGCGCAAGATCACGCCGGACCAACCCACCTACATGGTCGGCCTGGTGCTGATCGGCTTCGCCCTGTGCGGCGTGGTGCTCCTGGAGCGTGCAGGGCGCTTCAACCTGCGGGCGATGTTCTGGACCGTGCCGCAATTCGATGGCTGGGTGACGCTCTACTTCAGCCTGATCGCACTCCAGAGCCTCAACAGCTTCGCCCGCTTCTCCGACATCCGGCTCACTGCGATCGGCGCCGCCTTCTACCTGGCGCCGGCCTTCGGGCTCTGGGTGGGCTTCCAGGTGGGATGCAACCTGCCCTTACTGAGACGTCTGCTGACGGTCTATCTGGTCGGCTCGGCGGTGATGGCGGTCACCGTGTACCTCAGCTTCCAGGGCGTCGACCATCCCACCCTCAAGGAGGTGGGCGAAGGACTTCTGATTACCTTCCGCTACGGGTTCTCGGCCAAGGGGGCCTCGGGGTTCTGGCGAACCAGTGAAATCGCCTCCTGGCAGCTGTCGGCCGCCGCCTGCATTGCCGCAGCGATGGGCATTGCCAGCCAGAAGCCGACCACCCAGTTCGGACTGTTGCTGCTGGCGGCAGGGTTTGCCTTCCTCACCATCCTTACCGGTCGTCGCAAAGCCCAGGTGCTGATCCTGGCGTTCGTGGCCATTTATCTGCTGCTGTTCAGCCGCCGGGCCAGCCCCGCCTCCAAGGAGCGGGTGATCACCAGTGTGCTCGGCGTGGCAGGCATCTCCTACCCCCTCTATGCCTTCATTCTCTCGGAGAATCTCGGCGAGAACTTCGGCGAATACACCAACCGCTCGCTCACTATCCAGCAGGATCTGGTCGAGCGCTTCGACTCCCAGGGCATCGGCGCCACCCTCAGGGCCATTGAGGTGTCCGATGGCATCGGCATGGGGGTGGGTGCCGGTGCCAGCACGGGCGGCCTCATCCGCAATGCCGCCCGCGAGGCCATCCGGAGTGTGGGTTTTGTCTCCGAGGGTGGTGGCGGACGTCTGATCCTGGAACTTGGCGTGCCCGGCATGGTGATCCTCGGGGTGATCCTGGTGCTGCTGGGCCTGGTGCTGCTGCGCAACTTCCGGCTGCTCAAGCAACTGCCCCAGTCCACCGCCTCTCTGTTGATGGGGCTCATGTCCTTCGCCCTGGCCAACGTGCCGGCGTTCTTCTCCGCCGCCCAGCTCTACGGCGACCCCTTCGTGCTGATTCTGATGAGTCTGTCGCTGGGGTCGTTTCTGGCCATTCCCACCCTGGTGTCCCAGCAGCAGGAGCAGCGGGCCCTCTGGCAACAGCAGCAGCAGCAGCGCCAGATCCTTCTGGAGCAACGCTCCCAACCCCTGGCATGAGCCTGCCCGAGGCTGCAGGTGGTCAGCTGAGCGCCCTGATCCTTACTTACAACGAAGAGGCCAATATTGCCCGCACCCTTGACCACCTGCGCTGGCTGGATTCCATCCTGGTGATCGACAGTGGCAGCAGTGACGCCACCCTTTCGATCCTCGCCAACCATGCCGCGGTGCAGGTGCTGCATCGACCCTTCGACAGCTTCGCTGACCAGTGCAATTTCGGCCTGGATCAGATCGACACCCCCTGGATCCTGAGCCTCGATGCGGATTACCTGATCCCGCCGTCCCTGGCTACCGAAATCCAGACAGTGATTCGGGATCCTGGCAACGCGACGGTGGCGGGGTTCGCCATCCCATTCCGCTACTGCATCGGCGGCCGTCCCCTGCGCAGCGGGCTGCTGCCGCCCCGGGTCAGCCTTTACCGCCGGGGTCTGGGCCGCTACCGCAACGACGGCCATGGGCATCGCATCGTCCTGTCGGGCCCCGTCAAACAACTGCGGCAGCCGATCTTCCACGACGACCGCAAACCCCTGCAGCGCTGGCTGGCCTCCCAGGGGACCTACCTGGCGATCGAGGCGGCCAAACTGCGCGCCACTTCGTCAAGCGAGCTGTCGCTGGCGGATCGCCTGCGCAAGCACACCCCGCTGGCCCCCTTCGCCGCGCTGCTGTTCTGCCTGCTCTGGAAGGGGGGCGTGCTGGAGGGCTGGCGCGGCTGGGCCTACGCCCAGCAACGCATGTATGCCGAACTGCTGCTGCATCTGATGCTTCTGGAAGATCACCCCAGCCTGTCAACTCCGCCTTGACAGGACACGCGATTCCGCAGGATCTGGATGTTGCATTAAGGTCCGCCCTGACTGACGGAGGCGTTCCCGCTCCACCGCTCAACCACCTCCTTCGCGATCGGAAGGCTCCCTCGCCCGCCCAGTCCCCGACGTTTCCCCCGCCTCCAACTATTCGATGCCTTCGATCCTGATCACCGGCGGCGCCGGTTTCATCGGCGTCAACGCCGCCCAGCACTTCGCCTGCCTGGGGTGGGAGGTGGCGATTCTCGACAACCTCTCCCGCCGGGGCACCGAGGACAACCTCCGCTGGCTGCTCGATCAGCATCCCGCCATCGCCTTCCATCGTGTCGACCTCCGCCAGGCGGAGGCCCTCGCCGAGGTCGTGGCCAGCCTGCGCCCCTCGATGCTGCTGCACCTGGCGGCCCAGGTGGCGGTCACCACCTCCTACACCAACCCACGGGAAGACTTCGAGATCAACGCCCTCGGCACCTTCAACGTGATGGAGGCGGTCAGGCTCCATTCCCCCGAAAGCTTCGTGCTTTTCGCCTCCACCAACAAGGTGTATGGCGGCATGGAAACCGTGGCGGTGGAGATGACACCCCACGGCTATCGCTTCCGGGATCTGCCCGCCGGAGTGCCGGAGAGCCAGCCCCTCGACTTCCACTCGCCCTACGGCTGCTCCAAGGGGGTCGCCGACCAGTACACCATCGACTACGCCCGCATCTACGGCCTGCACACCTGCGCCTTCCGCCAGTCCTGCATCTACGGCACCCGCCAGTTCGGCATCGAGGACCAGGGCTGGGTGGCCTGGTTCAGCATCGCCGCCCTGCTGGAGCGGCCGATCACCCTCTACGGCGACGGCTGGCAGACCCGGGACGTGCTCGACGTGCGCGACCTGGCCCGGGCCTACGCAGCCGCCTGGGACCATCGCGACACAATCAGCGGCCAGGCCTTCAACATCGGCGGCGGCCCCGTCAACACCCTCTGCCTGCGCGACCTGCTGCGCTTCCTCGAAGAAGAGCTGGCGATCACGCTCAGCCCCCTCAGCGGCCAGTCCCGGCCCGGCGACCAGCCGGTGTTCATCTGCGACGTCAGCAAGGCCGCCAAGCAGCTGGGCTGGACACCGGAGATCAGCGTCGATGTGGGCGTGCGCCATCTGATCCGCTGGGTCCGTGACAACCGGGACCTGTTCGGCTGGCTGAAGCAATGAAACGGCCGAGGGCCCTGATCAGCACCATCGAGCCCGTGGATGGGGGGGTTCCCGCCATGACCGCCTGCGTCGCCAGGATGCTGGAGGAGCTCGGCATCGAGCCCGTCTTCGCCTGGTATGCCCCCTGGAGCACCCATCCGAAGCTGTCGGTTCCCCTCCATGCCCTCCCCAGCGGCCGGCGGCCCGGCCAGATGCAGCGCCGGGTCTACGGCGACCACGAAGGCCATGGCCTGGGGGCCTGGCTGCCGGAGCTGGAGTTCACCCATTACCTGCCCAGGCGCGCCTGGCGGCAGCTGATCACCGGCTGCGACCTGCACCTGTCGGTCACCGGCAATCCCCTCTGCGCCACCCCCTTCGCCAGGCTGGGGATCCCCTTTCTTGCCTGGGTGGCCACCCCCTGGCAGGACGACCGGGTCGACCGTGTCAAGCGCTTCTCCAGGCCACGGCGGCTGCTCGACCGGGGCCTCAACGGCCCGGTGCTGCAACGGCTGGAACGCCAGGTGCTCCAGGCCCCCCGGGGGCGGATCCTGGCATTGAGCGGCTACACGGCCACCGCCTTGGCCTCCATCGCCCACCGCCCCATGGACGGGGTGATGCGCATGCCGGTGAATCCCGCCATCTTCTTTCCTGCCCCTGAACGGCTGGTGCCCTGGCGCATCGGCTTCGCCGGCCGCTACGCCGACCCACGCAAGCAGATCACCCTGCTGCTGGAGGCCGTGGGCCGGCTGGTGGCGCAGGGGCGACCGGTGCAGCTCGTCCTCGCCGGTGAGCAGGACGTCCACCGACTCCAGGGCCCCCTGGCGGCGATGGGACTCGAAGGACAAGTGCAGTGCCACCCCTGCCTTGGCCCCAGCGCCCTGGCGGAGCTGCTGCAGGGCCTGGATCTGTTCGTCATCCCCTCCCACCAGGAGGGCCTGTGCATTGCGGCCCTCGAGGCGATGGCCTGCGGGGTCCCGGTCGTCAGCACCCGCTGCGGCGGCCCTGAGGACTACGTGATCGACGGCCTCACGGGCCAGCTGGTGGCCAGCGAGCCCAGCGCCATGGCGGTGGCGATCGCGGCCATCTGCGCCGATCGGGGCCAGCGCGACCGCCTCTCCGCCGGGGCCCTGGCCTGGGTGCGGCAGCAGGCCAGCCCGGAGGCGGCCCGACGCACCTTCCTGTCCCACCTGGAGGCCTAGAGCGGATGTGCGGCATCGCGGGCCAGCTGGGCAAAGAACCGGGAGCCTTCGCCGCCAGGGTCGGCCCACGCCTCGCCCACCGGGGACCGGATGATGCCGGCATCTGGCAGGACGACAGGGCCTGCCTGGTCCACAGGCGCCTGGCGATTCTGGATCTCTCTCCCCTTGGCCACCAGCCGATGGCCTCCCGGTGCGGCCGCTGGCAACTGGTCTTCAACGGCGAGATCTACAACCACGCCGAGCTGCGCCGCCGGCTGGAAGCGGAGGGGCAGCGCTTCCGGGGCAGCGGCGACACCGAGGTGCTGCTGGCCTGGCTGATCCGCTGGGGGCGGGACGGGCTGGCGGCGTTGCGGGGCATGTTCGCCTTCTGCCTCTACGACACTCGCGAGCGCAGCGCCCTGCTCGCCCGCGATCCCCATGGCATCAAGCCCCTGTACCTGCGCAGCGGGCCGGGGGGATCGCTCGCCTTCGCCTCGGAACTGCGGGCTCTGCTGGCGGCCGAGGCGGACCGGCCCAGCCTGGATCGCCAGTCCCTGGCTCGCTACCTGGCCACCGGATCGGTGCCCGAGCCCGCCACCCTGGTGCAGGGCGTGCAACGCCTGCCCAGCGGCCACGCCGCCACCTGGCGACAGGGTGAGCTGCGCGTGCATCCGTGGGGGGCCCTGCCGGAGAGCCTCGCGGGCGCCAAAAGCGACACCAAGATCACGGCGGCCGAGGCCGTGGCCCTCACCCGCTCGGCGCTCCAGGACTCCGTGGCCGCCCACATGGTGAGCGATGTGCCGGTGGGTCTGTTCCTCAGCGCCGGACTCGACTCCGCCTCCCTGCTGGCGCTGGCCCCCCGGGGCCTGCACACCTTCACGATCGGGTTTGAGGCGGCAGGGGCCGCCGGCTTCGACGAGTCGGAGCCGGCGGCCCGCATCGCCAGCCACTTCGGGGCCCATCACACGCCCCTGAACCTCACGGCCGACCAGGCCCGCCAGTGGCTGCCTTCCTTCCTGGCCAGCCAGGACCAGCCCTCCATCGACGGGTACAACACCTGGTGCGTGGCCCGGCTGGCCACGGAGCACGGGCTCAAGGTGGCCCTCTCCGGGCTTGGCGGCGATGAACTGTTCGGGGGCTATCCCAGCTTCCGGATGGTGCCGAAGCTGTGCCACTGGCGTCGCCGGATCGGCCCGGCCGGCCCGCCGGCGGCCTGGATCCTGCACCGCCTGCCCCAGGGGCGCCGCGCCCGGCTGCAGCGGATCACGGGGCTGCTGGAGGCGCCTGCCTCCCTGGGCCGGGCCTACGGATGTTTCCGGGGCCTGTTCTCCCCCACCGAAACCGAGCGCCTGCTGGAGCACTGGGGGCTCTGTGCGTCTACTGGCGCTGCTGCGGCCGGTGTGGCCTCCGGGGGGGAGACACCGGGCGGGCGTGAAGGGGTGGCCTGGCTGGAGGGCACCCGCTACCTGCGCAACCAGCTGCTGCCGGACAGCGACGTGATGGCCATGGCCGCCGGTCTGGAACTGCGCCTGCCCCTGGTGGATGCCCAGCTGCAGCGCCGGCTGGCGCCGATCCCCGCCGCCCTGCGGCTGGCGGAGGGCAAACAACTCCTGGCAGACAGCCTGCCGGAGCTGCCCGGCTGGTTCCTCAACCGCCCCAAGCAGGGGTTCCGCTTCCCGTTCCAGCTGTGGCTCGACGACCCGGCCTCACCCCTGGCCCTGCGGCTGCCCTCGACACCCCGGGGAATCGACCTGGCCCCCTGGTACCGGCGCTGGAGCCTGATGGTGCTGCAGCACTGGCTGGAGGTGCACCTCGACGTCAGCCTCTGCGCAGCCACGGCCCCTCGCCCGTGATCGCCCCCCGCCACCATGCGTGCCTGGGCTGCCTGCGGAAATCTCCCCTAAGATCCGCCTGCCACTGGATGTCCCTCCCTCCCGGTTGTCGGCGCCGTGGTGCCGACCTTCCATTCAGGGAGATCCAAGCCGATCGGATCCTGAGAGTCACACTGCCGGCTCCATGACTGTGCACGCGCTTACCGGTTCACCAGCTTCATGACGCTCATCCTGGGCATCAATGCCTTCCACGCCGATGCGGCCGCCGCCCTGATCCGGGATGGGGTGATCGTGGCCGCCGCCGAGGAGGAGCGCTTCCGCCGCATCAAGCACTGGGCCGGCTTCCCCACCGAGGCCATCGCCTGGTGCCTGGCCGATGCCGGCGTCGGGCCGGCCGAGCTCGACCACATCGCCATCAACTCCCAGCCGGGGGCCCACCGCTGGCGCAAGGTGGCGTACACCCTGGGGCACCGCCCCGATCCCCGCTTCCTGGTGGCGCGGTGGCGCAACAAGCGCGAACGGGCGGGCCTGGCCCAGCAGCTGGCCCTGGCCTTTCCAGGGGCCGAGATCGGGGCACGACTGCACTTCGTGGAGCACCACCGGGCCCACCTGGCCTCGGCCTTCTTCGCCTCCCCCTTCCAGGAGGCGGCCGTGATCTCGGTCGATGGCTTCGGCGACTTCGCCAGCGGCGCCTGGGGCCATGGCCACGGTAACCAACTCAGCCTGGATGGCCAGATCTGGTTCCCCCATTCCCTCGGCGCCTTCTACACGGCGATCACCCAGTACCTGGGCTTCCCCAACTACGGCGACGAATACAAAGTGATGGGACTGGCGCCCTATGGCCAGCCCACCCGGATGGAGGCCATGCGCCGCATCGTGCGGCTCCAATCCGACGGCACCTATCGCCTGGATCTGCGCTACTTCCTGCACGCCACCCAGAAGCTGCCGCACCAGTGGAGCAACGGGGCCCCGGTGGTGGGCGGCCACTGGAGCCCGGAGCTGGAATCCCTGCTCGGCCCTGCGCGCCAGGCGGAGGAGCCGCTCCAGCAGCACCACATGGACATCGCCCGTTCGGCCCAGGCAATGTATGAGGAGGCCTTCTTCCACCTGCTGCGGGCCCTGCACCGCAACCACCCCAGCGACCAGCTCTGCATCGCCGGCGGCTGCGGTGCCAACTCGGTGGCCAACGGCAAGGTGACCCTGGCCACCCCCTTCCAGCGGGTCTACGTCCAGGCGGCCGCCGGTGACGCCGGGGGCGCCCTCGGCGCTGCCCTCGCGGTGTGGCACGGGCTGGGGCGGACCCGCTCCGCACCGATGCGCCATGCCTACCTGGGCAGCCAGCCGGCACCTGGAGAGGTGGAGGAGCTGCTGGCCAGTCCCACCACCCGCACAGCCCTGGAGCAGGCCCAGTGCAGCCTGGAGCGACCGGAGGAAGGGGCCCTCTGTGAGCAGGTGGCGGCGGCGATCGCCGAGGGGTTGGTGATCGGCTGGTTCGATGGCCGCATGGAATGGGGACCCAGGGCCCTGGGCCACCGTTCGATCCTCGGTGACCCCCGTCGCGCCGACATGAAGGACATCCTCAACCTCAAGATCAAGCGGAGGGAATCGTTCCGTCCCTTCGCCCCTTCGGTGCTGGAGGAGGCGGTCGGCGACTGGTTCAGCCTTGAAGGGGAAGTTCCCTTCATGATGCAGGTCTACCCGATCCGTGAGGAGCAGCGCGCCCGCATCCCGGCCGTCACCCATGTGGATGGCAGCGGCCGTCTCCAGACCGTGAACGCGGCGGACAATGGCCGCTACTACCGCCTGATCCGAGCCTTCGCCGATCAGACGGGCGTGCCAATGGTGCTGAACACCTCGTTCAACGAAAACGAGCCGATCGTCTGCACTCCCGCCCAGGCCCTCGACTGCTTCCTGCGCACCCGCATGGACCTGCTGGTGCTGGGTGACGTGCTGATCCGCCGGCAGGGGTGAGCGCCTCCGCTGTCCCAGGCGCCCCGTTGCCCCCCGGAGCCGCCACCGGGCTCAGCCTGATCGTTCCCACCCTCGATTCCTACGCTCTGCTGCCCCGACTGGTCACCTCCCTGCAGCGCCAGAGCTGGCCCCACTGGCGGGTGCTGTTCATCGACGGCCCCAGCGGCCCCGAGCATCGAGCCTGGCTGGAGGCCCTCTGCCACCGGGACAAGCGCTTCACCTGGCAGCCCCAGGATCCGGCGTTTCCGGGCATCTTCGGTGCCATGAACCAGGGCATCCTCGCCACGCCCTTGGAGCACTGGCTGCTGTTCTGGGGCAGCGATGACTGGGCGGCCGGCCCAACCGTGCTCGAGGAGGCCATGGCGGCGACCCAGCCGGGGCCCCGCAGCGGCCAGCCGCCGAATCTGGTGGTCTGCCGTGGGCGTTACGCGGGGGCCGGGCAGGACGGAGCCATGCAACTGGGACGCCGCACGGCCTTCTCGAGCTGCGGGACCTATCGCCTCCGCCTGTTTCTGGGCTCCACCCCACCCCACCAGGCCACCCTGATCGGGCCGGGGGCCCGCCGCCGCGTCGATCAGTTCGCCGCACTCTTCCGGCTCTCCGCCGACCTCGACTACTTCCTCCGCCTGAGCACCTGCGCTGGCCTCTCGGCGCGGGGACTGGATCTGGAGCTGGTGCACATGGGCGAGGCGGGTGTCAGCGGCCAGCAGACCCGCCGCCGGCTTCAGGAGGTCAGGCTGGCCTATCACCGGGCCTTCGGCTGGCTCTGGGGGATCCCCTTCAGCCTGCGCTACATCAGGCGTCTCTGGAGTCGGCTGCCGTCGCCGGGCAGGCACTGGAAAGTAACGGAACAGGGCAGATAAGCTAATTTGAGCCTGCGTGTCAATTCCCTTGCCAGAGGAGAGCGGGCCTTCCGGGGCAGAGCGGACACGGCAGCGGCAACGGGTGCGGCGCAACGCTCCCCGGAGAATCCAGGGTTCCCCCCTGCAACGCTTCTGGGCCAGCCGCCGAGCCCGCCTCGGGGCCGTGGCCCTGGGCAGCGCGGCCATGGTCGCCTGGTTTTTCGCACCCGCCTGGCAGGGGACCCGGGGCAGCGCACCCCGGCCCTCCAGCAAGGCTGCCAAGTCTTTGCAGGCGGGGACCGGCCAGGGGACCCAGGTGATCTCCGCCTTCATCGAGGATCCCTGGCGGAGCCAGTCGGCCCTGCTGCTCTGGCGGGAGCGACCTGGGGCGCTGCTCGTACTGCAGGGCAACGCCGAGTACCAGGCCATCACCTACAACCACCTCCGCAACCGAAGGCTCTGGCCGCAGGACACCTCGAATCTGTTGCGCCTGCTTCCCGGTTGCGACACCGTCGGCCAGGTGACCGCCCTGGCCCGAATCCTGGAGACCAGGCCCGGACCGGGACAGCTCACCTTCGTAACAGCCGGAACCCACATGGCCCGTACCCTGGCCATCGCCCGGATCGTCTACGCCGGCACCGGCTGGCAGGTGGAAGGGGCCGACGCCCAGACCGGGGATCTGCGGCCCGAATCCCAGCTGCGGCTTTGGCGCGACCAGCTGCGCGCCTCCCTCTGGAGACTGACGGGGTGGGATGGTCGCCTCGATAGAAATGACTGCATGTGATCCCCCCTTGGCCCTCCCCTCCCCCGTCCCGATCACGCTCTTCGGTGCCACAAGCACAAGCGGTCAGGCCCTGATCGAGCTGGCCAGGGGGCGCTCGCTGGTGGTGGCCGGCCGACGTCCAGCGCTGCCGCCGGCCGGTGGCGGCGATCCACCGCCATTCCTGCCCTGCGATCTGGAGGACGCCTGCGGGGAGAGCAGGGCGCCGAAGGGGGTGCTGGTGAGCTTTGCCCCCATCTGGACGTTTGCCCCCTGGCTGGCCCGTTTTGCCGGTGACAACCCAGCCGGCTTCGCCGCCCTGCAGGGGGTGATCGCCTGCTCCTCCTCCTCGGTGATCACCAAACGGTTCGCTGCCAATCGCTTCGACCGGGATCTGGTGCAACGGCTGGGGCAGGCGGAAGATCAGTTGACCCTGACCTGCACCAGCCACGCCCGCCCGCTGCATATCCTCGCGCCCACCTTGATCTACGGCCAGGCCGGTCCCCTGGGCGATCGCAACCTGAGCAAACTGCGCCAGCTGCTGCGGCGCCTGCCCCTGCTGCCCCTGCCTGGCCAGGGTGGCCTGCGGCAGCCCATCCACTGCCGCCAGTTGGCCGCCGTGGCCCTGCACCTGGCCGACCGCCTGCCCCTGGCCGGAGGCGACCCTTCGCATCAAGTACACCTGCCCCTCGGTGGCGATGAGACCCTCGCCTACGCCACCATGCTGCGGCGCCTGCAGGACGCAAGCGCGCCAGGCGATGCGGCCCGACGCTGTCGGCTGCTGGCCCTGCCGCCGCGCCTCTTCCAGTCCCTCGCCGCGCCACTGCTGTTGCTCTCCCCGAAGAACTTCGAGGCGCTTCTGCGGATGAGTGCCGACCTGGCCGGGTTCACACCAGCCCATCGCATCCTGGGGGGACCTCCCGAACCGTTCCCTGTGCTCCCGCTGGCGCGATGACCGCCCTGCACACCCCCGCTGTGCTGCTGCTGGGGAGTGGACTGGGCGCCTTGCTCCTTCACCTTCTCCTGCCGTTGCTGCGGCGCGCTCTGGTGGATCAGCCCAACGCCCGCAGCTCCCACCAACGGCCCACCCCCCGGGGCGGCGGCCTGGCCTTTGTGCTGGTCGGCAGCGCCCTGGCTCCCCTGGCGGGCGGAGGCTGGCCGGCCTGGATTCCGCTGCTCTGCCTGCCACTGGCCCTGGTGGGCCTGCTGGACGACCGACTCGACCTGCCGGCCGCAGGGCGCTACGGCATTCAGATCACCACGGCCCTGGCCCTGGTGGCGATCACCCCCCTGACCGTGGCGTGGTGGCTGCTGCCCGTGGCCTGGTTCGCGGTCACGGCGGTGATCAATTTCGTCAACTTCAGCGATGGCCTCGATGGACTCGTCGCCGGCTGCGCCTCGGTGCTGCTGGGCGTTGCCGTTCTGGCGATGGCTCCCACCGGCGGCAACGGCCTGCTCCCCCTGATCGGGGCCCTGCTGAGCTTCCTGGTCTGGAACTGGAGCCCGGCCCGGGTGTTCATGGGGGATGTGGGCAGCACGTTCCTCGGGGCGGTGATCGCCGGCATGGTGCTGCAGCAGGCCACACCAGCCATGGCCCTGGGCCTGCTGCTGGCGGGCTTTCCCCTGCTGGGAGACCCCTGTCTCTGCGTTCTGCGCCGCTGGCAGGCAGGCCAGCCGATCTTTCAGGCCCACCGCCTGCACCTCTACCAGCGCCTGCATCAGGCCGGCTGGCCCCACGACCGGGTAGCCCTCCTCTACATCGGCGCCACCGCCCTGCTGGGCTGGGCCCTTCTCGTCCATGGCCTGGCCCTGGAACTCGGCCTGCTATCAGCGGAACTGGTTGTTGCCCTCTGGCTGGATCGGCACCGCGCCGTCCCCTTCTCTCCATAAAATGGCGGTAACCTACTCTGAAGAAGCTCATACTCAGCCCATGATCCATTCCTCCATAACATCAATGTTGGATGAGAACATCGATCCAAGCGTCATTGCTTAACCTCGATTCGTCACTCCATCCATTGGAGCAATGTATGAACCTCTCAATCAGACCAGCGCCCTTAGCCTCAGACCTGGCTATTCTGCTTTTTCCAGAAATTTCAGGCTGAACCTCATCTTTCGATTCATTGGTTGAATCTTCAGACCTTCATCACCTGATTAATCGATCCTCGTCGATCTGAACGATTGATTCCCAAACTCTCATTCCTCCGATATGTCCAGAAGCAGCTGCTTGCCCGCAGGCTGCTTCTGGTCGTTTTTGATGGTCTGATGATCATCACGGCCTACGTTGGGGCTTTCATTCTGCGCTTACCCGACGCCGAATCTCTTAGGGGTTTCCTACCTTCAACCATCCTGCTGCTGCCCCTCGCCGTGATCACGGGCCTGCCCGTGTTGGTGGTCTCTGGTTGGTACCGTGGGCTCACTCGTTACGCCGGCAGCCATTCTCTCTACGGGCTCGTGCCCCGCTCAGGCGCGATGGTGCTGATCCTTCTGCTGATCAGCACCCTGATCGGGGGCCCCCAGCCACCGCGATCCTTCTGGATTCTCTACTGGCTGCTGTTCACCGGAGGGGCCATCGCCAGCCGCATCATCCTGCGCGACGTCCTGGTCCATCACCTTGACCAGCGCGACAACCACTCCCAGGGGGCCTCCCAGGGTGAGGCCACCCTCATCTACGGGGCCGGGGCCGCCGGGATGGGTCTGCTGCTGGCCCTGCGCAACGACCGCCGATTCCGCATTGTTGGTTTCCTGGACGACGACGAGGGGATTCATGGCCGCACACTCCAGAACATGGCCATCCACACCCCCCTGCGGCTGCCCCGGCTGATTGAACGCCACGGGGTCCGCAAGGTGCTGCTAGCCATGCCGGCCATGTCCAGACGCCGCAAGCGTCTGCTGGTCGACCAGCTCACCCACAGGGGTCTGGAAGTGCTTTCGATCCCCTCACTCGCCCAGATGGCCAGTGGCCAGAGGATCGTTTCCGACCTGCACGCCGTGGCGATCGAAGATCTCCTTGGACGGGAGCCCTCCAACCCCGACCCGGTGCTGCTCAAGGCCGGTGTCAAAGGGAAGGTGGTGATGGTGACGGGTGCCGGTGGATCGATCGGCAGCGAACTCTGTCGCCAGGTCGTGGCACTCGGTGCCACCCGGCTGTTGCTGCTGGAACGCAATGAGTTCGCCCTCTACGCCATTGAGCGGGAGCTGAGCTCCAAGCCGGGCGGTGTCGAACTGCATGCCGTCCTGGGCGATGCCTGCAACGCCTCCCGCCTCACCCTGCTCTGCCGGGAGCACGGTGTGGAAACCATCTTCCATGCCGCCGCCTACAAACACGTCCCCCTCGTGGAGGCCAATCTCTGCGCAGGCATTGCCAACAACATCGGCGCCACGGAGGCCGTGATCGCCGCCACCCGCGCCTCTGGGGTCAGCCGACTCACCCTGATCTCCACCGACAAGGCCGTGCGACCCACCAATGTCATGGGGGCCAGCAAGCGGATCTGCGAGCTGCTGATCCAGGCGGCCGCCGCCGAGATCGCAACGGGCGGCCCGATCCTGTCCATGGTCAGATTCGGCAATGTGCTGGGCTCATCTGGCTCGGTGATCCCCCTGTTCCACCAGCAGATCTCCACAGGCGGCCCCGTCACCGTGACCCACCCGGCTATCACCCGCTACTTCATGACCATTCCGGAGGCCGTCCAGCTGGTGCTCCAGTCCACGGGCATGGCCATCGGCGGCGATCTGTTCCTTCTCGACATGGGAGAACCGGTCAGGATCGCCGACCTGGCCCGGCAGATGGTTGAACTGTCGGGCTTGCGGGTTCGGGACGACCACAACAGTGACGGCGACATCGCCATCCACTACACCGGTCTGCGGCCAGGGGAAAAGCTCTACGAAGAGCTGCTGATCGGCACCGACGACCAACCCACCCAGCACCCGCTGATCCGCAAGGCCACCGAACCCAGGCGCGAGAGCGAGCAACTGTTGCCCCTGATCCAGCAGCTGCATGAAGCCCTGGCCAACTGGGACGAGGCGACGACCGCTGTGCTCCTGCGCCGGCTTGTGCCGGAATACGATCCAGACGAAGGTCTGCCTGCCGCACCTCTGGTCGACGCCCTGTCCCGATGAGCAACATCGCCAAGCGTCTGACCAAGGCGCTGCTCCTGAAACTTCCCCCATCCTGGCTGGCATCCATTCCTGCCATTCCCCCTCCGACGCCCCGCAATCTCTGGCTGGCCCTGTCCGCAGCCGTGGCGGTCCAGAACATCGCCGTCTTCCAGAGCAGTCAGAGTGAGCACATCACCGTGTTCGCTTTGCTGGTGTGGGGAGGAGCGGTGATCTGCATGGAGGATCAGTTTGAAGACCTTGAACCCCGGCCCGCCGCCTGGGGGTTGATCATCGGCACCGTGCTCCTGGTGTGGGTACTGACCCGCTCGGCGGTGATCCTGCACTGGGACGGCCTCCTGTTCGGCCTCGCGCCCATTGGTGGGCTCGCCCTGGGCCTGATGGCCGAGAAGCCAGCCAACCTGGGCCGTTTCCGCGATCCCCTGCTCTGCCTGATGCTGTTGCCTGGCTTCGCCCTGTTGATGCGAATCCTGCCAGAGGCGCCCATCAGCCTGGTCACCGCCCGGGTCTCCGGCCTGTGGCTGAGCATCCTGGGGCTAGACGTGATCGTCAACGCCCGCAGCGTGCTGCTGCCAGGGGGGGGCGTGAGGGTGCTCGGGCCTTGCAACGGTCTCGACATGATGGCCCAGATCCTCTGCGTCGGCGTCATCTTCCTGTTGGCCTTCCCGATCCGTTCCTGGACCAGTCGCTGCCTGCTGTTAGTGATGGCGCCGCTGATCGGGCTGATCAGCAACACCTTCCGCATCGCCCTGCTGGCCGTCTTCGCGGGCAATGGCCACTCCAAGGGAAGCTGGTGGTTCGATTTCTTCCACGAGAGCACGGGATCCCTGATCTTTTCCGGCGTGGCCGTCCTCATGTTCGGCATGGTCTACATGCGCCTGCTGGAAAGGGAACTGCCTCCGCTTCCCGCCACACCACCACAGCAGGGCCGAACATGATCACTCCTTGGCTGCTGGTGCGGTGGTACGGCACACTCGCCGCCGTCAGTGCACTCCTGGCCACCCAGGCGATCGTTTTGCCACGTTGGCAAGCGGCTCCAGGCCCCCTGCCCGCCAAGCAGCTGGAAGCAGGGCTGCATGGAGCCCTGCTCCTCTCCCCAACCCATCGCCCGTCCTCCACTCCCCCTTGGCCGGCAAAGCGCAGCTATGAACTTGCCACCTCCGCACCACTCGTTTTCCCCCTGCAAGGAGGGTTTGAACTCACCCTGATGAATGGAACCGTGCGCCAGCGGTTCAACTTTCAGACCAGCACCATGGGACGAGCGCAGCCAAGCCTGGACCTGAGCAAGCGTCGCCTCATCGACACACCGGTACCAACGGCGTCAGGACTGGCTCAGGATCAACCGGTCTTCCAGACCTGCCTGGTGAGCGGACCTGGTTTGGTTCGCTCCTTTGGGGTGACGCGAGACCAACTCGCCGCCAATGCCGACCGACTCTCCAGCGGCATCGATTCCGCTGTCGCGCGTGTGATCGGACTCGAGCCCAACCGCACCTATGCCTGCACCTTGATCAGTCTGCGCGGGCCCAAAGGGGAACCACCCTCTGATCGCCTGTGGCGGCAGGTGCTCGACCTGGTGGAGCCGGTGCTTCGATCCCAGGGCTAGGCCAGGGGGAACCACCTGCCAGACCGGCAACCGCCCCGCCAGCTTCCCGATTCCCATCTCCCGACGCATCCTTACCCCATCACCCTCACACCCACACCCACAACCCACTGCCTTCCTGGGGCCGCCCAGCAGCCTGAGGACAGCACAAGCGCTCAGGTGATCGTCTAGTGGTCGGCATCCTGCGGCGGATTCTGCAGAGGCTAGGGGAGGCGGAAAGGTCAGACCAGCCGCTGCTGGAGCGCTCCCTGCCCTGCAGCTGGATACTCAGCAATCGGCTGGCGGTCGGTCCGATGCCACGCTCCGACAGGCACTGGCAGCAGCTGGCACAGGCCGGTTTCCGCAGCCGCTTCAGCTGCTGCTACCCGGAAGAAGAAACCGGACTGATCCTGCCGCCCGGATGGTCGAGCGACCGGATCTCGCTTCCCGATCATCGGCAGCAGGAGCCGATGCAGGCAACCAGGCTGGCCCTGGCCTTGGCCAGGGCCGAAGCCCTGGTGAACGACGCCTCTCCCGTCTACCTGCATTGCATGGCGGGTTACGAACGCTCACCCTTGCTGGCCGTGGGACTCACGGCCCGCCTGCGCGGCATCGACATGCTCGCTGCCCTGGCCTGGGTCCGACGCTGCCACCCCATGGCCATGCCCATCTACGACCACCTGGTGATGCTGGATGTCATCCTGTCCTCCAGGCCTGGGAGGACAGATGTCCGTCAGGGGTGAATCGGCGGCTCAGCCCCTGTTGCCGAATCGCTTCCTCAACCAACTGATCAGCCCATCACCGGAGGCATCATCCTGGCGATGGCGACGGGATGGGACCCTTTCGGCAGGAGGCACGGAACGGCTGCCGGTGCTGGGGAGGTTGCCCCCGTTGGAGGCAGGTGGCCCGGAGGGCTGACCCGCCTCGTCCCGGAAATACGTCTTGACGTCGGATTCTCCCTCGATGTAGCGGGAGCTGACATAGGTATTGGTGGCGGCACCCTTCATGTAGCTGTCGCGATAGCGCTGGACGTAACTGCCGAAACCGCCAGAGGAGGGCTCGGTGGCACTCTTCGCGTAGCCGGACGCCGATGCATAGGCGTAGTGATAGTAGTAACCGTATTCGTAGCCGTAATCGTTGAGGCGGCTCGGGAAATTCACCTGGTTGCAGATGATGCCGAGCACATCGACCCCGGAAGCCCGGATGCGGCGGCTCGCCTGGGGGGCCAGCTCCCGGCTCACTTTGCCCAGTCCGACAAGGAACAAAATGCCATCCAGTTTCTCACCGAGGAGGATTGGATCGGCCAGCATCAGACAGGGAGGCGCATCCACGACGATGATGTCGTAGCCGGGAAGCGCACGAATTTCCATCATGACATCCTTGCACCGGCTGGAGTTCAGCAGCTTGGCAGGATCGGGCGGCTTCGGACCGGCAGAAAGCACATCCATGTTCTCGGCAACGGTGTGAATGAACTCCGTAGGCTTTCGAGCGGAATCGGACAGCAGGGTGGACAGGCCATCCCCCTGTTCCACGCCCAGATACCTGGCCTGCATCGGCAGACGCATGTCGGAATCGACGACGAGCACCTTCAGGCCAAGGTCGGCCAGGGTTCGGGCAAAAACCGCGACAGCGGTGGATTTACCTTCCCCCTGGGTGGAGGAGGTGACTCCAACCATCCGGATGTTGCTGTCGGCGCGAAGCAGGCGGAAGGTGGTGAACAGGCTCCGGAGAGACTCCTTGATCGCAAAGCGCTCGCTGGAGGACATCTTGGAGATGCTGGTGGCGATGTCGACACCGGGCTCCAAGGGGAGATAGGGAATCAGGCCCAACACGGGCAGCTGGAGTTCCTTTTCCACCTCCATGGGGGTATGGAAGACGTTGTCCGTCTTCTCCCTGAGGATGGCTGCACCGAGCCCGGCCAACAGGCCGAGCATAATGGCGCGCAGCAGATTGCGTTGGATGTTGGGCTCCACCGGGCTGCTGCCGAAATCGGGGGGGCCGATCACTTCCCAGGGTGAAATCGAACGGGCGATCTCGAGCCGGTAACGCTCCCTGGCCTGGATGTAGGAGGAGTACTGCTCTCTGGCGATGGCCAGTCGTTGGTTGATGTTTTCGAACTCCGACATCTTCCGCGGATTGTTCCGGAAGTTCTCACTGAGAAGCAGGATCTGGCGGTTGATTTCATCCTGCTGGGCCACGTTGGAGAGCAGCCTGGCCTTCACGGCATCCGCGGCTTGGCGCTGGACCACGGGCAGCAGTTGGTTGCGTCTCGCCAGCAGGGACTGAACGATCGGGGAATTCTCCTTGTACGTACCTTTGGCGGTGGCCAGCTCCTGCTCGAACTGGTTGAGCAGGTCGAGGGGGGTGGTGGTTTCCCTGGAGGCCTCGGCGCCGGAGGAGGAGGCCCGGCCCGGAACGAGAACGCTGTTGCGGCCGAGCTGCTCGAGGGCGGTAGGGGCGCCACTGGGGGTGAACTGCAGCTTGCCGGTCTGGATCGATGTCAGTTGGCTGTCCAGTTGCACCTGCTCGTTCTGAAGGGTGCGCAGCTGGTTGACCAGCCCTTCACGGGCTCCGAGGATCTGACCGGCCGCGGTGGCGGGGTCGACGAAGTTGTTGCGTTGGCGGAACTTGAGCATCTCCTGGGAGAGCTTCTGAACCCGGGACTCGATCGCCGGGGCCTGTTGATCCAGGAATCGGACACCGGAGTTGACGGCAGCCTGGCGCTGGGTGAGAGAGAAGGCGGTGTAATCCTTCGCCAGCTGACGCAGAATCACCTTGCCCTTGGCGGGATCGGGCCAGCGCAGGGAAACATTGAGAACGTTGTCAACCTGAGCAGACGCCTGGTCGATGGAGAGGTTGCTTTCGAGGTCGCCCAGCGGCACACCCTGACGCTGGGCGACAGGTCCGAGCAACAGGGGACTGCGCATCAAAACGATGAGGCTGGGCACGTCCGTCTTGATTTCACTACGGGCGATGCTTTCCACCGATCCAGCGCCGCCGCCGTCGCCGGGATTGTCGAAGGGGTTGCTGATCTGCAGCTGAAACCCGCCCTTATAGACGGGTGAGAAGATGCGCTGCCTCAGGGTGTTGATCGCCAGGACGCCGGTAACGACGGCGAAGGTGACCAGGAAGACGGATTGGCGCCGCTTGACAGTCCGGACCAGACCGCCCACCCCTCCCCCCCCCGACTGCCCCTCGCCCGTCGGGCTCAGTGGACTCTGGAGCGCCGGATCGAAAGCCTGGGGAAGGCTGGGCCCGGGACCGGCCATGGGGGGAAGGGACTGCGGGCGAGGCGTTCCACCCGGAAAGGTCTCAGGAGGAGCACCCGTCGTCGTCACGTATGAACTGGGGAGAAACTTGTGCCGATCGTAATGGCAACCGCCCGAGAACGCCCCTTGACGAGGCCGTCTATGGTGAGGGCCCGATTAATGACCATCGGTGGCTTTCCATCCCAGATCATCTGTACAACAGAGGGCCGCTGGCGGCTCGGGCCAGGCCACTGAACAGTTGTCCGCCTCTCCAGCTCTGCGACGTCGGGCGATCCGGAAACGTCTTTCCGCCCTGGGCCTTGTGGGTCTCACCGGTATGGTGTTCGCCCCGGCCGGCCTGAGGGCTTCGGTACCCCAGGAACTCTCCCCCCAGACCCCTTGGAGGGGATCGGGTGCCTTCGTCAGTGCCAACCCCGGCAGCGGCCCTTCCTCCTCGGCGCCACTACCCCTCTCGGTAACGGAGGTCTACAACGATCTTTATGTGCTCGGACCCGGGGATGGTCTGCAGCTCACTTTCACCGATCCCTCCGCCTCCGCCATCGGTGGCCCTGTCGTCATCCTTCCCGATGGCACCTCCACCCTGTCGCTGCTGGGATCAGTCCAGCTCACCGGTCTCACCATCGGCCAGGCCACCCGCTGGCTCACCTCCCTGTACTCCAAGCAGCTCGTACGTCCTGAGCTCATCCTCAGCCTGACCGCGCCCCGCCCCGTCAAGGTGACCATCATCGGCGAAGTGGGCCGGCCGGGTTTGTACCCGCTGCCTAGCTATTCCACGCCGGTTTCCGCGATACAGACGGCCGGGGGGGTCACCCTCAATGCCGACATCCGCAAGATTCTGCTGCGGCGTCTGGCTGGCCCGGATGGCAGCCAGAAACAGACCGTGCTCAACCTGGCCCAGGTGTTCCAGGCGGGCAACCAACGCCAGAACCCCATCCTTTTCGACGGCGACACGATCGTCATCGGCCGCACCGAAGAGCTGATTCCGGAGGAGATTCTTCAGATCGGCGCCACGAACCTGGCCCCGGCGACTATCAGTGTTTCTGTGATCGGTGAAGTCAGGAGCCCCGGCACCATCAGCGTGCCCGCCAACACCCCCCTGGCGGAAGCCATTTTCCGGGCCGGAGGCGCTGAGAACTGGCGGGCCAACAAGAACGATATCGAGCTCGTCCGACTCAACCGCAACGGCACCACCACCCGTGAAGTGTTCAGTTACAGGGACGGGATCGGCGTCTCCAAGGGGCTGAATCCTCCGCTGCGGGACCGGGACACGATCATCGTGAACCGCACCTTCTACGCCGAGGCCATCGACGTCATCAACCAGGTCATCGTTCCCCTCAGTCAGGCCGCCAGTTCCTATTATTTCTTCCGAGATACATTCAACGGCAACAGAAACAGCAACTTCCGCTGACCTCCGCTGCATCAGCCACCTGTTTCTACCCAAAGCCGCCTCTACCGACAGCCATGTACCGCGAACCCTCCATCAGCCGCAAGGCCATCGCCTGGGCTCTGCTGAGCCACACCATCTGGCTGCCCCTGCTGGCCATCGATGCCCACGATCGCTGGCAGGCCACCATCAAGGACCTGGCCATCCCCCAGCCCGCCGATCCCAAGGGCGCGGCTGAGGCGATCGCTTCGCTGCCCGAGGAACCCGCCCAGAAGGCGGACAGCGCCTCCCCTTCGCCGCTTGAGGATCTGGGCGTTACCACTGGCCATGTGCTCAGTTCGGCCTCCGAGAAGAGCGGGTCGCTGCTGGATGCCCCGCTGTCGCGCAGTCTCGACCTGAGCGGTCCCTCCAACTCCTCCCGAGCCAGGCCCGATCCGGGTCGCCGCCCTGCCGTCGCCCTCAGGACCACCAGCCCTGCCCGCACCGCCAAGGCCAGCTTCACCATCGAGGGCCCTTCTCTCGGCACCACCGGCCTGGGCAGCGCCAAGACCCTGCTGCAACGCAATTTCTCGAATTCCGAGCTGCTCGGTGGCGTGCTCACCATTCAGGACCTGGGTGCCCCTGCCATGCCACCGGTGGCCAGGGCCGAGCGGGCCCGATGGGCCAGAAGCGGAGATCCCATGGCCCCCCTGCCCCAGAGCCTGAGGGAGCCGATGCGCCAGGCCATCCGCACCCTGCCGACCCCGACCCCCACCAAGACAGCCAAACTTCAGCAGGGCCGCGTGATCCACGTCCCCTCCACCCGTGTCAGCAAACCAACCCAGGTGCCGCTGGCCGTTCAGGCGGATGGCACCGTGGATGTGCTCAGCAAACCCGATGATCCCGCAGTGATCGAGGACATCAAGGAGTGGTCGAGGCGCCAGCCGGCCCAGGCCCCTGGAACGGTCACCCCCACGGTGGTGAATCTGCAGCCGATCCCGGCTGAGATTCGGGCCACACCGGCCCCTGCCAAGGTGGCGCCGGTGGCGAGTGCCCCGATCGCACCCCCACCGGTTACCGCAGCCCCCGCGGCCGAAGTTCCGCCCGCCGCCCCGTTGCCGGCAGGGGCCGGCGGTTCCATGGTGGCTCCGCAGTGAGGCGTCACGGTCTCCACCACAGCGGCCTTGCCCTGATGGGCCTCACATGCCTGGGCCTGGGGCTGCAACCACTTCGGGCCCAGTCACTTCCGGCCGGTCCGGCGCCCTGGGTACCGGTGGCGCCCGAGCCCGCCGCGGCCGGCTGGGAACCCGTGACAGACGCCGCCACCCTGCCGCCGGATTACCAGCCCATACCTGCGAATCGCAACCCAGCCGAACTGGCGATCGTTCCACGCCAGGGCAAACCCATTGAGAATGTCGGCATCTACGGAATCGGCGGCGGTGTCAATTTCGGCAGCGATCTTCCCAATAGCGGTGTTTTCACAGGCCGGGTGGGTTACAAACTCAACGAAACTCTCGCGGTCTCCCTACGACCAAGCGTCATCTTCGGCAACAGGGATGTGCTTGGCCGTTACAACGGCCAGACCTCGTTCCAGCTGCCCCTCACCCTCGATCTCTTCCGCCGCTCGGTGGTCTCCCCCTATCTGGGCGGGGGCATCGCCACCAACACCTATTCCACCGGCCAGACCAACGCCATGCTCACCGGTGGCGTCGATGTCAACGTCACCCAAAACGTGACCCTGGGCTTCAACGTCAATTATGTCTTCCTGCCGGACGGGGTCACCTTCGATGCTCTCCAGGCCATGACCCTGCTCTACCTCAGGTTCTGATCCCCAGAAGGTCTGCACCGGCCTCGGCCACCGCCTCAATCGCGGCAGCAATGGCCTGACGCTGTTCCAGGTCATATCCCCAACGATCGAGGAAGGTCCGGTCCTCCAGCACGGCCTCATCGCTGTCAGCCTGCTCCGCTGCAGCCGCCAGCAGGGTTTCCAGCCGTTGCTTCACGGCGATGGGTTCCAGGTGCCGGAGCAGTTCGGTGCTGCGCTGCTGCACCCGTTCCGAGCCGGCCTGGTGTTCCTGATCACCCGAACGCTGGTGGTGCAGGACCATGGCCGTACTCATGGCCAGATTGCGGGCGGTGAGATCCACCACCCCTGCCCCGGCCTGGCGCAGGGCGGTCACCAGGGCCTCCGGCAGACGGTCGAGCAACGGGGCCTCGCCGGTAAGGCTCACCACGAAGAAACCGCGGGCGCCATCCCGGCTCGCCACCAGTTCCCCGACCCGATCGGCCAGCACTTCATCACTGAGCTCCCCGCCCTCCCAGAGGCCGATCCAGTGAGCGGCGAGCTCCATGGCCTGGGGAAAACTTGGCGCCAGGGGGGAGACGGGCTGTGCGGTCTCGTTGACGGGGGCGGCATCGGTCATGGCGAAAGGCGGGCGGCGCGGCCCTTGGACTGGCAGTGTTGAGGCTATGGACCCGAGCACCCCGACCGCCAGCCCCGGCGACGCCCAGCCCGACGACGGCAGCACGGAAGGAGCTCCCTTCCGCTCCGGCTTCGTGGCCCTGATCGGACGGCCCAATGTGGGCAAGTCCACCCTGCTGAATCAGCTGGTGGGCCAGAAGGTGGCGATCACCTCCCCCGTGGCCCAGACCACCCGCAACCGGCTGCGCGCCATCCTGACCACCCCCGCGGCCCAGCTGATCCTGCTGGACACCCCGGGCATCCACAAACCCCACCATCTGCTGGGGGAGCGCCTGGTGCAGAGTGCCCGGGGAGCCATCGGCGAGGTGGATGTGGTGCTGCTGCTGGTGGACGCCAGCCAGCCAGCCGGGCGCGGCGACGGCTTCATCGTCGACCTGCTGCGCCACTGCAGGATTCCAGTGCATGTGGCCCTCAACAAGAGCGACCGGGTGGGGGCCGATGCCGAGGATCTGGCCGCCACCTACCGGGAGATGCTCGCGGCGTCAGACGATCGCCCCGTCGCCTGGCCCCTGCACCCCTGCAGCGCCCTCAACGGCGACGGCTGCCAGGCCCTGGTGGAGGCCCTGGCCGCCGATCTGCCCCCGGGGCCGCTGCTGTACCCGGCCGATACGGTCAGTGACCAGCCAGAGCAGTTGTTGCTGGCGGAGCTGATCCGTGAACAGGTGCTGACCCTCACCCGGGAAGAGGTGCCCCACTCGGTGGCGGTGCGGATCGAGCGGATCGTGGAGGATGAGGGCAAGGTCAAAGGCAAGGAGCGCACCGCCGTGCTGGCCACCGTGCTGGTGGAGCGCAGCAGCCAGAAGGGAATCCTGATCGGCAAGGGCGGTCAGATGCTCAAGGCCATCGGCCAGGGGGCAAGGCTGCAGATGCAGAAGGTGTTTGACGGCCCGGTGTACCTGGAACTGTTCGTCAAGGTGGTGCCCAACTGGCGCAGCCATCCAGGCCGGCTGGCGGAGCTGGGCTACCGCGGCGACTGAGGGCGCCGGCGCACCGAACCTGCTGGCTGGGGGTTTGCGAAGATCCCAACCGGGTCCACCGGCCCCGATCTCCCGCCGCCCCCGCCGTGACCAACGCGACCGAGCCTCCCACCCCAGCGACGATCGGCCGCTTCCCGCCCGAGACGATCGCGGCCTTTCTGGCCTTCTGCGCCGGGGACTGGCTTTCTCTGCGCAGTCGCTTCAGCCTGGAGGAGGCCGCAGGCGAGGCCCGACAGGCCGAGGAGGAGGAGGTCAGCTGGCACAGTTCCGAGCGCGGTGACCTGCAGGTGACCTACCTGACTCCGGAGGACATCGAGGGGCCTGGGGGGCTGGAGATCACCCCGCCCAGCGGTGGCCGCCACCGGCTGCTGTTTCACCCCGACGGTGGCTTCGAGGGCCAGGCCCCGGACGGGGCCGTCAGCACGGGTCGTTGGCAGCTCTGGCCGGATGGCAGCCTGGAGCTCACCAGTGCGCGGGCCGGGATCTCGGTGCGGGAAAGGATCTGGTTCACCAAGGCGAATCTGCGTCTGCGCAGCAGCGTGGAACACCACCCCGACGGCCGCCCGGGCCGGGCCAGCTTCAGCTCCGAGATCCGGCGGCTCAGCCGACCTGCCGGCTGAGCCCACCATGCGCTTCGACGTGGTCAGCCTGGTGCCGGACGCCTGCACACCCCTGCTGGGGCAGGGGGTGATCGGCCGTGCCTTCGCGGCCGGCATCGCCGAGGTCCACGCCCACAACCCCCGCGATCACGCCACGGATCGCTACCGCAAGGTGGACGATGTTCCCTATGGCGGCGGCGCCGGCATGGTGCTCAAGCCCGAGCCTGTCTACGCCGCCTTCGAGGCGATTCCGGTGCTGCCCCGGCGTCGGGTGCTGCTGATGAGCCCCCAGGGCCAGCCGCTGCACCAGCGAGACCTGCGCCGCTGGGCGAGCGAGTACGACCAGCTGGTGCTGCTCTGTGGGCACTACGAGGGCTTTGATGAACGCATTCGCCCCCTGGCGGACGAGGAGGTGTCCCTGGGAGACTTCGTGCTTACCGGCGGCGAACTTCCCGCCCTGGTGGTGATCAGCGGCGTGGTGCGGCTGCTGCCGGGCACCGTGGGATCGCCGGACTGCCTCGAAGCGGAAAGCCACAGTGGCCTGCTGCTCGAGCACCCCCATTACACCCGGCCGGCGGAGTTCCGCGGCCTGGCGGTGCCGGAGGTGTTGCGCAGCGGTGACCACGGCGCCATCGCCCGCTGGCGCCAGGAGCAGCAGGTGGCCCGCACCCGCGAGCGGCGCGCCGACCTGCTGGCCCTGTGGCAGGCGGAGCAGAACCCCTGACGCCCGCGCTCACCCCCAGACCGGCCAAACTGGATCCGCCCCTACGGCCCCCCATGCAGCTGCGCATCGGCAACGGCTACGACATCCACCGGCTCGCACCCGGTCGTCCCCTGATCCTGGGTGGCGTGCGTCTGGAGCATCCGGACAGCCTGGGGCTGGCGGGCCACAGCGACGCCGATGTGCTCGTGCACGCCCTGATGGATGCCCTGCTGGGGGCCCTCAGCCTCGGGGACATCGGCACCCACTTCCCTCCGGAGGACGAGCGCTGGCGCGGGGCCGACAGCCTGGTGCTGCTCGAGAAGGTGATGGAGCTGGTGACGGAACGGGGCTGGCAGGTGCTCAATGTCGACACGGTGGTGGTGGCAGAGCGCCCCCGCCTCAAGCCCCACATCGCCGCCATGCGGGAGGCCATCGCCGGCCGCCTGGGCCTGGCTCCCGAGCAGGTGGGCGTCAAGGCGACCACCAACGAGGGCCTCGGGCCCACCGGACGGGAGGAGGGCATCGCCTGCCATGCCGTGGCCTTGCTGCACCAGCCATGACCCGTGCCCCCCTGAGCCAGCTGGCTAGCTTGCTGGCCAGTTTCTGCCTGGTGGTTCTTGTGCTGGCCGGCCTTCCTGACAATGCCGGCGCCCTCAGCCCCCAGCGCGGCGGCCAAGGCGGGAGCGAAGCTGCCGCAGCGGTGGTGGTGGAACAGCTCAGATTGAAGGTGCCGGCCGGCACCCAGAGGGCCTGGCTGCAGGCGGAGCAGGAGAGCTGGGGGCCCTGGCTGCGGCGCCAGGACGGCTTCCTCGGCAGGGATCTGCTCTGGGACGCCGAACGGGAGGAGGGCCTGCTGCTGATCCGCTGGCACAGCCGCCGCCAGTGGCTGGCCATTCCCAAAAGCGACATCGACGTGGTGCAGGGCCAGTTCGAGGCCGCGGCGCGCCGGGTCCTGGCCCAGGCGAGCCCGACCGCCGCCAACCCCTTTCCCCTGCTCTACGCCGGCGAACTGGAATGGGTGGGCCTGACCCCGGCCGCGGCTGCCGAGGAGCTGCGGTGAGCGAGGACGTCCGGCTCGACCTGGGCCGCCGCCAACGGCTTGGCATGGTGGAAGCGGTGTGGGGCGAGCACAAGAGTGCCGACCAGATCACCGCCGTGCTGCTGGGGCTGCGCCAGGCCGGCGAACTGGCCCTGGTCACGCGGGTCTCGGCGGAGAAGGCCGCGGCGGTGGAGCGACAGCTGGCGGACCAGCTCGGCAGCGATGGGGACGTCCCGCTGCCGAAGCACCATCCCCTGGCCCGCTGCCTCACCTGGCCCACGCCGCCGCCAGCCGATCCGGCCTTCGGGCGGGTGGCGGTGCTCAGCGGCGGCAGCAGCGACCTGGCCGTGGCCTCGGAGGCCCGGCTGGCCCTGGCCTGCCATGGGGTGGCCAGCGACCTCGTGCTGGATGTGGGCGTGGCTGGGCTGCATCGTCTGTTGGCGGAGCTGGAGGGGCTGCGCCGGGCCAAGGTGCTGATCGCCTGCGCCGGGATGGAGGGAGCCCTGCCCACCGTGTTGGCGGGGCTGCTGCCCCAACCGGTGATCGGGGTGCCGGTGGCGGTCGGCTACGGGGTCAGTGCCGGGGGCCAGGCGGCCCTGATGGGCATGCTGGCCAGCTGCGCCCCAGGGCTCACCGTTGTGAACATCGACAACGGCTATGGAGCCGCCATGGCAGCCCTGCGGATCCTGCAGCTGGGAAGAGCCGACTGATCAGCCGCCTGCCAGCAGGGGCCCCGGCGGCGGGGCCTCGATTTCCAGCAAGGTCTTGAGCCACAGGGTGAGAGAGCGGGGCAGACGGCCCTGCTCGTAGCACTCAATCGCCTCGATCAGGATCGGTGTATTGATCCAGTTGATCCGATGGGGAAGCCTCGGTGCCTGCGGCTTATCAGGCGCAGTGTGAAGCACCGCATCCGGCCTGACAAGGCGGGGTGCTCAGAGGTGCTGCAGATTCGGATAGGCGGTGATCACCTGTTCGGTGCTGAGCACTTCTCCAGCCCCTTCCGGCTGCCAGATCACCTCCAGGGCAATCAGGTCATCCGCACCGAGCGCGCCGAGTTTCTGGAGCGAATCGCGCAGGTCTTCGGCGGAGCGGGCCCCTTTGATCGCCAGCCCCTTACGGCTGGCCACCAACAGGGTGACCACAATGAAATCGCTGGCGGCGTCACTGGCCCCGGGGGCCACGGGCGCCGGCTCGCTGAAACGGCGCCCCGCCACATTGGCCGTGAGTTCCCGCTCCAGCTTGCTGCGTTCCTGCATCGAGAGCCGGTTGAAGGTGGACTCGGCACTGGCGAAAGGCACCTGACCGACTTCGCCATTCGCGTACACCCAGAGATCGGGGTGGCGCAGCAGGGAGAGGCTGGTTTCCTGCAGGACCCGCTGAAGACCGGAGCTGCTGGAGGTATCGGACGAGCTGGCCAGGCGGCGAAGATCGTCCTGAAGGTCGCGGGCGGAGGCCAGCAGACCCACCTGGATCTGGGCGATCGCCACAGGGCCGTCGGGGCGGGGGTTGTAGGCCAGACCAGACCCGGAGCCGCCCAGGGCCGGCCCACCACCTCCACCACCCCCGCCGCGCAGGGCGTTGACCACCACGCCCGCCACCGCCATCAGGATGAGGAAACCGAACAGCCCGCCGCCACCGAAGCCGAAGATCGGCACGATGAAGGGGAAACCCATGCCGCCGCCCCGGTAGCCGCCGCCGTATCCGCCTCCATAGCTGCCCCGGTAGCCGCCACCACCGCCGCCGTAATTGCGGGGCATCGAAGGGGCAGATCGGAAGCTGCCGCCGCCGATCCGACCGCCGCTGGCCGCCTGGGCCGGCTGGGGGGCCGCCATCACCAGGCCCGCCACCAGAAAGGGGACGACCATCAGACCGGCCAGGCGCCTGAACAAGCGGGAACCCATCTGCAGTGACCTTTTGATATCGGGAATCTAGGAACCTCCCCCAACGATGGTGACCACCTCCAGCACATCGGATTCCCCCACAGACTGGGTGGCCCAGCGCTCCCTGGACAGGATCTCGCCGTTGAACTCGACCACCACCAGACGCGGCTGGTAGCCAAGGGACACCAGCACAGCATCCAGGCAGAGGCCCGCCGGGCAGGCTCGCGTTTCGCCGTTGACCCGCAGCAGCAGGGGCTCCGGCTCCTTCGCGGCTGCCGGTTCCGTCATGCCAGCGCCTCCAGCCCCGCCAGCAGGGCGGCCGCGGCGGCCCCGGGATCCCCTGCCTGGGTGATCGCCCGCACGACGGCCACACGCTCCGCCCCGGCCTGGCGTACGACAGCCAGGTTGGCCCGATCGATGCCACCGATGGCATAAAAGGGCAGGGGGCACTCCGCCGCCGCCTGGCTCACGTAGGCCAGCCCCACCGGCTCGCGGCCAGGCTTGGTGGGCGTGGCGTTGACGGGCCCCACCCCGACGTAGTCGCAACCATCGGCGACGGCCTGGCGAAGGTCTTCGAGGCGGTGGGTGCTGCGACCGATCAGCCGGTCGGGTCCCAGCAGGCGACGGGCCACGGCCGGCGGCAGGTCGCCCTGACCGAGGTGCACGCCATCGGCCCCTACCGCCAAGGCGAGGTCGATGCGGTCATTGACCAGAAACAGGGCCCCATGGCGATGGCAGAGCTGGCGCAGGGCGCTCGCCTGTGCAAAACGGCTCCGGTCATCGAGGGCGGCTCCTGCCGGGGTGGGGCCGTCCCCAGGTTTGGCGCGATACTGCACCAGCCGCACCCCCGCCGCCAGGGCAGCGGCCACCACCAACTCCAGCCCCTCCACCGGACTGGTGACCAGATACAGATGGCAGCGGCGCAGCAGGGCCCGGCGCTGGTCGCCACCGCGGCCGGCCTGGAGCAGATCCACCTCCAGGTCGTAGAGGGCGTAGCGGATCGCCGCCGCCTCTGCCGCCAGCCGGGGATCCTCAAGCCGACCGAACTCCTCCAGTACCCGCAGGGCCTCCTGCACCCGGCCCGCATTGGCGGCCAGCACGCTGGCGCCGTCCTGCCGTTCGGCCTGGGCTGGATGGGCCATGCCGGCGGCGGAATCGGTGGCGGTGTGCCGCGCCAGCTTGTAGCGGGTCTGGTGGAGGCGCCCCAGACGCTGGCGCAGGTCCTTGCTGCGGGCCACCAGGTCGGGACGGTCCAGGGCGAAGCGCGCCCAGTCCTCCAGCACCCGCAGCCCCTCCCGGGCCCGATCGAGATTGGCATCCAGCAACCGTTCGATGGCGGCGTGCTCGCTGCCGTTGGACGACGTCGGAACTGGGGGCTGCGGCGTCACCGGACCGGCACAGGCGGGGCTCCCAGGGTATGGGAGGGGTCCTTCAGCCGGGAGGCGGGGCCGATGCATGGCCGCCATGGCTGAGGCCATCCTCCAGAGCCCGGTCGGCGTCCAGGCGGATCTGCCGGCTGAGGGCTTCGAGACTCTCAAACGCCTGCTGCCGCCGTAACAATTTCAAGGGCTGCACGGTCAACCAGGAGCCCTCCAGCTCAAGCTTTCGCTCCAGCAGGTGCACCTCAACAGCCGAGGGAGCCAGGGGGTCCACCGTGGGCTGGGGGCCGAGGTTCATCACCGCCGCCATCGCCTCGTCCTCGCCGTCCCGCCAGGCCAGGGCCGCATAGACCCCTTCCAGGGGCAGGAACTTGCGTCCGTCCACCGCCAGATTGGCGGTGGGCCAGCCCAACTGGCGGCCCAGGCCCCGCCCCCGCACCACCGCGCCGCTGAAGCGGTAGGGGCGCTCCAGCAGGCGCCCGGCCTCCTCGATGTCGCCGGCCGCCAGGGCACGCCGGATGCGGCTGCTGCTCACCCGCTCGGACCCGTCCCACAGCATCGGCAGCACCCGCACGTCGATGCCGAGGGCAGCGCCGATGCGGGCCAGATCGTCGACGTCACCGCTGCGGTCGACCCCGAAGCGGAAGTTGGTCCCCACGGCGATCCGCCGGGCCTGGAGCCGCTCGGCCAGCACCTCCTCCACAAACCGCTCCGGCGTCAGCGCCGCGAGCTCACGGCTGAAGGGCACCAGCACCAGCTGCTCGATGCCGAGGGGTTCGAGCAGCTCCAGCTTCTCCTCGGGCAGATCCAGCCGCAGGCGCGTCTCGCCATGGAGCACCTCCCGGGGGTGGGGCCAGAAACTCACCACCGTGGCCACCACAGGCTCCTGCCCCGTCGGCTGCGGCTCGGTGACGGCGGTGATCACACGGCGGTGTCCCCGGTGCAGCCCATCGAAGCTGCCCAGGGCAATGGCGGTGGGCCGCAGGGCGTGGGAGGGGTCGTGAAGCGGGATCAACGGCCTGCGCCCTCGCCGCCAGGATCCTCCCATGCCAAGTTTGGGGCCTCCGCCGCTCTCCCCATGGTCGACCAGCTGGATCTGCAGCGCATGGCCGATGCCCTCCGCCGTTTGGGCTGGGTGCGGTTCTGGATCCAGCTGGCCCTCGGCGTGGTGGTGGTGGGGGTGCTGCTGTTCAACAACCTCGGCGGCCAGATGGCGGCCAATTCCTCCCGCGCCCTGGGGCTGGGCCCCGGCCTCTCCCTCACCACCCTGTCCTTCCTGCTGCTGCTCTGGAGTCTGTGGCAATCCTGGCTCGTGGTGCGCTGCGGCCGCGCCCTGGCCAGCCCGGCCCGCCCCAGCAAGGGGGAAACCTCGCGATTGGTGAAGCGGGGGCTGCTGGGTGATCTGATCGGACTCACCCTGGCGGCGGTGGGCTACCAGGCCCTGGCCGGCAGCCTCTTCGTGCAGGCCTCTCAGCAGGTGCCGGGCTTCTTCGGAGCCCAGATGCAGGGCACTCCAGGCAGCGGTGGCCGGGTGGTGGGGCTACCGATCACCTCGATCGAGATGCTCTCCGTGCTGAGCAACACCCAGGTGCTGTTCGCCCACCTGATCGGCCTGATCCTGAGCCTCTGGCTCCTGCAGCGGATTCACCGCAGGAACTGATTACTCAGCCGCAGGCTTTCAGCTTCCGGCAGGGCCCCCACGGAACCGCGCCAGAAGAGTTCGGGCTGCAGGGGGGTCAGGGACGGCCCCCCCTGCTGCACCCAGGCCACATCGGTAGGCCACGCCGCCGGGCCGACACCGGAGCCCTCCAGATCGTCGACCACTTCGCCAGCCAGCCAGTAGTAGGTGCGGCCGCGGGGGTCGGTGCGTTTCTCGAACTGGTCGATGTAGCGACGCACCGCCGTGCGGCACCAGCGCAGGGGGGCGAGGGCCTCGGCGGGCCGGGGAGGGACATTGAGATTGAGCAACAGCCCCTCGGGCCAGCCGCCGGCCTGCATCCCCTCGGCCACATCGAGGGCCAGGACGGCCGCCGCCTCGAAGCGACGCCAGTGGAAATCGGCACTGCTCACCGCCAGGGCCGGCAGACCCTCGATCGTGCCCTCCATGGCCGCTGAGACGGTGCCCGAATAGAGCACGTCGGTGCCGAGGTTGGGGCCGTGGTTGATGCCGGAGAGCACCAGGTCGGGTGCCTGATCCAGCAGGCGGAACAGGGCCAGCTTGACGCAGTCGGAAGGGGTGCCACTGCAGGCCCAGGCGGTGACACCCGCGGCGAAGAGTTCGTCGGCCCGCTCCGCCCGCAGCGGGGTCTGCAGGGTGAGGCCGTGGCCGGTGGCGGAGCGCTCCCGGTCGGGGCAGACCACGGTGACGGCGTGGCCGCGAGAGGCCGCCTCGGCGGCCAGGGCCTGGATGCCATCGGCGAAGACCCCGTCGTCGTTGCTGATCAGGATCCGGAGCGGTGCCATCGGCCTCGACAGCGTGGACTGAGGGCAAGCTAGACGCTGCTGCCTACAGTCGTTTCCTTCCCCGATCCGTCCCGTGAGCGCCACCGTCAGCCTGCAGCAGCTCACCGACCAGCTGGAGCACCTGGAGGCGGAGGCCGCCGCCGCCATCGCCAACGCCAGCGATGCCGCCGCCCTCGAGGAGCTGCGGGTGGGGCTGCTGGGCAAGAAGGGTCGTCTCTCGGGGGTGCTTGGGGCCATGGGCCGTCTCCCCGGCGAGGAGCGCCCCCTGGTGGGCCAGCGGGCCAACCTCCTCAAGGAGCAGGTGCAGCAACTGCTGGGGGCCAGGCTCGAGGCCGTTCGCAGCGCCGCCATGGCGGAGCGGCTGGAACGGGAGCGGATCGACGTGACAGCGGGCTGCAGCTTCGTGCCGCCGGGCCACCGCCATCCGCTGCAGAGCACGATCGAGGAGATCGTCGACATCTTCGCCGGCCTCGGCTACCGGGTTTCGGAGGGGCCGGAGATCGAGACCGACCACTACAACTTCACCTCCCTCAACATCCCGGAGCACCACCCGGCCCGGGACATGCAGGACACCTTCTACCTGGGGGGCGACCGGCTGCTGCGCACCCACACCTCCCCGGTGCAGATCCGCCATCTGGAGGCCAACCCGCCGCCGGTGCGGGTGATCGCCCCCGGCCGGGTGTACCGCCGCGATGCGGTGGATGCCACCCATTCGCCAGTGTTCCACCAGGTGGAGGTGCTCGCCCTCGACGAAGGGCTGGATTTCAGCCACCTGCGCGGCACCGTCACCACCTTCCTGCAGCAGTTCTTCGGCGATCTGCCGGTGCGGTTCCGGGCCAGCTACTTCCCCTTCACCGAGCCCTCCGCCGAGGTGGACGTGCAGTGGCGGGGCCGCTGGCTGGAGGTGATGGGCTGCGGCATGGTCGATCCGGCGGTACTGGAGGGTCTGGGCCTCGATCCGGAGCGCTGGAGCGGCTTCGCCGCCGGCCTGGGGGTGGAGCGGTTCTGCATGGTGCGCCACGGCATCGATGACATCCGCCGGCTGTTCAGCAGCGACCTGCGCTTCCTGGAGCAGTTCTGATCTCCCCCCATAAACTGGATGGACCCCCATGCCCTCGATCGGTGCCCCGGGTCGGACTGATCGTCAACGACGGCAAGGATCTGGCGATCAACACCGCCGACCTGATCGAGAGCCGGCTGACTGCGGCGGGGCTGGAAGTGGCCCGGGTGAGCAGCTCCGGTGGCGTGGTGGGTTTCGCCAATCCCGACCAGCACCTGCGCTCCAGGGGCTATGCCGCCTGCGTCCCGACCAGCTTCGATGCGGAGATGGCCCTGGCGCTGGTGCTGGGGGGGGATGGCACGGTGCTCTCCGCCGCCCGCCAGACCGCCCCGATCGGGGTGCCGATCCTGACGATCAACACCGGCCATCTGGGCTTCCTGGCTGAGGCCTACCTGAAGGACCTCGACAAGGCTCTGGCCCAGGTGGTGGCCGGGGAATGGACCGTGGAGGAGCGTTCCATGCTTGTGGTCAGCGTGATGCGCGGTGAACAGCGTCGCTGGGAGGTGCTCTGTCTCAATGAGATGGCCCTGCACCGGGAGCCGCTCACCAGCATGTGCCACTTCGAGATCGCCATCGGCCGCCACGCCCCCGTCGACATTGCCGCCGACGGGGTGATCCTCTCCTCCCCCACCGGCTCCACCGCCTACGCCCTCAGCGCCGGTGGCCCGGTGATCACCCCCGACTGCCCGGTGCTGCAGCTGACGCCGATCGCCGCCCACTCCCTCGCCTCCCGGGCCCTGGTGTTCAGCGACCAGGAGCCGGTCACGGTGTTCCCCGCCACCCCCGAGCGCTTGATGATGGTGGTCGACGGCAGCGCCGGCTGCTACGTGTGGCCCGAGGACAGGGTGCTGGTGCGGCGCAGCGAACATCCGGTGCGCTTCGTGCGGCTGGCCGACCACGAATTCTTCCAGGTGCTGCGCAACAAGCTGGGCTGGGGCCTGCCGCACGTGGCCAAGCCCTCCAACAACCACGCCGACGCCCCGCTGTGACGACAACTGCCACGGCCATCCCTGCGCCGGTCGTGGTGCTGCTGGTGGGCCCGGAGGCCGCCGATCTCGCCCCCCGTCTGGAGGTTTCCGGTTACCGGCCCCTGGAGCAGGAACCGGGCGATGAGCTCCCTGCGGCCGTGATCCTGTCGCCCGGCAGCGAGCAGCGGATTCCGGAGCTGCGCCGCAGGCTGGGGGCCCGCCCCCTGCTGCTCGGCATCACCAGCGACAGCGTCGAAAGCCGAAGCCACTGCCTGGAATGGGGTGCCGATGATTTCTGGTTGCCTAGCCTCGGCACAAGCGACCTGCTCACACGGTTGCGGCTGCATCTTGGTCTGGCCCAGCGTCAGGCCCCCACACCGGTGTCCGCCCAGCTGAAGCTGGCGGATCTGCGGATCGACCCGGTGGCCTGCCAGGGTTGGCGCGGCCAGCGACAGCTCAGCCTGACGGCCCGGGAGTATCAGCTGCTGCTGTTGCTGCTGCGACACCGGGGAATGGTGGTGTGCCGGGAGCGCATCCTTGAAGAGATCTGGGCCGACCAGGGCGGCGGCGCCAGCAACGTGATTGAGGTTTATGTGCGCTATCTGCGCCAGAAACTGGAGCAGGATGGTGCCTCACGGCTGATCCACACCGTGCGTGGCCAGGGCTACTGCCTCAGTGACGGCCGTCCCCCCACCGGACCCGTGCCATGAGCAGGGCCCTGCTCCGGCGCTGGACCCTCGCGGGCGTGGTCGCGCTGGTTGGCTGCGGACCGGGCCTGAGCCAGAGCCCGCCCCAGTTCCTGCCGATCACCGCCCAGTGGTGCCTGGAGGGCCCGCCGCCATCCCGCTGCATCCAGCTGGAGGTGCCCCGCGGCGAGCGCCAGCAGGCCATGGGGTTGCAGCTGCGCCCCCCCTTGCCCCACCTGCACGGCATGTGGTTCCCCTACGCCCCCCCCGCGCTGGCCCGCTTCTGGATGCACCGCACGCCGGAACCCCTCGACATGCTGTTCATCCAGGGCGGTCGCGTTGTTTTCCTCGAGCCTGCCGTCCCCCCCTGCATGGACCTGCCCTGCCGCAGCTACGGCCCCGACACGCCGGTGGACGGGGTGCTGGAACTGGCGGCCGGCGAGGCCGCCGTGCTCGGCGTCAGCGTGGGCACCCCGGTGCGGATCACCCCGCTGCCGGGCGCGTCCCCTTCAGCACCAGCACGGGATTGAGGGGGGCCAGGCGGGTGCCCTCCGCCAGGGGAGCGCCACGCCAGGCCTGGATCTGGGTGATGGCCACCCCCAGGCCGGCCTGCTCCAGCAGGGGACGGCACCGGGCCAGTCCCTCCACCGTGGCCAGGGGCAGCACCACCACTCCGCCGGGCCGCAGCCGCCCCAGCACCGCCTCCAGCAGCGCGCTGCGTCCAGCACCACCGCCACCGATCAGTACCCGATCGGGGTCGGGCAGATCCGCCAGGGCCGCTGGCGCTTCCCCCTCCAGCACGCCCGCGGGCCGCACCCCCAGCCGGGTCGCATTGGCGCCGATCAGGGCCGCCGCCCCGGCCCGGCGCTCCACGGCCCACAGGGCCAGCCCAGGCCGCAAGCGCAGCGCCTCCAGCCCCACCGATCCCACCCCGGCACCGATGTCCCAGAGCACACCCGTCTCGGGCAGCTCCAGATCGGCCAGCAGCTGGATGCGCACCTCCCGCTTCGTCATCAGTCCCGGCTGGTCGGGGTGTTGCAGCCAGAGGCCATCGGCCAGCCCGAACAGGGGCAGAGCCTCCGGCGGAGGTACCGCAGGCTCGACGGCGATCAGCAGCACCAGGTGCAGGGGATCGAGATCCGGCGGCAGGGGGTCGGCGGGCTCCAGCCGTTGCAGACGCTCCGCCGGATGGCCGAGGCGCTCCGCCAGCCAGACCTGATAGGCGGCCTCCAGCCCCGAAGCCCGCAGGATCCCACGCACCTCGGCGGCGCCCCCCCGGCCCGGATCGGTCAGCACCGCCAGGGCGGTGGGCCGCTGCTGCAACCGCGCCGCCAGGGGCTCCGGATCGCGGCCGTGCAAGCTGATCCACGAGGCGTCCTGCCAGGGGCGGCCCAGGCGGGCGAAGGCCAGCTGCAGGGAGGTGGGGGCCGGGTGGAAGCGGAGGCGCTCGGCGGGGAAGTGCTGCAGCAGCAGACGGCCAAGGCCGAACCAGAGCGGATCGCCGCTGGCCAGGAGCACCACCCTCTCGCCGGCGACGAGGGCCCGCTGCAGCCGCGGCAGCAGCTCTGCGGGCCGGTCACTGGCCAGCAGCTCCGGCGCTGGGGTGTCGCCGCGCCAAGCCTCGAGATCCGCCAGCAGACGCCGGGGGGCCGCCACCAGATCGGCCCGCAGGATCTCGTCCTGCCAGTGGCGGGAGAGGCCCGCCATCCCGGCGGCATCGGTGCCCAGCACGTCCAGCAGCGAACCCTCCAGCCGTGCCCCTGCGCCACTGCTGGCCATGATGCTCCCCACCAGTGCCGGCCACACCCTCTGCCCATGAGCGATCGACGCCAGCGGATCCACACCCTGGTGCTGGCCCTGCTGGCCCACCAGAGCGATCTCGAACTGCTCGAGGACGACCGGGCAAGCGCCGTCGCCAGCCCCCTGGGGGGCGGCGGTGACCCGGGCAGCTGGCTGGAGCGCAATCGGCGTGTGGTGCAGCGCTACCAGTCGCTGGTGCGCAGCGCCGTCACCCTCGATGCCCTGATTGAGCAGGAGCTGGGCAGCGATCAGCTGGGGGGCGGCTCCTTGCCCGGCTGATCGACGAGGAACGTCCAGGCCAGGAAACAAGCCGATGGCCAGCTCTGACAAGCTGGGCCCACCTCGTCTGGCCCCATGGCGCCCTTCGGCCTCTCCGCCCTCCAGAACCTGCGGCGCGGCAGGACCCCCTGGCAGCCCCCCGAGGCCAGCTGGTCGCGGCCCTTCGGCCAGGGCTGGGACAAGCCCTACACGGTGCGCTACGCCAGCAACCTCGACGACGGCCCCAACCACGGCATGCCCCTGGGGGGCTTCGGCGCCGGCTGCCTGGCCCGGGGCCTTGACGGCGCCTTCAACCTCTGGCATCTCGACGGAGGCGAGCACTGGTTCGGCGTGCTGCCCGATTGCCAGTTCGCTCTCTTTGAGCACGATGGGCGCGGAACACGGGCCCATGCCCTGGCCACGGCGCCCAAGCGCGACGATTCCCGCCCAGATAGCGGCCAGCCCCTCTCCACCTGGAGCTGGTATCCCGCCGCCACAGCGGCGCAGGCGAGCGGCACCGTGGCGGTGCGCTACCCGATCAGCTCCCACCATTACGCCGCGGTCTTCGCCGCCGACGTTCGCTGCGAGGCCTTCAGCCCGATCCTGCCGGGCGACTACCGCCGCACCAGTTACCCCGTCGCCGTCTTCGCCTGGACGCTGAGCAACCCCACCAGCCAGCCGCTGGAGCTGTCGCTGCTGCTGAGTTGGCGCAACACCGTGGGCTGGTTCACCAACACCGACCCCTCGGCGGAGGTTCACTTCCGGGACGACGGCAGCCCGGAGCACAACTACATGCCGGCGATCGGCCGCGGCAAGGGGCAGCGCAACCGCTGGATCGAGGCCCCCGGCCTGAAGGGAATCCTGCTGGAGGGCGAGCGGTCGCAACCCCTGGCCGAGGGGGAGGGCCAGTGGTGCCTGGCGGTGCCCGACGAGGCGGCACTGAACCACCCGGGGGTGGAGGTGTTCCGCTGCAGCCGCTGGGATCCCAGCGGCGACGGGTCGGAACTCTGGGAACCCTTCAGCCGTGACGGCTCCATCCCCGACAGCGCCAACGACCGCCGCAGCACCGGCGACGCTCCCCTCAGCGCCGCCCTGGCGGTGCGCTTCCGCCTGGAGCCGGGTGCTTCGCTCGAGATCCCGGTGGTGATCAGCTGGGATCTGCCCGTGACGGCCTTCGCCACCGGCACCCGGGCCCTGCGCCGCTACACCGACTTCTTCGGCACAGATGGTGACAACGCCGCGGCCATCGCCGGCGAAGCCCTGGCCGACTGGCGCGACTGGCGGGCCGCGATCGAAACCTGGCAGGCGCCGGTGGTGCAACGCCACGACCTGGCAGAGCCGTTACGGATGGCCCTGCTCAACGAGCTCTACGACCTGGCCAGCGGCGGCAGCCTCTGGACCGCCGCCAGCTCAGGCGATCCGGTGGGGCGCTTCGGGGTGCTCGAGTGCCTCGACTACGCCTGGTACGAAAGCCTCGACGTGCGGCTGTACGGCTCCTTCGCCCTGCTGCAGCTCTGGCCCGAGCTCGACAAGGCGGTGCTGCGCAGCTTCGCCCGCGCCATCCCCGCCGCCGATCCGACGCCGCGCCCGATCGGCTGGTACTTCACCCAGGGGCGGGGCCGGGTGGAGGCGGCCCGCAAGGTGGCGGGGGCCACCCCCCACGACCTCGGCGCCCCCAACGAGCGCCCCTTCGACGCCACCAACTACACCGCCTACCAGGACTGCAACCTCTGGAAGGACCTGGCCAGCGATTTCGTGCTGCAGGTCTGGCGCACCTACAAGCTGGCGCCCGGTGGCCCGGACATCCGTTTCCTGGCGGACTGCTGGCCGGCGGCGGTGGTCGCCCTGGATTATCTGAAGCGCTTCGACGTCAATGACGACGGCCTGCCCGACAACGGCGGTGCCCCGGACCAGACCTTCGACGACTGGCCCCTGCAGGGGGTGAGCGCCTACTGCGGTGCCCTCTGGATCGCCGCCCTGGAGGCGTCCCTGTCCATCGGCCAGCAACTGCAGCTGGAGCTGGGGCTGGACACCGCCGAGGAGCAACGGCGCTTCGGGTGCTGGCTGGAACAATCCCGCCGCCATTTCGATGCCCTGCTCTGGAACGGCGAGTATTACAAGATCGATGCCGGCAGCGGCACCCCGGTGGTGATGGCCGACCAGCTCTGCGGCGACTTCTACGCCCGCCTGCTGGGGCTGCCGCCGGTGGTGGCCGACGACCGGGCCCTCTCGGCCCTGAACGCGATCCGGCAGGCCTGTTTCGAGTCCTTCGAGGGGGGGCGGCTCGGGGTGGCCAACGGCCTGCGCCGCGACGGCACCCCCCTCGATCCGAACGGCACCCACCCGCTGGAGGTGTGGACCGGCATCAACTTCGGTCTGGCCGCCTACTACCGGCTGATGGGCCAGAGCGGCACCGCCTTCGCCATCACCGGTGCCGTCGTGCGCCAGGTGTACGAGGGGGGCCTGCAGTTCCGCACGCCGGAGGCGATCACCGCCGCCGGCACCTTCCGCGCCTGCCACTACCTGCGGGCCATGGCGATCTGGGCCCTCTGGGCCACCCACACCGGCTGGCAACCGATCCCCGGCGCCGACCGCCAGCCATGAGCGCAGCCGGCTGGTTGGTGGAAGCGAGCCGCCGCCGCTGGCGGCTGGCGGGGTTCCTGGGTCTGATCCTGGGTAGCCTGCTGGTACTGGCCCCGGCGCCGGCCCTGGCGCTGCTGCATGCCCACCCCGATGGCAACGGCACGCCGGTGGTCCGCAGCCTGGAGAGCCTGCGCGATCTCGACGACCAGAGCTGGCAGGTGGTGGCCTACCGGGAGGGTCCGCCCGGCGGCCCGCTGCGGCTGAGGATTGTGGGCTACCCCGGCAAGGTGCGCCTCGACCATCCCACCGCCCTGGAGGTGCGCAGCGGCCGTCTGCTCTGGGCCCTGGAGGATGTGACCCTCGGCAACCCCGCCCTGGCCGGCGACACCCGTTCCGCGGCGGCCGAGTTCGATCTGGCGCCGCTGCTGGCCGATCTGGAGCAGAACCGTCCCCTGCGGTTGCGGCTGCCACGGGTGTTCAGCGAGCTGGCGGTGCCGCCCTACGTGGTGGCGGAGTGGCGCAGCCTCCCGGACGCGCCGGCCGCGTGAGCAGCGCCTCGCCCTGGCACCCCTGGATGGCCAGGGCCCTGCAACTGGCCGCCCTCGCCGAGGGCCGCACGAGCCCCAATCCCCTGGTGGGTGCCGTGGTGCTCGATACCGGCGGCCAGCTGGTGGGGGAAGGGTTCCATGCCCGCGCCGGAGGCCCCCATGCGGAGGTGGGGGCCCTGGCCCAGGCCGGCGAGCGGGCCCGGGGCGGCACTCTGGTCGTGACCCTGGAGCCCTGCTGTCATCACGGCCGAACACCCCCCTGCAGCGAGGCCGTGCTCGCCGCCGGCATCGCCCGGGTGGTGCTGGCCATGGCCGATCCCCATCCCCTGGTGTCCGGTGGCGGCATCGCCCGGCTGCGGGCGGCGGGCCTGGAGGTGATCGAAGGGGTGATGGAAGCCGAGGCGCGCCGGCTCAACCGGGCCTTCCTGCATCGGGTCGCCACGGGCCGCCCCCTGGGAATCCTCAAATGGGCCATGAGCCTGGATGGGCGTACGGCCCTGCCCAATGGCGTCAGCCAGTGGATCAGTGGCCCGGAGGCCCGGGACTGGGTGCACCGGCTGCGGGCGCGATGCGATGCCGTGATCGTGGGGGGTGGCACGGTGCGCGCCGATGATCCCCTGCTCACAAGCCGGGGGCAACGCGATCCCGAACCCTTGCGGGTGGTGCTGAGCCGGGGCCTGGATCTGCCGGAGCAGGCCCGGCTGTGGGATCCGGCTGCAGCACCCACCCTGGTGGCCCATGGCCCGGAAGCACCGGCGGCGGCCCGTGGGCAAATCGATGCGCTGGGGGTGGAGCGGCTGGAGCTCTCTGCCTGTGAACCGCAGCAGCTGCACGAGGCCCTTGCTAAGCGCGGCTGCAACCAGGTGTTGTGGGAGTGCGGCCCCGAGCTGGCGGCGGCGGCCCTGCGGCAGGGCTGCGTGCAGAAAGTGGCCGCCGTGATCGCCCCGAAGCTGTTGGGAGGCCGGCCGGCACAGACGCCACTGGGGGACTTGGGCCTTGTGACCATCGATGCAGCCGAGCCCTGGGGGCATGGCCAGATCCGGCGACTCGGCCACGACATGCTGTGGCAGCTCGTGGCCCCGCAGCCACCGGCCAAGGCTGGGGCGGAAGCAGCCGCGTGCACCACCTGAAAACCCCATGCACATCGAACTCCACGGACGCGAGCGCTGCCACTACCGCATAGCCAACCCCTGGGGTCAGCCCCTCGGCCGCATCGCCGATTACCTCCAGCCGATCCTTCTCGACCCGCAGAGCTATGTCGTTCAGGAGAACACCCGCCTGGTCACAGACAACCTGGTGGGTGTGGGCAGAAATCGCCTCATCGTGGAGGAGACTCTCCACCTCAAGGAGATGGAGCCCAGGCAGCGGCACGCTATCCGGCTTCGGTCCATGCTGCCGGCGCAGGAACGGATCCACGCCACCGTGTGCTCCCTGGTCGACGCTCGCCAGTGGACCGGCAGTTACTTCCACTGGTTTCTCGACTGTCTGCCCAGACTGATCGCCGCGGACGACCACGCTCAACGAACTGGCGAGATCCCTCGGCTGATCGTGCCGTCCCGACTCAACCATTGGCAAGCGGAATCGCTGGCCCTGCTGGGGATCGACAGGGACCGGTTCATACCCCACCGGCCCGTGGGACGCGGGGGCCTTGCAGTCCATCGGCTGATCGCCTATGTGGCCCATCGCTGGCAACGCTTGGGGCAAGCCCCCTTCGATGCCACCTCGCCCTGGGCAATCGGGCAGCTTCGCGACCGGTTCTCAAGATCCCTTCCGGCCAGTGAAGGAGCCGGCCCGCAGCGGATCTACCTCTCCCGACGCGGCGTTCCCTCCCGCCAGGTGACCAACGAAAAGGAGGTGATGGAGATTCTCGCTCCCCACGGCTTCGTGGCGGTGCAGACCGAGAAGCTCTCGGTGGCCGAGCAGATCGCCCTTTTCCGCGGCGCCACTCACATCGTGGCGCCCCATGGAGCCAGCCTCACTAACCTGCTTCACTCGCGACAAGGGAGCCTCCTGGAGCTCTTCCAGGAAGGGCATGGAGTGCGACCCGATTATTTTCAGCTAGCCATGATCAATGGCCTCGAATATTACCATGGAACATGTGAATCCCATGACACTGAGCGTCACATCCGAGTCGCTCCCCAGGTGCTCCACAACTATCTGGACGTCACACTCTGAAGCCCCCTCCCTGCTGATGAACCGGCATATCTACCCATCGGGGCAATCGTTCGCGGCGTCAGTGCGCCCTGCACCGTTGTAAGGACATGTTGATGGCCGATCTGGGCAGCAACCCAGCAAAGAGGTGCATGAACTGGGGGAGGGCGTCTCCTCGGGCTTCGTGGACCGCAGTTGCCGTGCGTCGGGGCTCTGCGCAACATCCAGCCATCATCATTACTCGCAAGCTGCAGAGAGCTGACGCCAATGGCTTTAGAGCAAGGTCGAAATTGCCATTGCCTGCAAACTTATGAATCTCCAATGCTATAGTAGAAAAATCACACTCTCCTTACCCTAGATGGAAAGTACATTGGTCGTTGTCATTGCGGAGACAAGAGCCCATGAATACTCTTTCCCGTCCTTTCGAGCCAATGTGCTGGAAGCTCTGAATGCAGATCTCGCTCTCTGCATAGCCAAAAATCAGTGGGAAGACACGAGCAATCCCTTTTACCAGCACGCCCGATACATCTGGACCTATGAGGAGCCTGACGACTGGGGCAGCGCCTTCGACGCGGCACAGATCGTGGAGGGATGCCAAGGAGACTGGCGCTGCTTGCTCGACTTGGATGGCATCTGGATGGGGGGAGTTCACAACGCAAACGGCAGAACGAGAGGCTCAGGCTCAATTCTTCTCTTCTTCAGATGGCTGCTCAAGCAATCGCTCAAAAATAGTGGTGCCGACCAAAAGTATGATCGCTTCATCATCACTCGCTCTGACTATATCTACCTGACTCCCCACTTCCCGGTTCGGCAACTAGATCCAGAGATGATATGGATTCCCGAAGGAGAAGATTACGGCGGCTTTACCGATCGACATATCGTGGTGAGTCGAAAGGACTTGGCCTCAATCCTTTCGGTTACCGATCCAATTCTGTGCAGCCCCGAAGAGCTGCGAAATAAGATGAGCGGGCGGAAAGAGTGGAATCTCGAAAAATATATACGATTCGCCTTCTGCGAACTCGGCCTAGAACAGAGGGTCAGAAGATTTCCCTACACGATGTTTACAGTAAGATCCATCGATGGACGAACAAGCTGGAGCACAGGCTCCTACTCTGCTGATCGCGGCTATTGTATAAAATATAGAGATGAGCATAGGAAGTCGCTGATTGCCAGCAAGATGATCATCAAGCCTGATGACTGGACACCGGCCACCACCCTCGCCTTCTTCCGGGTGGCAGAGATGGCAGAAACGATCCAGGATATTACTAACAGAAGAGTGCACACCATCGCCAACGACAGACTGAGGAATTTCCTCTGCAAGGCAATTTACGGTACTGTCCTATCTGACGGCATCCACGGATCTGCCTATGCACAGTTGTGCAGGATACAAGCTTTTCTCATCTACAGGCTAGACAGAGCTCGATCAGAAACAAAAATGCAGCAACGCGGATTCAGGCAGGTCGATGCACAGGCAAACTCCTGATTGCAATCGAGACCCCTGATCAGATCCCTACTTTCTCACCCAGCTCCCTGATCGTCTTCCAGCAATGCAACAGTCAGTGTTGATCACCGGCGTCTCGGGCTTTCTTGGTGGCTACATTGCCGATGAATTCCTAAGCCAAGGCTACCTGGTGACAGGAGTTGATCGCCTCGGCAAGAGGGTGGTGACGAACAGTCGGCTGACACGCCATGAAACAATGGTCATACCGAGCGCTGAATTCAACTCGCTGTTGAACGAATCTCCTCCAGACGTGCTGATCAATGCTGCTGGATGCGCTTCGGTAGGTCTATCGATCGCCAACCCTGCGCTTGACTACTACGCAAACACCGTAATGGTCTTTGAGCTATTGGAAGCGATTCGCCTTCAAGCTCCCTCCTGCCGCTTCATCACGCTCTCCAGTGCGGCGGTTTATGGCAATGCCGGCGTGCTGCCGATCAACGAATCCCAGATATGCGAACCGATGTCTCCCTACGGCTTTCACAAGTTGCAGTCAGAGATACTTTGCAATGAGTATACAAAAATCTATGGCATCAGAACCGCCATTGCCCGAATATTCTCGGCCTATGGACCGGGCTTACGTCGTCAGGTGATCTGGGATATCTACAAAAAGTCAATTTCAGATGAGCCCTTTCAACTGATGGGAACAGGCAATGAATCTCGAGATTTCATCCACTCGAAAGATGTTGCCATAGCCATCCGCATCCTCGCAGAACGTGCTGAATTCAGAGGCGAAGCGTATAATCTTGCTTCAGGCAAGGAAGTCTCCATCCGGCAAATCGCCAATCTGCTTCTCACCTGCCTCGGGCAGGGGCCCAACGCACGATTCAACGGTAACCAAGATCAGGGTAATCCCTCCAACTGGAGGGCCGATATCAGCAGACTGCAATCTCTTGGCTTCGTTTCTGCCATACCGCTGGAAGAAGGTGTGCAGGGATTCCTGACCTGGTGCCGCAACGTGCCGCTTCCCTGAGCAAGGAACAACAGGCACGCCTCCTGACTTACACCAGCTCCGGGTGGCGAGGGTCGCCCTTGAAAGGACCATCCACATCGGAGGTGATCCAGCCTCCGTAGAAGCCCCCGGGCTGGCCGGTGACATGCTCCCCGTCCAGCCAGCAGCCATCCATCAGGGCCGGGTAGAGGGAATACCAGCCCGCCAGAGCCGCGAAGGCCGGGGTCGGATCGGGGTAATGCCAAAGAGCCCGCTTCAGCCGCCGGGGCATCCCGTCGGGCCCCGGGGCCACCAGGTCGAAGTAGCACGCCACACCCTTCCACTCGCAGAAACTGCGGCCTCCGGCCGGTTGCAGGAGGGAGAGATCAAGGGCCTCCCCCGGCAGGTAAAAGGTGGGTGGATGGAAGGTCTCCAGCACCCGCAGGCTGCGGTGGCTGTCAGCCAGCAGCCTTCCCAGGACCTCCACCCGCACGTGTCGGGTGCAGAGGGCCAGGGCCGGGGGGCGCGGATAGTCGGCCACCCGCTCCGGGAGACCAGAGCGCTGCCAAGGGAGGGGGGTAACGGAGGAGGGCGGATCCACGGGAGCAGGGATGGGTCCAGAACTTCCTATCATCCTGGGATGAAGTGGCGCAGCCGGCGCGCCTCTGTCCCGGCACGTTCCTGCAGCTCTTCGTCGCTGAGGTGCTCCTCCTCCCGCTGCTGCGCGGCAATCACGTCGGCTTCCTCCACCACGAACCCCTCGCTACGGGCCAGCGCGAGGAAAGCGCCCAGATCAAGGGGATCCTGGTGATCCTGCAGGCGCCTCTGCAGGTTGGGCTGCCGGCTGGCATAAGAAAGAAAGGCATCGAGTTGATCGAGGCTCATGGCGCGGATGCGGGGATGGCTCCGGTTTAGCCGCTCCGGCAGCATGGGGGCGAAGATCCCCGTGGTGGGAACGTACCCGAAGGAAGGGGGGTGAAGATTTATCCCAACAGCTCCCCCTGATCGGCGGCGGGCCTCGACTCCCCCGGCAGTGCCTCCAGCTTCACCGCCTCCCACGCCGCCGGATCCCAGGGGGCCATCAGGGGATCCAGGGCCCGCAGCTCCGGTCCATCGACGGCCGCCAGCCAGGCTTCTTCCAGCCCGTCGGGGATGACCACCGGCATGCGGTCGTGCACCCGGGCCAGCAGGGCGTTGGGGGCGGTGGTGAGCACGACGCAGGTCTCGAGTTCCCCCCCATCACCGCCCAGCCAACGCTCCCAGAGCCCACCGAGCCAGAAGGGGCGCTGATCACGGCGACGGAACAGCCAGGGTTGCTTGAAGGACCGGCCCTCCACCGTTTTTGTCTGCCATTCGTAGAAACCATCGGCGGGGATCAGGGCCCGGCGGTGGCGCCAGGCGCCCCGAAAGAAGGGTTTCTCCCCCACCGTCTCGCTGCGGGCATTGATCGGCCGGCGGCGGACCATCGGGTCAGGGCACCAGTCCGGCACCAGCCCCCACAGGGCCAGGGCCACCTCGAGGCGGCCATGCTCCTGGCGCTGCAGCAGCACCGGTTCCCCAGGCCGAACCTGGGGCCGGGGGGCGTAATGGTCGACCAACCCGGGCGGCATCGGCCCCTTCAGCCGGGGCAGAAGCCGATCAAGGCTCGTGGCCAGGGAGTAGCGGCCGCACATGGGGGGAGGGGGGAACCGAAGGGACGGGCGTTCGGTTCTCCCGACCGGGTGGTGGTACGGCCGTTGACGACCAGACCTAGCTTGGGCTCATTCGCCGTTTTGTGCAGCATGGCCATCCGTCAGGACGACAATCGCCCCACCCGGCGGTTCGGGATCGTCAATCTGCTCCTGATCGGTTTCGGAGTGCTGCTGCTGTTCAGCAACTTCCTCCCCAATCCCGCCACCCAGGTGCCCCGGGTGCCCTACTCCCTGTTCATCGACCAGGTGAATGACGACAACGTCAAGCGGGCCTACATCACCCAGGACCAGATTCGCTACGAGCTCACCACGGCTCCGGAGGAGGGAGCTCCCACGGTGCTCTCCACCACCCCGATCTTCGACATGGAGCTGCCCCAGCGCCTGGAGCAGCACGGGGTCGAATTCGCCGCCGCCCCGCCGAAGCGGCCCAGCTTCCTCACCACGGCCCTGAGCTGGGTGGTGCCGCCGTTGATCTTCATCCTGGTGTTGCAATTCTTCGCTCGCCGCAGCGGAATGGGTGGGGGCGGTGCCCAGGGGGCCCTGAGCTTCACCAAGTCGAAGGCGAAGGTCTACGTGCCCGATGAGGAATCCAGGGTCACCTTCGCCGATGTGGCCGGTGTCGACGAAGCCAAGACCGAGCTCACCGAGATCGTCGACTTCCTCAAGACACCCCAGCGCTACATGGACATCGGCGCCCGGATCCCCAAGGGCGTGCTGCTGGTGGGCCCTCCGGGCACCGGCAAAACCCTGCTTTCCAAGGCCGTGGCCGGTGAAGCCAGTGTGCCGTTCTTCATCATCTCCGGCTCCGAATTCGTGGAGCTGTTCGTGGGTGCCGGCGCCGCCCGCGTCCGCGACCTGTTCGAAGAAGCCAAGAAGAAGGCGCCCTGCATCATTTTCATTGACGAACTCGACGCCATCGGCAAGAGCCGTTCCGGCTCGATGGGCGTGGTGGGCGGCAACGACGAACGCGAGCAGACCCTCAACCAGCTGCTCACCGAGATGGATGGCTTCACGGCCCAGGACAAGCCGGTGATCGTGCTGGCGGCCACCAACCAGCCGGAAACCCTCGATGCCGCCCTGCTGCGTCCGGGCCGTTTCGACCGCCAGGTGCTGGTGGATCGTCCCGACCTCTCCGGCCGCAAGATGATCCTCGACATCTATGGCAAGAAGGTGAAGCTGGCCGATGGGGTGGATCTCGACAAGATCGCCCAGGCCACCAGTGGCTTTGCCGGCGCCGACCTGGCCAACCTCGTCAATGAGGCGGCCCTGCTGGCGGCACGGGTCTATCGCACCCAGGTGGAGCAGGCCGACCTCAATGAAGCCATTGAACGGGTGGTGGCGGGTCTGGAGAAGAAAAGCCGGGTGCTGCAACCCGATGAGAAGAAGGTGGTGGCTTATCACGAAGTCGGCCACGCCATCGTGGGGCACCTGATGCCCGGCGGCAGCAAGGTGGCCAAGATTTCGATTGTGCCCCGCGGCATGGCGGCCCTCGGCTACACCCTGCAGCTGCCCACCGAAGAGCGCTTCCTCAACTCCAAGGAGGATCTCGAAGGCCAGATCGCCACGCTCCTGGGCGGCCGTTCCGCCGAGGAAGTGGTCTTCGGCGAGGTGACCACCGGCGCCGCCAACGACCTGCAACGGGCCACCGACATCGCCGAGCAGATGATCGGCACCTACGGCATGAGTGAGACCCTCGGCCCCCTCGCCTACGACAAGCAGGGCGGCAGCCGCTTCCTGGGAGGGGGGTCCAACCCGCGCCGGGCTGTGAGTGATGCCACCGCCCTGGAGATCGACAAGGAAGTGCGCGGTCTGGTCGACCGGGCCCACGATCGTGCCCTGTCGATCCTGCACCACAACCGGGACCTGCTGGAGGCCATCTCCCACAAGATCCTCGAGAAGGAAGTGATCGAGGGCGACGAGCTGAAGCAGCTGCTGGCCTCCAGCTGTTTGCCGGATGCACCGGTGCTGGAGGGTGCTGTCGCCTGAAATCTGACCAGCCCCGCCCCCAGGAACCCGCCTGGCCGTGGCGCTCATCGATGAATCACCGGAGGATCCAGCTCGCCATCAGTGCGGTGCTGGTCCTCTTTTTTCTTCTGGCCGCCAGCCGCGGCCTGGGTACAAACTATTCCTACTGGTCGGATGAGCTCTGGTCGGTGTCCGCCAGCCGGGCCGACTGGGGGTTGATGCTGCGGCACTGGCTGATTCCCGACACCCATCCGCCCCTCTACCAGAGCCTGCTCAAGCTCTGGATCGGCAGCGGCGGCAGCGGGGAAGCAGCGACTCGAAGCCTGAGTCTGCTGATGGCCGGCATCAGCCTGGTGGCCACCGCGCTGTTCGCCTCGGGTCGGGGGGCAGGCCGGCGCCTGGTGAGTATGGCCTTCCTGGGCACCAGCCCGGCGTTTCTGTTTTACGCCCAGGAATCCCGCAGCTACGCCACCTCCCTGGCCCTCTCGGCCGTGATGCTGGGAGCAGCCATGGAACTGAGGCACCGGCGCCTGGGCGGCTCCAGCAACAGTCTTCTGGTCGGCTGGAGCGACGCGGCCCTGCGGCGCCTGTTCGTCCTTGCCTGCCTGCTGCTCTCCCTCACCCACTACTTCTCGCTGCTGTTCGTCCTGGTGGTGCTGGCCGTGGTCTGGGCCGAAGGCCTGGTATGGCGTCGACGCCAGCAGGTGCTGCCCCTGCTGCTGGGCCTGTTGGCCTGTCCCATGGCCCATCTGCTGTCGAGTTCGCTCTCGAACAAGCTGGAGCGCCTCGACTGGATCCAGGTGACGCCGATCAGCGGCACTCTGAGCGAGTTCCTGAGCGGCACCCTGCCGCTGCTGGCTCCGGGCCGCGCCGGACCGGAAGGGCTGCTGCTGGTCGCCTTGGGGGTGCCCATGGCCCTGGTGTTCGCCGTCACGGCGGTGCGACGACGCCCGGAACCGCTGGCACCGGTGCCGCCAAGCCCAGCACTGGGGGAAGCCCGGTTCCTGCTGCTGGCGATCGGTGGCTTCCTGGCCTTGATGCTGCCCGTCGACCTGATCAAGCCTCTGTCCCAGGCCAGGTATTACATCGTCGTGCTGCCGGCTCTGGCCTACCTCTGCGGTAATGGCTGGGAGCTCGCTCAACAATTCTGCCGTGCGCGGCGGCTCGCCCTGGCCAGCCTGCTGGCGATCTGGCTGCTGCTGCAGTGGCAGCTGGCCCAGCGGGAGTTGGCCGAGAAACGTGCTCCCCTGCAGAACTACAAGCTGATGGCCACCTTCGTCGAGCGCAGCGGCATCTGCGACGCGGGCTGCTGGAGTCGGGGCTGGCTGCTGGAGGCCCTCAGCCCGCTCTACTTCCGGCCCGGCCAACTGCAGCAGGCGCCGGAAGAGTTACGGGACGTTGCCCAGCCGCTCGAACGAGCCTTCCTGGGCTTTCAGCTTGCCCACGACGACATTCCCGCCCTTCGTGCCGCCAACCCCGACCTGGCCTGCTGGGAGGCACCCGGGGCTTGGCGGTCCGCACCTTTCATCCTGCTTCCCTCCGCCAGCACCGTGCGGCCCGAGCGCCATGGCCTGCGCCCCTGCCCTTGACGTGGGGGGGGTCGATCTCGCATAAGGGTTGTTTGGGACGTGGGCCATGGTGTCCCCCCTAGCCCCACTCGCCGCCATGAAAGGCCGCGACCTGCTCTCCTCCGCCGACCTCGACGGCGCCCAGACCCTTGCCCTGCTGGAGCTGGCGCGCCAGCTGAAGAGCGGCGAACAACGCATTGATCTGGCCGGGCGGGTGCTGGGTCTGATCTTCTCCAAGGCCTCCACCCGCACCCGGGTGAGCTTCATCGTCGCCATGGCTCGGCTCGGCGGTCAGACGATCGACCTCAACCCGGCCGTCACCCAGGTGGGCCGCGGTGAACCGATCGCCGACACGGCCCGGGTGCTGAGCCGTTACTGCGATGCCCTGGCGATCCGCACCTTCGCCCAGGACGACCTGATCGACTACGCCCACTGGGCCTCAATCCCGGTGATCAATGCCCTCACCGACCTGGAGCACCCCTGCCAGGCCCTGGCTGATGCCCTCACCATTCAGGAACGCTTCGGCCATGACCCCACCGACCTGCACGGCCTGACCCTGGCCTACGTGGGTGATGGCAACAACATGGCGCACTCCCTGATGCTCCTCGGGGGCCTGTTGGGGATGGATGTGCGCATCGGCTGCCCCGATGGATTCGCCCCCAGCCCGGCCGTGGTGGAGCAGGCCCGGGCCCTAGCGGGCGAGCGCTGCACGATCACGGTGCTGCAGGACCCCGTGGCGACGGCCCGCGGGGCCCATGTGCTCTACACCGATGTCTGGGCGTCGATGGGTCAGGAGGAGGAGCAGGCCCAACGGGAGCAGGCCTTCAGCGGCTGGTGCCTCGACGAGGACCTGCTGGCCGAGGCCGATCCGCGGGCGATCGTGCTGCACTGCCTGCCGGCCCACCGGGGTGAGGAGATCAGTGCCGGGGTGATCGAGGGGGCAGCCAGCCGGGTCTTCGACCAGGCGGAGAACCGCCTGCACGTGCAGCAGGCCCTGCTGGCGACCCTGCTGGGGGGCGTTGCAGGCTGAGGGGAGGGGCCGGCGGCATGGGGGAGTGGACAAAACGCCCTTGGGATGGCAGAAAGGGACTGGTTCATCCGTACTGCCCGTGTTCGCCACCCACCAGGAGCTCACCGAGGCCCAGCGGGAGCTGTACGACTGGCTCGCCGACTACATCGGCCGTCACCGGCACAGTCCCTCGATCCGCCAGATGATGGAGGCCATGGGCCTGCGGTCGCCGGCCCCGATCCAGAGCCGCCTGCGCCACCTGCAGCAGAAGGGGTGGATCACCTGGCAGGAGGGCCAGGCCCGCACCCTGCAGCTGCTCGGAGACACCCGTACGGGCATCCCGGTGCTCGGGGCCGTGGCGGCCGGCGGGCTGGTGGAAACCTTCGACGACGTCCAGGAGCATCTCGACCTGGCCCCGGTGCTCGACACCTGCGGCCTGTTCGCCCTCACGGTCAACGGCGATTCGATGGTGGACGCCCACATCACCGATGGCGATGTGGTGCTGATGGAACCCGTGAGCGACCCCTCCCGCCTGCGGGAGGGCACGATCGTGAGCGCCCTGGTGCTGGGCAGCGGCACCACCCTCAAACATTTCCACCGCCAGGGCAGCCAGGTGCGCCTGGAGGCCGCCAACCCGGCCTATACAGCGATCACCCTGCCCGCCGACCAGGTGAGTGTGCAGGGCCGCCTGGTGGCGGTCTGGCGGCAGGTCTGAGCGGTGCCTGTGGGGCGATCGGCCACGTTGTAAGCTCCTCAAGCACCGGTAAGCCGGCGCATCAATGGGGCCATAGCTCAGCTGGTAGAGCACCTGCATGGCATGCAGGGGGTCAGCGGTTCGAATCCGCTTGGCTCCATCCCCTGAAAACCCTGGCCTTGCTGGGGTCTTTTTGTTTTGGGATGCTGCACCCATGGCGAGATTCTCTATGCGGTCGTAAAAGCGGTCGCAAAGAAGCTCGTACTCCTCTCAGAGCTTCTGGGCCGCCGCCCCCCCCCCCGAACACCAGAGCCGCCCCCATGCGCGGCCTTCGGGGCCCATCGACCAGTGGAGCCTTTCCATTGGGACTCTCAGCTTTGCTGATCACCTCCGATACGATCCAAGCCCGGCGACTAGGGCCACCTGGCTTGGATCGTGTGGTTGTGGGGTCGGAGCCGCTGGCGCTGGCACCTGGGGCCAGAGAGACGGTGTGAAAGCTCAGTACCAGGGGCGTGGTCGGGTGTCCGAGGCGCCAGACGAAGCCGAAGTTGGTGGCGCCGGTGGCACTGGCGTGGTTACGCAGGACGGTGAGCTGCAGATCGGCGTTGGCCGGATTGGCGTTTGCCTGCAGCAGCTGGGCCTGGGGTTGTCATAGCAGGCGGGGGCTGACAGGTGCCTTTTCATCATGCAAGCTGAGCACCATGACTCAGGCCACCCCCACCGCTGCAGCCCCCACGCCCCGCGGCCCCTTGCAGCGGTTGCAGGCGCGTTGGCACGGGCTGAGCGATCACAGCCAGGTGGGTGTGAGCCTGGCGGGGGTGGGTGGCGTGCTGGTTCTGTGGGCCCTGTTCTGGCCAGTGCCCACCGAGGTGGAAGGCATGGGCGTGTTGATCTATCCCGACAACGCCGGCATCCTCAACGCCCGTGCCGGCGGCCAGGTGCGGGAGTTGTTCGTGAAGGAGGGTGAGCCGGTGGCGCGCGGCCAGGTGCTGATGCAGCTGTATCTGCCGGTGCTGGAGCGCCAGCTCGACCAGCAGCGCGGCAACCTGCGCCAGCTGCAGCGGCACAATGCCCAGCTCGATGAGCGCGATGCCCTGCGGCTGCTCACCGAGAAGCGGGCCCTGGAGACGTCCCTGGCCAAGTTTTCCGACGATCGCCGCCGCTACGGCGAACTGCAGTCGACCTACTCCAGCAAATTGCGCAACCTCGATTGGCTGGCCCAGCGGGAGGTGGTGGCGCCGCTGTCTTCTGAGGTGGTGTCGGCAGAGCAGGGGCTCACCAGCACCAGCGTCAATCTCGATGACGTGAAGATCAACGAGAAGAACGTGGTGACCAACTACCAGCAGGTGAAGCTGAGCATCGAAACCCAGGCCCTGCAGCGCCGCTATCAGATCGACGATCTCAAGCGTCAGATCCAGGTGACCGAAGCCAAGATCGCCTACGACGGCAAGGTGCATGCCGACCGGGACGGCACGATGCTGGACCTGCAGGTGATCGCCGGCCAGACCGTGGGCACCGGCCAGCGGCTGGGCACGATCGGTCGGCCTGAGCAACCCAGCGCCAAGGAGCGCCCGCTGCGGGTGGTGTCCTACTTCGCGCCCGCCGATGCCCGCCGGCTGCCCCTGGGGCTGCCCGTGGAGGTGGTGCCGCAGTGGAACCAGCGCGGCCGCTTCGGCGGCATCGTGGGCAAGGTGACGCAGGTGCTCACCCTGCCCGCCACCGAAGACGACATCTCCACCACCACCGGCAACGCGCAGCTGGCCCAGGCGCTGACGAAGAACGGTCCGGTGATGCGCACTGAAATCGAGCTGGAGCGAGATCTCTCCAGCGTGGATGGCTACCGCTGGACCCTCTCGGGGGGGAGTGGCGTGTTCCCGATCCGCGACGGCCTCACCGTGTCCACCCATGCGTACGTGGAGTGGCGCTCGCCGATCAGCTATGTGATTCCGGGCCTGCGCTCCCTCACCGGTGGCTTCCGCACCCCTTGGATCGACCTGCGCTGGGACCAGCCCTCCCTGCGCCAGCCCAACACCGTTCCATGAGATCCCCTGTGAAGTCGCCGTCCCTTCCCCGGATCCGTAATCCCTTGCTGCGCCAGGAATTTCCCTGGCTGGTCAGCGAGGTGGTGCTGCTGCTGATCCTGTTCAACTCCAACCCACCGGAGCTTTGGTTCTGGCTGGTGGTGCTGCTGGTGGTGCTGCTCTATCGCGTCGAGCGTTGGTGGTCGTCGCGCCCAAACGCCTGAACCCTGAGCTCACACGGGTATCAGCTCACAATGGCGCGCCATTGGCGTTCGGTGCTCTCCATGGTGTGATCCATGCGGTTGAGCACCATCAACTGAGCGGCCACCCGTTGCAGTTGCTCGGGGCTTAGCCGCCTGTAGGCAGCCTTGGATTCGGGCGACTGCAGGGCCTCCAAGGACAGCGTCGAACGCGGCTGGCTCGGCGGTGGCTGTAGTTGGGTTGAATCGCTCAGTTGCTGTCGCCAGCTCAGCAAACGCTCGACCACACCCTGCACAAAAGCCAGGCCTGCGTCGTAGTCGCCCTGGAGACCCCAGCCCTGCCAGTCGGCATTCGGTTGGCGCCGCAGCTCGTCGAGGTCCAGGATCAGGGCCTCGCTGGCCTGGTCCAGCAGCGCCCACATCCGTGCCACTGGATGCTGGCTCGCCAGGGTGCCCAGTTCCAGCAGGGCACCCTGGCGTTGGTCGCGCAGGCCCTGCAGGCTGGTGCGCAGGCTACGGATCTGCTGCCCCAGCTGGCGGCGGCGTAGCGCCTGGGATTGGATCGCTTCGGGCGGGTGCTGCACCACCTGCAGCAGGGTGTGACCCAGATCCACCAGCAGCTGCAGCAGCCCCTCGCGCTGCTGGATCCGTGCTCTGGACGGCCAGAACAGACGCAGGCTGAGCAGGGCCATCAGGATGCCGAACGCGGTCCAGAGCAAGCGCAGCGGGATCCAGCTGTTGAGCTGCTGGTCGTGCGTCAGCCAGCCCATCACCACCACAAAGCAGCAGACCCCGTAGCCCACGGTGAGCCGCAACGAGCCGGCGATCAGCCGGGCCAGCAGCAGGGCCAGTGGCAGGCCCACCACCAGCGGCAGCGGCCCCCAGGCCCGGTAGCCGAAGAACACCACCATGGCGCCAATGGCGGTGCCAACCAGGCGCTGACGGCCGAGTTCGAGGGTGTTGCCGTAGTTGCCCACGGTGACGCTCAGCACGGCGAGGGAGGCGTAGAGCGCGAAGGGCAGGCCGGTGAGATTGGCGAAGCCGTTCACCACCGTCACAGTGGCAGCGAGGCGCAGGGTGTCCCGCAGGGCTGGGCTGGTCATCCCTGCGGGGCCGAGAGCTGGGTCAGGCCCGCGCTGAGCAGTGCCCGGCTGTGGAGGAGCTGTTCCAACACATGGCACTGCTGGCCGATGGCCAGCAGCAGGGGCTGGGGGACGCCCAGATGCCTGGCTTCTTCCAGCCAATCTTGAGCTGGGCTCGAGAGGGTTGGCGCTGGAGCGGCGATGGGCTTGGTTTGCAAGGTCCCGGCGAGGCTGGCGAGCGCGCTGCGGAGCAGGGGCTGGGGGTTGCCTGCCGGCAGGGGCGTGTCCAGCTGCCGTAACAGGGGCTCCAGCAGCAGCCACTGGCGTAACACCTGTCGCCAGATGCTGCCGGCCTGGGCCCAGCGCGACAGCCGGTGTTGGGTGTGGGCGGGCCTGGGATGGCCCTGGTTTTGGTCGCGGAGCTGTTGCAACAGCTGAATGCTGGGCAGCAGATCCTGGGAGCGCAGGACAGCTGGGGGCTCACCGCCGCGATCCAGCCACTGCTGCATCGCCAGGATCTGGGCCTCGAGTTGGTGGGCGATCCGGGCTTCCAGGGCAGGGAGCTGTTGCAGGGGGCGGCGCGGCCAGAGGGCCCAGGTGGCGATCTGCGCCATCAAGATGCCCACCACTGCCGCGAAGGCCAGGTCAAAAATCGTCGCCCAGTTGAACTGGTTGCCGCGGTGCATCAGTTCCACGGCCCAGCAGCTCAGATACCCCGTACTCAGGCCTTTGAGCAGCCCCAGGCTGCGCACCAGCACTCCGGTGAGCAGGATGGCCAGGCCCAGCACCACCCAGCTGGTGGAGATCTCTTGCAGCACGATGGCCGTGAGGAGGCCGATCAAGGCGCCGGCCACCAGCTGGCCGATGCTGCGGGCGGGGGTGAGGTCATTCTCATTCACGAACAACACCGCCATCACCAGAGCCAGCCCCAGCAGCAGGTTGCGCCCTGACCAGAACAGGATCCCGATCGTCAGGGTGCTGGCCAGCCAGATGCGCAGACTGTTGCGCCAAAGAGGGCTCAGGGAGGGCAGGGCGGCAGCCATGGGGTGTCGCCCGTTCAAGGTTGGGTGGCGGGGCTGCTGCTGAGTTGCAGCTGCAGCTGGGGCTGGATCGGCAGATTGGGATCGCGCGGCATCGGCAGCAGTTCTCTCAGCAACTTCGCATAGGTGATGTTCACGTTGACCGTGGCGTTGATCCGCCGCACCAGGCTGTTGATCAGGCGGTCTTGGGTATTGGAGAGATTGAGCTCGCTGTCGAGGCCGGTTACGTAGCGCAGACGCACATCACGGAAAGCCTCCAGGGCAGCCGCCACGCCGCGGCGGGCCGAGCTGAGCTTGGCCAGGCTGGCTTCGTGGTTGAAGAAGGCCTGCTCGATTCTCAGGCGGATGTCGTTGCGGCTGGCGGCGTATTGCTGGGCGGTGGCCTCGGCCTGCTTGGTGAGCGCCCGGGCCTGGCCGGCCGTGGTGCCGGCGTCAAACAGCAGCCAGGTGAAGGTCAAACCCACCGACCAGTCCGAGCCGCTGGTGGTGCTCAGGGGCAGGGCGGTGGAGCCGCAGCAGCCGCCGCCGCCAAGATCAAAATTGCTCAGGCTGGTTTGGGAGCTGCTGCCGCCGCCGCTGGCAAACAGGGAAAGTTTCGGCAGCAGACCTGCCGCAGTGGCCTGGCTCTGCTGGGCCAGGGCCGTGCGGGTGGCCAGGATCGCCTCCAGCTCCGGATTGCCCCTGTAGGCAGCCAGCAGGCTGGCTTCGAGATCGAGCGGCCAGCGGGGCTGCACCACGATCGGGTCGCTGGGGGTGGGGGTCACGTTGGCCGGCAGGTTGAGCAGCACCGCCAGCTGCCGGCGTGCCACTGCCCGATCAGCCAGGGCCTGGATCAGGGTTTCTTCATCGGCGGCCTGGATGGCGCGCCGCCGCAGCACATCGAGCCGGGGCACCAGGCCGGCCTGCTTGAGGTCGAGGGTGTCCTGCAGGATCACCATGTCGTTGCGCAGGTTGGCGTCGTAGACACGCACCAGCTGCTCGTCCTGCTGCAGGGAGTAGTAGGCCTCACTCACCTGCAGCTGCAGGGAGCGCAGTTGGTTGGCGTAGCTGTTGCGCTGCTGCTCCAGGCTGGCGCGAGCCGCGCGAACCGTGGGTGTGCGGGCGAAATCCAGCAGGGCGTAATTGAGCTGCAGGCCGCCCTCCAGGCCCCATTCCCCTGAGGTGGCTGCCACGGAACCGCCGTTGGGCACGTAGAAGGGGCCGGCGGTGGGAATGGATGTGCCATTTGGACCGGGGGTGAGCAGCCCATTGGGTGCAAACAGCGGGCCGAAGCCCAGGTTGTCGTTGGGTTTGTTGGAGGTGGTGGTGCTGCGGCTGCCCTCGTAGCCACCATTGGCAAAGGCGCTGATCGTGGGCCAATAGCTGCCCATGGAGGCCTGGAAGCGGGCCAGGGCAGCGGCCACCTGCTCCCGCTGGGCTTGCAGGCTGGCGCTGTTGGCAAAGGCGATGGCCAGGGCCTGTTCAAGGCTGAGGCTGGCGACGCTGCCGGCCTGGAGTTGCTGGGGGGAGGGCAGATCCAGGGGTGGGCTGGCCACCATGTCGGCCGGCTGGATTGGGCCCGTGGCGGGCTGGTTGGCGCGGATCAGGTTGGCGGGCAGCTCAGGAGTGCTGAGCACGTTTCCCACCGGGGGCTCGGGCTCGCTCGGGAGCAGCTGATCGAGCGCCCGCAGTTGCGCATCCAGCTTTTGCCAGCTGCGCTCCAGCAGCTTGGTGCTCTGGGGCTGGCCTGGGGGCCGAGCCAACGCAGCCGGGGCCAGCTGGGCAGGGATGAGCCCGAGCCACAACAGGGCCAGGACGCGGTTGCGCATTGCCACGGTGATGCAGATCAGCGCCTGGGTCGTCGCAGTCTGATTGGCGCAGCGGCTCTGCTGAGCTGGGGGTGTTCGGCTTCAGGTGCGGCAGCTGGCTGGCCCGGTTTGCCCAGCGTCCTCGGCTTGCCCAGCACACCGGCGATCAGGATGGCCAGATAGAGCTGGCCCACGATCGTGATGGCCACGCTGCCGGTGAGGCTGGTGAGGTTTCCGTTCTTCAGCACAGGGCTGCCGATGGTGGTGAGACTGGCGAAAGCGGCCCCGAGCATGGCCGGCGCATGACCGATGCCATCGGGCAGGGAGTGTCCATGGTCCTGCAGGTTGAAGGCCGCCGGGTCGAGCACCAGCAGGGAGTTGAGCACGATGCCGCCGGTGAATCCAACCAGCAGATAACCGGCCGTGGCCCCCATCAGCAGGTCGCCCGTGAAGGTCGGTTCTTCGGCCAGGGCATTCACCAGACCCCACAGCACAATCAGCATCAGGCTGAGCCATGTCACCAGATGGATCACGCTCAGCTGCACGGCCAGGGTGGGGTTGAGCACCAGGGCCGCCTGCCAGATCAGTTCCATGCCCAGGGCCAGGATCCAGTAGATGACTGACCGCTTCCGGCGCTGAAGCAACTTCTGGATGCGGCGTCCCAGAGCACGGGGCATCGATTCGGTTGGCGTTGGCGGGAGGCGGTTGTGCGGCAGCAGGGGTGAATCCAGCAGGATCCCCACCCCGGAGATCACGAGGTAGAGCACGCTGACCAGCCGTGGTGCCTGTTCCAGGCCGCGCAGGCCCACCAGGGCCAACACCTCAACCGCCAGAAGGCCTCGGTAAAAGGCATGGCGCTGTTGCAGCAGGCGGCTGATCAGGGCCATCGGCTTGGTTCAGGTCCTTCCCAGAATTGTCGACCAGTGCGCTTCGCCATCCAGTTCGCCGTGGTGCAGCCGCTGGGCCCAGGCCGTGGCGGAGTGAAAGGCCAGCTGCGGGGCGGCGGCCGGCAGCACGGGCAGGTGGAGGGGATCACCGCCGAAGCGCAGGCTGTGGCAGCCCGGCGCGGCGTGGTGATGGAGGGGCGGGTGGGGGAGCACAGGGCCGTGGAGAACATGCAGATGTACTGCAGTCCCGCCTTGGCCACCCGGTCCATCGCCGGGGTGGGGATCACCCCGCCGAAGCTGCTGGGCACCCCGAAACCGGTGTCATCGGTGATGATCAGCAACACGTTGAGCGCGCTCTGCGGGGGCGTGATCCGCGGCGCCCAGCCCAGCAGGGCTTCGACTGCAGCGCCCCATCCCTGATCACCCCACCGAAGGGGGGCTCCGGGGCCGGCAGCTGGGTGCCGGGGATCGTGGTGGTGGCATTGGGGGCTCCCGGGGTGCCGGTGATCCGCTGGGCCAGGCACGCCGGCACCAGGCGCCGCAGCAGGCGACCGACCGCGACGCTCAGGCGGGTCAGGGGCTCAGGCATGGGTCGTCAGGGCAGGGGAAACGAGTCGGAAACCGATGTGGGAGGTGCCGGTGTCTGGGCTTTCGGCCTCCCGCGCCGCCGGCCGGTAGCGGCTGCAGTAGTTCGGGGCGCACAGGAAGGAGCCCCCTTTGATGACGTGTTTGGCCACTCCGGGCTCCCGCGGATCGCTGCTGGCGGCCCGGTCGGCGAGGCGATCGTGGCCGGGCCGGTACCAGTCCGCCGTCCACTCCCAGACATTGCCGGTCATGTCCTGCAGTCCGTAGCCATGGGGGGGAAGCTGCCCACCGGAGCGGTGCCGGTGAAGCCATCGTCGGCCGTGTGACGGACGGGAAACTCCCCCTGCCACGTGTTGGCCAGACCCGCTCGCCAGCGGTCGCCCCAGCTGAAGGCCCGATCCCGCAGGCCGCCCCGGGCAGCGAACTCCCACTGGGTCTCGCTGGGGAGGGCGGCGCCGGCCCAGGCCGCGTAGGCCTCCGCATCCGCCAGGGACACCTGCACCACCGGGTGGTCGAGCCGGTCGTCGATAGAACTGCCGGGGCCCTCGGGGTGGCGCCAGTCGGCCCCGGGCACCCAGTGCCACCAACTGAGCTCCTCCAGAGGCTCGCCGGGGGAGGGCGGCCGGAACACCACCGAGCCGGGGCGGCGCTCGGCGGCGGAGAGCTCCGGGAACTGTTCCTGGGGCAGGGGCCGCTCCGCCTGGGTCCGGTAGCCGCTGGCGGCCACGAAGGCGGCGAACGCGCGGTTGCTCACCTCCGTACGGCCGATGCAGAAGGGCTGCAGCCGCACCGAAGCCGGCGCCTCCTCCGGCAGGCGGCCCGCCGCGCCGATCCGGTAGCGGCCGCCGGGGATCGGGGCCATCGACGGCGGGCAGGGGTCCGCCGCCGGGGAAGGGGCGGGCCCCAGCAGCACCACTCCCATGCCCAAGGCCAGGATCAGCAGGACGGCCAGCGCCAGAGAGCTGACCTAAGGACGATGAACAAGCACGGATCCCTGGGCCCTGCGGATGGCTGACGCTCCGCATTGTGGGGGCATAAATGTGTGCTTCAGGGCCGCATCGATCGCCTTCGACACATTCGTTGGCCGATCGATCGGGCGGCCGGCCAACGATGAACGCAGGACGGCAAGACTGTCGCAGCAGCGCAGAAGTGCCGAACGGACGATGTCAGAAAAGACAATGGGCTGTGTCCTGTCCAGCAGGATCTCCGCAGGCCAGCATGGCGCGCTGGTCTGCTCAGCAACAGGACACGGACCTGAGGGCGGCCGCCGGCTAAGAGCCACCGCCGCCGGGGGAGGAGACTGCCCGGAGGGCCGTTGCCGCCCCCTCCATCCTGCTTCCAGGATTCCCACTCCCCCACCCATGACCTTCCCCCTCTCCCGCCACGCCAGCCCGACGCTGCAGGCCTGCCTGGTCCTCGCCATCGCGGCGGCCTGCCCCGGCGCCAGGGCGCAGCCGCAGGCGAGTCCTGAGCAGGCGGCGGCGCTCAACGCCGTGGCCCGGATGATGGAAGGCCAGCGCACCTACTACCAGAAGAACGGCTCCTTCCGGGCCACGGTCTCGAACATCCAGCAGGATTTCGGCATCACCCTGCCGGCGTCCTTCAACTACGCCGTTCGCACCACCACCGAAGCGGCCTACAGCTATGTGATTCCGGCCCAGACCGCCAAGGTGGGGCAGCTGAATGCCTATGTGGGCGCCGCCTTCCTCACCCCCACCCAGAACCCACGGATCACCACGATCATCTGCATGAACATCCAGCCGGGCCAGATCCGTCCGGCGGACCCCCAGCTCGTGCTCGGCAGCCTGGTGGCCAATCCCACCGGCCGGATCGTGCAGTGCGGTGACGCCTCGGTCGAGGTCACGGCCTCGATCGTCAACGAATGACGGCCAGGGCTCCGCTCACGCTGCTGGAGTCCCCCCATAGCGGTGGCCTCGTCCATCGCAGCGGCGTCATCCACATGGGGCAGATCGCGATGTCCTGCAGCCGCCACTCCCTCCTGGAGATCAGTTTCGACGATTCCCCGATCGCCACCCTCAGCCTGCCCCTGGCTGGCGTCGCCGAGGTGGGAACGGACGGCCAACGGCTGAAGCTTGAGGCTGGGCCGATGGCGGCCTACCTGCCCAGCGCCGCCTTCACCGCCAGCACCGGCACCTTCGAGGAGGTGATGATCTGCCTCGATCGCCGCCCTTCGAACGTACCCTGCGGGTGGACGGCAGCGCATCAGCGGAGTAGGGCGAGCTGCTGAGCCATCTCCATCTGGCTCTGCGGATGCTGGACGCCCCACTGCTGCGGTCGGGGGGGGCGTGATCACCCCTTCAACGAGCTGCTGGAGTGGATCCGGGCCCATCTGCAAACCCCGATCACCCCCACGGAGCTCAGTCGGCGCAGCGCCTTCTCCCAGCGCAACCGGCAGTATCTGTTTCAACGCAGATCTTGATTAGGTGGCAAGCTCCATCAGCAGGTCTTTCCATCGCAATCTGGTACGCATGTACCAGAGGTGCCCGCCATGGCCATGGGTCGAATCCAGTTTCAGGCAGGCCTGTCGCTGCCCGAGTTCATCCAGCTCTACGGCGCCGAGGAGAATTGCGAGGCCGCCCTGGAGCAGGCACGCTGGCCTGATGGTTTCCGTTGCCCCCGCTGTGAGTGCAAGGAATACGGGTTGATCCATGGCAGGCGCCACAAGCGCTATCCATGCCGGAGCTGCCGTCATCAGACCACCCTCACGGCCGGAACCATCCTGGAGGCGACCAAGTTGCCGTTGACCACCGGGTTCCTCGCTCTCTACCTGGTGGGCCAGGCCCTAGCCGCAAGGCTTCCGTGTAGCGGTGGACGCACATCTCCTCACTCGCTTTGAGGCGCCATCTCGGCGTGAACTACCGCGCGGCATGGCTGGTTGACAATAAGATCATGCAGGCGATGAAGGAGCGGCATGGGGCCTATGTCCTGCGGGGAAAGGTACAGGTGGATCAGAGAACAAGGTGCCGATCGTGGCGGCCGTCTCTGTCGATGATGCGGGCCACCCTCGTTACGTGAAGCTTGCCACCGTGGCCCCGTTCTCCTTTGCCGCCATCGCTGACTGGGCACAGAATTCAGTGGCAATAGGATGTGAAGTGATCTCAGATGGGCTGGCCTGCTTTCGCGCCGTGACAGAAGTCGTTTGCCTACATCAAGCTGTGGTCGTGAAAGGACGCCATCCCAGTGAACTGTCTGTATTCCGCTGGATCAACACGGTCCTCAGCAACTTGAAAACCAGCTTCAGCGGCACCTTTCATGCACTGAAATTCGATAAGTACGCTGATCGCTACCTGGGTGCCTTCAATTACCGCTTCAACCGACGCTTCAACTTATCAACAATGACTGAGCGAGTGGTTCATGCCATCTGCAGCTGCGGCGCTCGACCGGAACGCATCTTGAGGAGTGCGGAGCTAGCTACCTAATCAAGCTCAAGGTTGACGGCATCGTCGTAGTGGGCAATCCCAGTCAGCAACTGTTCAGAAAAAAAGCAGGGAAACTCTAAAACATGATCTTCACATCATCATACTTTTGCGAGAGGTTGCGAGCCCGACATTTCAAAGTTTCTAGCAGTGAATGATAGCGTGGATGGTCTGCATACGCTCGTTTCACAACCACAGTCTCCCCAGAACTCAAAGGAATAGCAAGCGGCAGAATCGTGATCGGGAAATCAAACATGGTGGCATTGAAGGGCGCCACATAACACACGGCGGCCAGGTCCCCAACCATACCTTCCCATTTAGAATGATCATAACGAAAGTCCATTGATGGCGCGGTCCATAATCCGATCTCAGAGAGTGCTGATTGGATTTTAGGGAAGGCGCCATCCCTCATGGCGAGGCTGGGGAATTGTGTGACGTCGTCCAATGTGACCATTGACCCCATTTTAACAAGGGGATGCATTGTCGCAACAGCGAGTCGAACTGGATACCGCGTGAGGTGATAACAGGCGAAGTCTGTAGAATCAGCATCGGGCACATCCGGATAACATGCAATGTGCACATCGATAACCCCATCCCTCAAAAGATTGATGGGCGCATGATAGTCCGCAAAGTCCATATTTCCAAGAATGCACTTATCAGGAGGTGGATCCAAGTACAATGGGCCGGAATGGTGCTGCGCTTCGATTCTCAACGGTAATGCCGTATCCCAGCGATGAACCTGATGGACAGCCCGTTCGAGATTCAGAAGCGATTGATTTCCCGAGATGCACCACTCACCATCCTTCTTGGATAGCTCAATTCCAAACATTGCGCAAGTACGCTTTGTGGTGCGGCAGACCGTGGCTTGGGTAAAGTTTAGACGCTTGGCAACATTTTCACCCGTGCGCAGCCATAAGAGACAGTCCAGGCAATCCAAGTGACTGATCTCAACAACCACGAGCGGCACAGCCCTGTTGATAACCATTTTAAGCGACTCGCCCCCCTCCAACGCAGCAATAAGTGAATGCAGATACCAGGTAAGCCAATGACAAGGTTTTTTTGAGGCATGAAATGGCTGAAAATTTTTAGGTTATCGTCCTAAACTCGCCACTGGCCCTCCTTTCTGCCATCGACGCTCTCTGAAAAATGAAGGAAGGAAGGAAGGAAGGGAGAGCACCCATAGGACCAACAGCTGAATCGTCGAGATCCAGCCAAGAGTTGGGCGCATCGAACGTTTCACCTTGCACAACCCCAAGATCAATGTCTTCGTCGGGCCGATCAAAGCCGGCGGCCAGCGCAACAAGCTGAACAACGGCACCGGAGGCCTGGGCCGATAGGGTTCCTGGGTAGGGCCAGCCCCCATGCATCGCGTCGCCTCCCGATCGCCAATCCTCCCCCTGCGGGGTTGGGGCCGCTCTTGAACCCATCGCTTCAGGCCGCGGGATTCGCCCTGCTCATGGCCCTGGCCAGGGTGCTGCTGGGTTCGCTGGCCGTGTGGCTGCTGGTGCGGGGACTGCGCCGCTGGCTACGGCGCGCCGTCCCCCGCCCCGACGGCCTGATCGCGCCCCTGCTGCTCAACAGCCTGGCGTCGCTCGGCTATCTGGCCATGGTGGTCTGGGGCTGGCGGTCGCTGGTGCGCGGCTGGGAGGTGCTGCGCTTCGATCCCGGGCCCGATCGGCTGGTGGAAGGGGCCGCCCTGCTGGTGGCCGTCGTGCTGGTGGTGCGGCTGATCAACCGCAGCCTGCTGCTGCTGCTGGAGCGCTCCCTGCAACGCCTGGGAAGGGTGGAACAGACCAGTACCCTGCAGGCCCTGGCACCGATGATCCGCGCCCTGGTCTGGGGCCTCGGCAGCCTGGTGTTCCTGCAGCAGCAGGGGGTGCCCCTCGGTGCCATCTACGCCTCCCTGGCCGGGGCCGGCCTCGGCCTGGGCCTGGCCCTGCGCGGGCCGCTCAGCCACTTCCTCAGCTACATCACCATCGTCATCGACAAACCTTTCCAGATCGGCGATCTGATCGGTTTTGCCGATGTCCTCGGGCCGGTGGAGCGGGTGGGGATCCGCTCCTCCTCCATCCGCAGCCTGGGCGGCGAGCGGATCGTGATCGGCAACGAAGAACTGCTGCAGAAGACGATCCGCAACTTCGGCGATCTGCCCCGGCGCCGGGTCGCCCACAGCCTGCGCCTGTCCGATCAGCTGCCGGCGGAGCAGGCCGCCGCCATTCCTGGGCTCGTGGAAGGGGTGGTCCGGGCCCATCCGCCGGCCACGTTCGACCGTTGCCACTTCACCCGCTTCACCGACGGCGCCCTGGAATTCCAGTTCGTGTTCTTCGTTCCCGACAGCAGCGTCGTGGTGTATCTCGACCTGCAGCAGGTCATCAATCTGGGCATTCTGCAGGCGTTCCAGGAGCAGGGCATCGCCTTCGCCGCCCCTCCCCAGGCCCCCACTGCGTCGCCACTCAGCAGTCCTCCCGGCTGAAAACGTCCTCCCCAGCGGAGGCCCCCGGAGTGCCACCGCCGGCAGCGGCGATCCAGCGCCAGGCGGCCGCCAGCAGGGCGATGCCGATCAGGGGGCCTTCACCCCAGCGGTCATAGGGGGTGAGCTGGGCGCGCTGCTGCACGGTGAACAGGCCGCTGGCGGGACGGCCGGCGGGCAGCTGCTCCAGCACCCGTCCAGCGGCGTCCACCAGCAGGCTCGGCCCCGTGTTGGCGGAACTGACCAACCAGCGGCCGGTCTCGATTGAGCGCAGCTGGGCCAGGGCCGCGAACTGCCCCTGCAACTGCTCGGGATAGGGGTCCAGGTTGGCGCTGGCCAGCAGCCAGCGGGCCCCCTGGCGGGTGGCGGCGGCCAGGGCCGTCCCATCGGAGAGCTCGTAACAGATGGCCACGCCCACATCCCCCCCAGGCCGCGCCAGCCGGCGGGAGGCCGTCCCGGGCTCCACGCCTCCCACCGCCGAGAGGCCGCTCCAGCGCCACAGGTCCGCCAGGGGCACCCATTCGCCGAGGGGCACCAGCCGGTGCTTGTCGATCCAGCGGTCAGCCTGGCGCTGGCCAGGATCGAAGCGCAGCAGGCTGCTGCGCAACTCCACGCCCTGGCGGCGGAAGCCACCGCTGAGCACCTCCACCGGCGCCGCCTCCGGCAACGGCTGGCCAAGGGCCAGGGAGCCCTCCGGGAGAAGCACCCCCTGCAGGGGTGGTTCGGCCGCGGCGGCCCTGCGCTGGGCCAGGGCCAGCCGCTGCAGCAGCCGTCGCTGCTGCTCAGCCTCGAACTTCTCCCGGGTGGGGATGGCCGGCTGCAGCACCAACCAGCGCTCGGCCCTGTCACCGGGGGGGATGGCGGCCTGGCCCAGCAGGGCCACACCGGCCAGATGGCAGGCGGCAACCAGCAGCAGCGTGATCAGCAGCCCGCGGCTGCGGCGGCGGGGCAGGGCCAGCAGGGCCCGCCAGAGGCACCAGCTGATCAGCAGCTGAACGGATGCAAGCAACCCTGCGCCCCCCAGGGCCGCCAGACCCGCCAGGGCCCGATCCCCCGGCAGCGCCGCCGCCCCCAGCCCCAGCCAGAACAGGGGGCCGCGCGCCAGCAGCACCTCGGCCAGCCCCCACAGGGCCGCCGCCAGCAGCGCCGTGCTGGGCCGTCCAGGCTCGAGCCGGCCCACCAGCGCCGTCCAGACCCCCACCAGCAGGGCGGCGAGCAGGCCGATGGCCAGCCACAGGGCCAGGCAGATCGGCAGGCTCAGGGGGCCGGGAACGCCGATCCAGTCGAGGGGGTGGAGCCAGAGCAGCCAGCGGTGGCTCACCAGCACCGCCGCCAGCCCCCACAGCCCGCCGCGCCAGAACCTGGACGGCGCCGTGCCACCGCGACTCGCCGCCAGGGACCAGAGCACGGTCAGGGCGGGCCAGAGCAGCCAGGGCCAGCCCAGGGGCGGCAGGGCCACCCCCGCCAGGAGCCCGGCGGCCGCGGCGATGACCCAACCGGCACGACGGTCATTGCCCATGGTCAGCCAGCGCTGGAGGCGCCAAGGTTGAAAGAGTGACGCTGTTCCTCCAAGGAAACCTTTTCATGGACCAGGGCAATCTGCTGCAGATGCTGCTGCTGCGTGGCCTCGGCACCACCTCGCTGGTGGCCGACCGGCTCAAGTACGTCAGCCAGGAATGGGTGAGCAGCGGCCGCCTCGACCCCAACCACGCCTCCGCCCTGGTGGAGGACGTGATGCGCGCCCTGCGGGGCGAGACGCCGGAAGTGGAACTGCAGGCGGAACGCCAGCTGGAGCGCAACCGCGACCAGCTGCTGCAGGATCTGGGCCTGGCCCGCCAGCGGGAGCTGGACGAACTGCGCGGCCGCATCGATCGCCTGGAGCAGGCCCTGCGCCAGCGCCAGAACAACGGCGAAAGCAGCGACTGATCGCACTGGCAGAATCGCCCCATCCAGGGACTTTCCGCATGCGCGACATCCTGATCAGCTCGTTCGTCTGTGTGGCCTGCCTGATGCTGGCCCTGGTGAGCCAGCTGGTGTCCCCTTCCGTGGTGGAAGCGGCTTCGCCGACCCAGCCAGATGCCGGCGTGCAGCAGGCCCTGGCCAGCTCCGGCCCTGCCCCCACCGCACCGGAAGCGCGCCCCGCCATTGCGGCGCCGCTTGAACTGGACCCCGACGTCCCCAACCCCACCCTGTTCACCATGGCCCCCGATTCCTCCAGCGCCGAGATGGCCTCCAGCGGCGCTGCGGCCCTGGGCGGGGAGCTTGTCTCCCCCACCGAGCGCACCACCCCCAGCGGCCTGCGCATCACTGACCTGACCCTGGGTGAGGGCGCCGAAGCCAAGAGCGGCCAGACCGTGGTGGTCAACTACCGCGGCACCCTCACCAGCGGCAAGGAGTTCGACAGCAGCTACGGCCGCGGTCCCTTCAGCTTTCCCCTCGGCGCCGGCCGGGTGATCCGGGGCTGGGACGAGGGCGTGGCGGGGATGAAGGTGGGCGGCAAACGCAAGCTGGTCATTCCCCCTGATCTGGCCTACGGCGAGCGCGGCGCCGGTGGCGTGATCCCCCCCAACGCCACCCTGGTGTTCGAGGTGGAACTGCTGGACGTCAAGGGCTGAGCACCGGCACCGGAGCGGCCTTCCCCAGGGTTGCGATCGTTACAATGCCGCCTAACCACAACCGTCTTCCATGGCTCACCAGCTGCCCGAACTGCCCTACGGCCTCGACGCACTCGAGCCCCACATCTCCCGTCAGACCCTCGAGTTCCACCACGGCAAACACCACGCCGCCTACGTCACCAACCTCAACAAGCTGATCGAAGGGGGTGACCTCGAAGCCAAGAGCCTCGAAGAGGTGATCCTGGCCGTCGCCGGTGACGCCAGCAAGGCCGGGGTGTTCAACAACGCCGCCCAGGTCTGGAACCACAGCTTCTACTGGCAGTGCATCAAGCCCGGTGGCGGCGGCGCCCCCACCGGTGCCCTGGCCGAGAAAATCGCTGCCGACTTTGGCAGCTTCGAGGCCTTCAGTGAGCAGTTCAAGTCCGCCGGCGCCACCCAGTTCGGCAGCGGCTGGGCCTGGCTGGTGCTCGATGGCGGCACCCTGAAGATCACCAAGACGGCCAACGCCGATCTGCCCCTCGCCCATGGCCAGAAGGCCCTGCTCACCATGGATGTCTGGGAGCACGCCTACTACCTCGACTACCAGAACCGCCGTCCCGACTACATGACCACTTACCTCGACAAGTTGGTCAACTGGGACTTCGTGGCGGCAAACCTGGCCGCCGCCTGATCAGGCTCCGCCCGATCCTGCCCCCCGGGGCCGTGCCTCCTCCAGCACGGCCTCGGGGGGTATCCACATGGCATCGCCATAGGAGAAGAAGCGATAGTGGCGCTCGATCGCCTCGGCATAGAGGCTCAGCAGTCGGCGCCGCCCCACCAGGGCGCTGACCAGCAACAGCAGGGAGCTGCGCGGCAGGTGGAAATTGGTGAGCAGCCCCTGCACCACGGCGAAGCGGAACCCAGGCTGGATCACCAGGTTCACCGGTCCGGCATGGGGCAGCAGCCGACCGCCGTTCAGGGCGGCCACGCCCTCCAGGCTGCGCACGCACGTGGTGCCCACGGCGATCACCCGGCCCTCCCGGGCCCGGCAGGCAGTCACGGCGTCCACCAGATCCACGCCCAGCTCCACCCACTCGCTGTGCAGGCTGAGCCGGCTGAGGTCCTCGGTTTCCACCGGGCGGAAGGTGCCCAGTCCCACGTGCAAGGTCACGGTGGCCAGCCGCACCCCTTTGGCCCGTAGGGCCTCCAGCAGCTCGTCGCTGAGGTGCAGACCGGCCGTGGGGGCCGCCACCGCTCCGGGTTTGGCGGCGTAGCGGGTCTGGTAGCGGCTGTCGTCCTGGCCTTCGGCGGGTTCGATGTACGGCGGCAGGGGCATGGCGCCGTAGCGCTCCAGCAGGGGCTCGATCGCGGCCGCATCGGCGCAGCCGCTCGGGAAGCGCACGAACCGGCCACCGCTTTCCGGGTCGATCGCTTCGATCCGCACCGGCAGCGGTGGCTGCCCCTGGGCCACCACCTCCAGCACCTCGCCGAGCCGCAACCGCTTGGCCGGACGGGCCAGGCACAGCCACAGCCCATCGCCGCGGGGCTCCACCAGCAGCAGCTCCACCGCCCCGCCACTGGCCCGCCGCGCCGCCAGCCGGGCCCGCAGCACCCGGGTGTCGTTCACCACCAGCAGATCGGCGGGCTCCAGCTCCTCCACCAGGTCCCACACCGTCAGGTGGCTGGCGGCGGCGGCCTCAGGATCCGCCGTGGCAGCCGCCTCCAATGCCAGCAGCCTGGCGGCATGGCGCGGCGCCACCGGCTGCTGGGCGATCAGGGCCTCCGGTAAGGCAAACGCGTAGCTGGACAGGAGCCCGTCGGCGGGGTCGGGCGCGTTGGAGGGAACCACGGCGGAATCGGGACGTTGTTCCCTAGAGGGCCAGAGTTTCGGGCCGGTTCTCGATCAGATCGGCCAGATCCTTGAGGAAGGCCGCCGCGTGAGTGCCGTAGATGACGCGGTGATCGGCCGTGAGATTCACCTGCATCTGGCGCCGCACGGCGATCGACCCGTCCTTGAGGGCCGCCACCACGGGCCGGGACGCCGCCACCGCCAGGATGGCGCCGGTGCCGGGAGGCAGGATCGCGTCGAAGCGGTCGACGCCGAACATGCCCAGGTTGGAGAGGGTGAAGGTGCCGGTGGTGTATTCCTCCGGTTTGAGCTGCTTGGAACGGGAGCGGGCCACCAGATCGCCCCAGTTGCGGGAGAGCGAATAGAGGTCGGTGCGGTCGGCGGCGGCCAGGACCGGTGTGATCAGGCCGCCGTCATCCATGGCGACGGCCACGGCCACGTTGACGGAGGCCGGGTAGGCCATGCCCGCGTCGCTGGCGGAGGCGTTCAGCTGGGGGTGGCGGGCCAGGGTCATGCCCACGGCCTTGGCCAGCAGGGCCGTCATGGTGACGCCCTTGGCCTTCACCTGCTTGTAGAAGGCGTCGAGCCGGTCGGTGGTGATCGTGTAGCCGACGTGGAAGCAGGGGACCGCCAGGCTGGCGTTCATGTTGCGAACGACCGCCTGCTGCAGGGTGTTGAAGGCCACCGTTTCACCGGCACGGCCGAAGGCCTGGCCCGCGGGCGCTGCCGGAGCGGCGGCGGCGCCGTTGCCGCCCGCAACCGCCATCGCCGGAGCGGTGCCCTCGGCCACCCGCGGCACGCTCACCGGTTGGCCGGTGGCCTGCTCCACATCCTCGGCCTGGATCCGGCCATTCGGCCCGCTGCCCCGCAGCGAGGCCAGGGCCACCCCCAGCTGGGCTGCCAGTTTGCGGGCGCGGGGGGTGGCCACCACACGGCCGTCGCCAGCTCTGACGGGCACCGCCACCGGCAACGGAGCGGCGACGGGCACCGGTGGCACGGGAGCCGCAGGGGCTGGCTTGGGAGGGGCGGGGGCGGCCACCGCTGCCGCCGGAGCCGCCGCCACCGGAGTGGGAGCCGCAGCAGCAACCGGAGCGGGAGCCGCCGCCTTGGCCACCGCGATCTCCGCTTCGGTTTCCACGATCAGACCGATCGTCTCGCCCACCGGAGCCGTGCTGCCCGCCTCCATCAGCACGACCGCCAGGAAGCCCTCCTGGAAGGCCTCCACATCCATGTCGGCCTTGTCGGACTCGACCACGAGTACCGACTCGCCCCGTTCGACCCGCTCACCGGGTTTCTTGAGCCACTCCACGATCTTGCCCTCCGTCATGGTGGAGCTGAGGGCCGGCATGAAGATTTCGTGGGTGGCCAACGGGGGACTGCCTCTTTGATGGGGGAAATTTTAGGCGGCGGAAGGATCAGCCCCCCTCGATCGCCTCAATCACCCCGTCCCGCACCAGCACCGACACCTGCAGCTTCTGCACCAGGTTGTCGCCCACCTGGATATCGCAGAAGCTTTCGATCTGCCCCTGCTCCACCACCTGCTCCATCTCCAGTTCCCGCACCTGGCGCTGCTGCTCCAGCACCTGGCGTTTCTGCTCCTCGAACTCGGCCCGCTTGGCCGCCACCTGCTGCTGCACCGAGCCCACCTGCTCCTGCACCCGGGGATCGAGGGGATTGGCGCTCTGGCGACGGATCTCGTCGACCAGCCGTTGCCCCTCCTGCTCCAGCTGGGCCAGCTGCTGGTCGAAGTTGGTGAGGGCATTGCTGAGCTCCCGCTCCGCATCTTCCTTCCAGCGCGGCGTGACCACGGCTCGCACCGTGATCGATCGCTTGATGTTCAGGCTGTTGCCGTCGGCCATGGGACTGCATGTGCAGGGCTCAGGCTGTCAGGCCACGGGCGATCCGGTCAACCATGGGTCAGCTCTCCCCGTAGAGCGCGGCGATGGCGCCCCGGTCCCGGTCGGCGATGCGATCCCGGCGTTGCTTCAGGGTCTGGGTGAGCAGGCCGTTGTCGATGCTGAAGGGCTGCACCAGGGTCACGCCGCCGAGCCGCTCGTCCGGGCGGGACCCCGGGCGGGACGCCAGCAGGCGATTGCACTCGCGGGCCAGGGCCCGCAGCAGGGCCGGGTCGGGGCTGGCTTCGGAGCCCGCATACGGCAGGTTGGCCGCGGCCGCGAAGGCCTGCAGGGTCTCCAGCTTCGGCACCACCAGGGCACCGAGCTGCTTGCGATCCTGGCCCACCAGCATCACCTGCTCCACCAACGACGAGGCCACGAGGGCCTCCTCCAGGGGTCCGGGCTCGATGTTTTCGCCGCTGCTGAGCACGATCGTGTCCTTGGCCCGGCCCGTCAGCACAAGGGTTCCATCGGCCAGCAACAGGCCCAGGTCGCCGGTGTCGAACCAGCCCTCCCGATCCAGCACCTTGGCCGTGGCCTCGGGCTTGTGGTGGTAGCCCGCCATCACCTGGGGGCCTTTCGCCAGCACCAACCCCCTCTCACCGAGGGCCAGTGGGGCCCGGCTGGCGGGGTCCACCACCTTCAGGCCGGTGTCCGGCAGGGGCAGCCCGGCGCTGCCGCGACGGTTGCTCCAGGGCCGCCGGCAGGCCAGCACCGGGCTGGTCTCGGTGAGCCCGTAGCCCACCAGCAACTCGATGCCGACCGCCTCGAAGAAGCCGTCGACGTGAATGGCCAGGGCCCCGCCGCCGCTGATGGCGGTGCGCAGCCGCCCCCCCACCAGCTGGCCGCGCACCTTCGGCCACAGCAGGGCCCCGGCCGTCGCATGCAGCGGCCAGATCAGCAGGGCACCCGCCGCGGCCAGAAGCCGGGTGGCAGGAGATTCCTGCGTCAGGGTGAGATTGAGAGCCACCCGCTTGCGCCGGTGGAAGGCCCGGCTGGCGGCCAGGGCCTGACGCAGCAGGCGCTGGCGGGAGGCCGGCATGGCCGCCAGGGCGTCCTCAAAGCCGGAGAGCAGGGCCTCCCACAGCCGCGGCACGCTGATCAGGTACTGGGGGCGCACCGTCTGCAGGTCAGCGCGCAGCTGCTTGAGGGTGGTGTAGGTCTGGCGGCAGCCACAGCTCAGCAGGAAGTATTCGGCGGTGCGCTCGTAGGCATGCCAGATCGGCAGCACCGAAAGCACGTGATCCCCCGGACTCGGGGACACCGCCACCCCGAGGCTGCGCAGCTGGTGCAGCAGGTTGGCGTGGCTGAGCGGCACCCCCTTGGGCTGGCCCGTGGTACCGGAGGTGTAGAGCAGCGTGGCCAGCCGCTCGGGACCCCCCGTGGGGGAAGGCGGCACGGGCCTGGAGGCGCCCAGGGCCAGGAAGGCGTCCCAGGTGAGGCAGGGCAGCGCCGGAGGGGCCGTGGGGGCCTCGCCCTCCAGCAGCAGCACGAAGCGGAGCCGCTCCAGGGCCGACCCATCGAGGGCCAGTCGCTCCAGAAGGGCGGCCGACTCCAGCACCAGACCCACGGCGCCGGCGTCTTCGAGGATGTAGCGCAGCTCCTCGGCCGGCGCCGCGCTGCCGCGCACGGCATCGGCGGCGCCGGCCCGCATCAGCCCCTGGTCAGCCACCAACCAGCGGGGACCGTTTTCGGCAAACAGGGCCACCACGTCGCCGCCGGCGACCCCCAGATCGGCGAAGGCCGCCGCGGCCCGGTCGATCGCCTGGCGCAGCTCGTCGAATCGCAATGTTTCCGGATGGCGGCCGTGGGGGGCGTCCAGCGCCACCTGGGAGCCATACAGGCGCTCCAGTTCAGGCCAGAGGCCCTCCAGTCCTTCGAGCTCGCTCCAGTCGCGGCGGCGGAGAAGGGCACGGCGGTCCTGGGCGCTGCCGCTCCAGTGGATCTCGGCTCTGGCGTTCATGGGCGGCCGGCGAGGTGCAAAGCAAGATCAGGATTCTCCCAGTCCTTCTTGCGGCCGCGGCGGCCGCAGGGTCAGGCCGAAGCGGCGGGCAAAGGCCGCCAGCAGCAGCGGGGCCACCTGCTCCGGGGTAAGGGAAGGTAACCAGTCCGCCAGCCGTGCCACCGGCCGGTCGGCCAGACCGCAGGGCACGATCGCCTTGAAGCCCTCCAGGGAGCCGTCCACGTTCAGGGCCAGCCCGTGCTGGCTGATCCAGCGCCGGGCCCCCACCCCGATCGCCGCCAGCTTGCGGCCCTCCAGCCACACCCCGGTGAGGCCCTCGAGGCGCTCCCCCTCCAGCCCCAGCTCCCGCAGCACGGCCAGCACCACGTCCTCAAGGGCCCGCAGATAGAGGTGCAGGTCGCCGCCGTGGCGCTGGAGGTCGAGCACCGGATAGAGCACCAGCTGGCCGGGGCCGTGGTGGGTGACCTCCCCGCCCCGATCGATGCGATAGAGGGGCAGGGGCGGCTGGTCGGGATCGAAGCCGAGGTGAGCCAGGCTGGCCCCCCGGCCCAGGGTGTAGCAGGGGGTGTGCTGCAACAGCAGCAGGGCATCGGGGGCGGAGGGATCGTCGAGCCGACGACGCTGCAGACGGCGCTGCCAGTCCCAGGCCAGGGGAAAGGGCACCGGGGCCCTGGCTTCAAAAAGAATTGCGGGAGTGTTGGGGGCCATGCACCTCTGTTCCTAGCCTGGGGGAGCCCCAGAGCCAGAATTCCTCTGGAGGAGCGCACCCGAATGAAACTGCTGATCCACGGCCGCAACCTCGACGTCACACCAGCGATCAGGGAGTACACCGAAGCCAAGCTCAACCGCGCCATCAGCCACTTCGATGGCCTCGTCAAGGAAGCCGACGTGCACCTGTCGGTGGCCCGCAACCCCAGGGTTCCGCAGCAGACGGCCGAAGTCACCGTGTTCGCCAACGGCATGGTGATTCGGGCCCAGGAACGCAGCGAGAACCTGTACGCCAGCATCGACCTCGTGGCCACCAAGCTGAGCCGCCAGCTGACCCGCTACAAGGACCGTCTCCAGGAGCGCACCCAGGGACCGGTCCACCGCTCAGCCGCCGCGGAAGAGGCCGGAGCCGCCACGCTCCCCAATCCCGGCGACTCCCTCACCGAGGGTCTCGAACCGGCTGTGCCGCACCGGGGCGTGCGTCGCAAGTATTTCGCCATGCCGGCGATGGACCTGGAGGAGGCCCTGCATCAGTTGGATCTGATCGACCACGACTTCTACATGTTCCGCGACTCGGGCACCGGCCAGATCCAGGTGGTCTACCGACGCAACCACGGTGGCTTCGGCGTCATCCAGGCCCGTGACACCTGAGCGGCACCAGGAACGGCCCGATCTCGCCCCCCTGATCGATCACGCGCTTCTGGACCCCCACCGGGGCCGGGAGGCGATCCTGCGCTGCTGCGATGAGGCCCGCCACTTCGGCTTCGCCGGCGTGTGCCTGGCCTCGCGCTGGCTGCCGCTGGCCCGCGAACGGCTGCCGGTCGATGGGGCGGTGAAACTCATCGCCGTGGTGGGGTTCCCCTTCGGAGCCATTCCGGCGGCGATCAAACGGTCCGAGGCGGAGTGGGCCGCCGCCGCCGGTGCCGACGAATTGGACGTGGTGCCGGATTTCGGCGCCCTCGCCGATGGCGACGGCAGCGCCGTGCTCGATGACCTGGCGGCCATCACCGACCTGGGTCTGCCGGTGAAGGTGATCCTGGAGATGGGCCGGCTGGACCCCGAGGCCCTGGCCCTGCTGGTGGAGATCAGCATCGACGCCGGCGTGCGTTATCTCAAGACAGGCAGCGGTTTCGGCGCTCCGGTGACGACCGACCAGGTGGCCCAGCTGATGGCGCTGGCCAGGGGCCGCGCCGCGGTGAAAGCCTCCGGCGGCATTGCCGATCTGGAGCAGGCGCTCGCCCTGGTGGCGGCTGGCGCCAGCCGGTTGGGGACGAGCCGGGGCGTGGCCCTGATGCAGGCCCTGCGCGCCGGTGCCTGAACGCGCTCTGGAGGGCCTGGCGCTCACCTGTCGCCCCCTGGGGGAACACGACCGGCTGCTCACCCTGCTCAGCGAGAGCGAAGGCCTCACCCGACTGGCGGTGCCGGGGGCACGCCGGCCGAAGAGCAGCCTGGCGGCGGCGGTGCCCCTGGCCCACCTGTTTCTTCAGGTGGGGGGCGGCAGTGGGCTGCGGCGGGTGCGGCAGCTGCGGGTGCTGCGCAACTACAGCGGCCTGGCCCAGCGGCTGGAGACCCTGGCCGCCGCCCAGGCCCTGGCCGAGCTGTGCCTGAAACTCGTGCCCGCCGAGGCTCCCGCCCCGGGGGTGCTCGCCAACCTTCTCCTCCAGCTCGGGCGCCTGGAGGCGGTGGTGACCGACCGTGCCGAGCGGGTGGAGGCCCTGGCGGTGGCCGTGCAGGGCAGCGTCCACCTGCTGGCCCTGGGGGGCTTCGCCCTGCCCCTGCAGCACTGTGTCCGCAGCGGCGCTCCGCTGCTGCCGCCGATCGGCGACTGGGCCTGGCGCTGCAGCCTGCTGCCCAGTGAGGGGCTGGCGATCGGCGCGATCCCTGGTGCCCGGGTGATGCTCAACGCCTCCGAGCTGGCCCTGCTGCAGCGGCTGACGCGACCCGCCCCGCCCCGCCGCCGCGACGGCCAGCTGATGGGTCCGGAGGCGGTGTGGCTGCACCTGCTGGATCTGGTGGAGTCCTGGTGCGGGGAGCATCTCGGTCAGAGACCCCGAGCCTTCAGACTGCTGCGGACCGCCTGCGACTCCATGCCCTCCCAACCGTCCGAGCCAGCATGAGCCCGAGCGGCAAGACCGAGCGGGGACTGGCCGGAGTCCTGGCCCTGCCGGGGTTCCGGCGGCTTTGGATCGGCCAGGTGTTCTCCCAGCTGGCGGACAAGTTCTACATCGTGCTGATGGTGTTCCTGATCGCCCAGTACTGGGTGACGGACACGCCGCAGAGCAACGCGGCCCTCGCCGAGGCGGCCGCGGCCTTCCGGATGAGCTTCGAGACCCGGGCCCAGATGATCACCCTGCTGGCCACCGGCATCTACGTGGCCAACACCGTGCCGGCGATGCTGCTGGGGACGGTGGCAGGGGTCTGGGCCGACCGCTGGCCGAAGCGCACCGTGATGGTGGCCTCCAATGGCCTGCGTGCCGCCCTGGTGATGCTGGCCCCCCTGTGCCTGCTGCCGGGGCCGATGTGGCTGGGGCTCAGCTGGGGCTACTGGGCCCTGGTGGCGATGACGTTCTTCGAGTCGGTGCTGACCCAGTTCTTCGCTCCGGCCGAGCAGGCGGCCATCCCGCTGCTGGTGAGCTATCCCCAGCTGCTCGCCGCCAACTCGGTGTACCAGGCCACCAGCATGGCCGCCACCATCGTCGGTTTCGCCCTCGGTGACCCGATCCTGCGCCTGCTGCGCACCCTGCTGGCCCAGGTGGGCATCCCCGGTGGAGAATTCGTGCTGTTGCCGCTCTGCTACGGCGCCGCGGCCGTGGTCATCGCCGGCATCGAGATCTCTGAACCGCCGCGGGAGCCCCGCTCCATCTCCGTCTGGGAGGAGATCGGCGAAGGGGTTCAGGTGCTGCGGGAGCGGCCCAAGGTGCGCAGCGCCATGATCCAGCTGGTGCTGCTTTACAGCCTGCTGGCCGCCCTGTATGTGCTGGCGATCAGCCTCGCGGCCGCGATCGGCGGGCTCGGGCCCACCCGCTTCGGGGTGCTGCTGGCCATGAGCGGACTGGGGCTGGCCGTAGGGGCCCTGGCCATGGCCCAGCTGGGCGAACGCTTCAGCAGGCGCCTGCTGGCCAGTGCGGGCCTCGGAACCATCGCCTGGTGTCTGGTGCTGCTGGGCCAGCTGCGCGGCAACCTGGTTTTCACCCTGCTGCTCTGCGGCCTGCTGGGGGTGGGCGCCGCCCTGCTGGCGATCCCCGCCCAGACCACGATCCAGGAGGACACCCCGGAGAACCAGCGCGGCCGTGTGTTCGGCCTGCAGAACAACCTGATCAACATCGCCCTCAGCCTGCCCCTGGTGCTGGCGGGAACCGTGGTGAGTCGCTACGGGCTGCTGCCGGTGCTGTGGGGGCTGGCGGCCATCGCGGCCATCGCCGCCCTGAGTGAACGCCCCTGGCGCAACAGCTGAAGGCTCGCCCATCGCTGCTAAATTCCGCTGTTGCGTGATGCCATACAGGTGATGCACATTGCCTGGTTGGGCAAGAAATCCCCGTTCTGCGGCAACGTCACCTACGGCCTGAGCACCACCGAAGCCCTCCGGCAGCGCGGCCACTCGGTGAGCTTCATCCACTTCGACACGCCCACCCCCTCCCTGGGCCGGCCGGAAGCGGGGGCGAGCGAGCTGGATCGGGTCGGACGACCGGATGACAACCCCGAGGTGGCCCTGCCCTACCTGGTGAAGTCGCAGATGTACACGATCCCCTCCCCAGGCGCCCAACGGGAATTGCGGGAGTCCCTGGAGCGGCAGCGGCCCGATCTGGTCCACGCCAGCCTCACCCTCTCGCCGTTGGATTTTCGCCTGCCCGACCTTTGCCAGCAGCTGGGTCTGCCGTTGGTGGCCACCTTCCACCCGCCCTTCGACGCCGGGCTGCGCAACCTCACCGCCGGCACCCAGCAGCTGACCTACCAGCTCTACGCCCCCTCCCTGGCGAAATTCGACCGGGTGATCGTGTTCTCCGAGCTGCAGGCCGATGTGCTGGTGCGCCTGGGGGTGCGTCGAGAGCGGCTGGCAGTGATCCCGAACGGTGTGGACACCGAGGCCTGGGCACCGGCGGCCCCAGGCAGCGAACCCGACCTGGCCCAGCTGCGGCTGAGGGTGGGCGGCCGGCGCGTGTTCCTTTACATGGGCCGGGTGGCCACCGAGAAGAACGTCGAGGCCCTGCTGAAGGCCTGGCGGCTGGTGCGTCCCGAGGCCTGCGTGCTCGTGATCGTGGGGGACGGCCCCCTGCGCTCCTCGCTGCAGAACGGCACGGAAGCCGACGTGATCTGGTGGGGCTACGAGGCCAGCCGGGCCCGGCGGGTGGCCCTGCTGCAGCTGGCCGAGGTGTTCCTGCTGCCGTCGCTTGTGGAAGGACTGTCCCTGGCCCTGCTGGAGGCCATGGCCTGCGGCACCGCCTGTGTGGCCACCGATGCCGGCGCCGATGGGGAGGTGCTGGAGGGCGGTGCGGGCATTGTGATCAGCACCCAGGGCGTCACCACCCAGCTGCGCACCCTGCTTCCGGTGCTGCGGGATCAGCCGGTGCTGACGGCCGAACTGGGACGACGGGCCCGCAACAGAGCCTTGGAGCGTTACACCCTGACCGGCAACATCGATGCTCTCGAGAAGCTCTACCAGGAACTCTGTCCCCAACCGGTGGCCGCCTGATCTGGCTGTTTTCAGCCACTTTTAAACCCTGCCTATTGGCTCAAATCGCGTCAAGATGAAGCACGGTTCCAGGCTCCATGAACTCACCCCTCCCCCTTCAGGGACGTTCGGTACAGCGGGCGAACGTCCCCACCGCCACCCAGGTCATGACCTGCCCTGAAAGGCCCACCGTCTCGATCGTGGACGATGACCCCCACATCCGGGCCATGGTGGCCGAGGAGCTGGCGGACTCCGGCTGCGAGGTCCGCTCCCTCAGCAATGGCCTCGGCCTGGAGAGGGTGCTGGGGGAAGGGGGGATCGACCTCGTCTTGCTCGACGTGCAGATGCCCGATTGCGACGGCATCCAATGCCTGCGTGATCTGCGCGCCCAAGGCTTCACCGTGCCGGTGGTGATCTTCACCTCCTTGGACGATCCCGAACGTCGCCGCCAGGCCCAGGAGGCCGGCGCCGACGCCTACGTGCTCAAGCACCAACTGCTCGACCGTCTCCCCGAGCTGCTGGAGCGTCTCCTGCCCAGGAGGAGCGAGAACGGCTCCCAGTGACGACCCAGCCATCCGTTCCTCCCCCGGCAGGGCCGCCTCCCCATGGCTGGCGTCGGTACCTGTTCGGCAGCCTGCTCGGCCAGCTCAGGCTGGCGGCCTTTGCATCGATGGTTCTGGGGTTCACCGCCGCCGCCGCCTTCACCCTCTTCATCAATCGGGACGGTCTGCTGCATCCCCAGCACGATGGTGAGCGGCTTGCAGCGGGCTCCCTGGCCGACGCGCTGGATCGACTCGTCGGCGATCCGTCCGCCACCGACTCCGCCCCCCTGCGCGAGGAGCTGGAGCGCCGCAGTGACCGGGAGCGCGTCTTCTGGGTGCAGCATGCGGATGGCTCCCTGCTCCTGCCCAGGCCGGTCGCCGGCGAGGGTATGGCCCTCTCCAGCCTGGTCGGACAGGCCATGGCGGCGCACAGCAGCGCCTGGTCGGTGCGATCCTTCTCGCCCCTGCTGATCGGCACGGATCGCCGCCTGGTGAAGGATCCGGTGGGCAACAGCTATCTCACTTACACCCTCCACCGTTCGCCCGGAGGCAGCCGGCTCTGGGTCGCCGAGGACATCAGCACCAGTGTCGCCAGCCTGCGCAGCAGGCTGCTGGGGCTCGCCGGGGTCTGGATCCTGTGCCTGGTGCTCACCCTGGTCGCGATCTCGATCCTGACGCGCCGCATCGTCCAGCCTCTGAAGGATCTTCATCGCCTGGCGGCCAGCGTCACCTCCGCAAGTCTGGCCAGCAGCCACCTCAAACTGGATCGGCCCCCCCTGGAGGTGGCGGAGCTGGCGGGGTCCTTCAATGGGCTCCTGGATCGACTGGCCCTGGCTTGGAGCCAGCAGCGCCATTTCGTGGGGCTGGTTTCCCACGAGTTGCGCAACCCGCTGATGATCATCAGCGGCTACCTGCGCCGCCTGCAGCGCCGCGGTCAGAACCTGGATCCCGAGCAGATGCGTGCCCTGGCCACCACCGAAGCCGAAACCCACCGCATCACCCGCATGCTCAACGACCTGCTGGATCTCTCCCGCAGCGAATCCGGCCAGTTGCAGATGGTGCTGGGGCCGGTGGCGGTGGATGAAGTGCTCACCACCGCCTGCGACCTCGCCCGCAGCCAGCTGTCTCGCCCCCTGCTGCTCACCCTGCCCAAGGAGGCCGCCGAGGGGCCGATCCATGCGGTGGCCGAAACCGACCGCTTGCAGCAGGTGCTGCTCAACCTGATCGAGAACGCTGACAAGTACTCGCCTCCGGGCCGACCGATCCACCTCAACCTGTCCCAGGACGCCGACACGCTGTGCATCAGCGTCCAGGACCAGGGCATCGGCATTGCCCTGGAGGACATCCCCAAGGTGTTCGATCGCTTCCACCGCGGTCGCAATGCCATCGAGCACGAGCGGGGCTCGGGCCTCGGCCTGTCGGTGGTGAAGCTGCTGGTGGAGGCGATGGGGGGCTCCATCGACGTCGAAAGCGAAATCGGTGTCGGCAGCCGCTTTCACATCCGCCTGCCGGCGGCCTAGTAACGCTCCGGCCGGGGCGCCTGCCAGTCGGAAGCGAAGCCGTTCCGCCGCAGCTGCGCGACCGAGGCCTCAAGGCGACGGCGGTCGAGGCGCCAGAGCCGGTACACCCCGGCACGGTCAATCTCGGTGGCGCCCAGGTGGCGCCAGAAGGGAGCGCGCGCGGTGGTCTGGTCGATGACCACCAACACGGTGGGCTGGGCGTCCGGGGTGCTGGGCTGCTGGCCCACCCGGCGCTCCAGGCGCAGCCGCTCCGCCAGGTTGATGGGACCCTCCACGCCAATGCCCTCGTAGATCACCACCCGCCGTCCGTAGTAGTGCAGCGAGGGCTTGAGGACGCCCACCATCGCCACGGACTCCCCGGGACGGCCCTCGCGGTGCAGCGCCGCCGCCATCTGGCGTACGGGCCCCCCCCGCAGGCGATCGCCCACGCTCCACAACGGAATCAGGGCCGTGGGGACGAACAACACCAGCGGCAGCTGCAGGGCCAGCAAGCGCAGGGGGGGGCGCCGGCGTCGGCAGAGCCAGCCCAGCAGGGCCGCCAGCAGCCAGCAGGTGGCCACCAGGGGCACCAGCGGGCTGCCATCGAGCTCCGCCGCCAGGGTGGGCAGCTCTGGATCGTTGATCAGGGGCAGCCACAGGGGAGCCAGCAGGAACGCCACTCCCAGGCCCGTCACCAGCAACAGGCTCAGGCCCCAGGCCCAGCGCTCCCAGGGCCGGCCACCACCACCGCCGCTGCCGCCAGCCCAGGCCGTCTGGGCCGCCAGGGCGATCAGCAGGGCAGCGGCGGGCGTGGCAGGCAGCCAGTAGCTCGGCAGCTTGGTGGCGGCGGCGGTGAAGAACAGCAGCACCGCCAGGAGCCAGCAGGCGGCAAAACGGGCCAGGGAGGCGGCGGGCGGCTGCGGCCGCGTGGGGCACCAGGACAGGCGCAACGGGCCGATGGCCCGGGCCAGGCCCAGCAGCAGCAGCGGGGTCACCGGCAGGCTGGCTACCACCATCACCGGCAGAAAGAACCACCACGGCTGTAGGTGGCGGTTGACCACCTCGGTGAAGCGCTGCAGATTGTGATAACCGAAGAAGCTGTCCCAGAAGGGACGGCCTTCGCTGTGGAGCGCCAGGAGATACCAGGGCAGGGCCACCAGGGCGGTGAGCACCAGGCCCCGCAGGGGCCGCAGCCGGCGCCAGAGCCCACCGACGTCGGCCTGAAGCCAGCCGAACAGCAGCAGGGTGATCGCCAGCAACACCACCGCCACCGGCCCCTTGGCCAGCACAGCCAGCCCCAGCACGGGCCACGGCAGCCACCAGCGCCGCGCCGGGTCGGCATAGGCCTGCCAGCAGAGCAGCAGCGCCAGGGCCACCAGGCCGCTGAACAGGGAATCACTCACGGCCGTGCGGCCCCAGGCCAGGGCCAGGGGGGAGAGGCCGAAGGCCAGGGCGGCGCTGAGGGCCGTCAGGCCCGGACGCAGCGGCAGGGGGGCGGCGAAGGGGGGCTGGGGCCAGCGCAGCAGGGTGTCGGCCAGGGCCAGCATCACGCCGATGGCGGCCAGGGCGGAGGGGAACCGGGCGGCCCAGGTGCCCAGGGGATTCCACTGCTCCTGGCCGGGCAGGGCATAGATGAGCCCCATCAACCAGTACACCAGGGGCGGCTTGTCGTAGCGAGGCAGCCCGTTAACCCGGGGGATCAGCCAGTCGCCCGTTTCCGCCATGGCCCGCGCCGAAGCCGCGAACAGCGGCGGCGTTTCATCCACCAGGCCCGTGCTGCCCAGCTGCCAGGCATAAAGGGCCAGGCCCAGCAGCAAGGTGATCAGCAGCAAGCGGCGGCGCTGGGGGTTGGGCAGGGCGGTCAAACCGGCTGGGCGAACCGCAGGGAACCTATCGCTCCCCACCGTCCTGGTCTTGTGTCGCCCCGTCAGGCCATCAGCCGATCCACGAGCTCCAGCTGCTGGGGAAGGCAGACCCGGGCCAGATCGAACCGCTCCACCACAGTCTGGCGGGCTGCCTGCCTCAGCCCGGCGTGGGGCGAAGGATCGGCGAGCACCGACGCAACCCGCTGGGCCAGGGCCTGGTGATCGAAGAAATCCACCAGCAGACCATTGCGGCCATCGACGATCACGTCCTGCACCGGGGGCGTGGCCGAGCCGATCACCAGGGCACCGCAGCTCATCGCCTCCAGCAGGCTCCAGCTGAGCACGAAGGGAACGGTGAGATACACGTGGCAGGCGGAGACCCGGAACAGCTCATGCAGCACCGGGTGGGGCACACGGCCGACGAAGTGGACCCGACGGCGATCGAGGTCGTCGCCCAACTCCTGGAGCATCGCTTCCTTCCAGCTGCCGCCGCCGGGGGGCGCCGCGCCGTAGCTCACCCCCTCCCCTCCCACGATCACCACCTGGGCCCTGGGCCGCAGCCGCTGCAGCAGGGGAAGCATGCGCATGAAGGTGTGGAAGCCGCGGTAGGGCTCCAGATTCCTGGCCACGAAAGTCACCACTTCGTCACCGCGAACGAAGCTCAGGCCAGCGCGCTGCAGCTGCAACCGGGCGGGCCCCTCCGGAGCGATCGCCGTGGTGTCGATGCCCTCATGGATCACGCTCAACCTCTGGCGATACTCCGCCGGCACGGTGCTGGCCTGCCACGGGGTGGGGGCCAGGCCCCAGTCCAGGTCCTGGAGGGCCAGGAGCTGGGGGGCCCGCCGCAGGCGCAGCCGGGCCCGCTGGCGCCAGTCCGCGGCCGTGAACTCGGGGTCGAATCCCACATCTCCCCCCTGCAGCTGGTAGACGAATTCCACCTGGTGCAGGACCGGCACCTCCGGCAGCAGGTCCTTCACCACCAGCAGTTCGCCCCAGCCCGGATGGCCGATCACCAGATCGGGGCGTAGACCGGCCTGCAGCAGGGGCTCCAGACAACGGACCACCGCCTCGGCCCGCAGCACCTTGGTCTGGAAATCAGCCGCCCAGGGGTGGCAGGGGGGCACCCCACCGGCCGGCAGCGGGTCGTAGCGATGCAGCGGGGTGCCAGGCAGGGGCTGGCTGGTGGGGCCACCGATCGCCAACACCCGATCGCCGCGGCGCTGCAGGGCCGGCGCCAGGTGGCGGTACTGGCCGGGGAAGTTCTGGTGGACGAACAGCAGCGTGCGGGTCACGGCGCGGCCGGCTCCGTCCTGCCGCTGGCCTGCCAGAGCCGGCCGCGCTGGTTGATCAGCAGCACCGAGATCAGGGCGAGCACGGCACCGAGCCATTGCAGGGGCCCCAGCCGCTCGTCCAGCAGCAGCACGCCGCAGAGCACCGCGAACACCGGCGTCAGGAAGGTGAGGGCGGTGAAACCGGTGAGATCGCCGCTGCTGGCGAACCAGAAGAACAGGCCATAGGCCAGGGCGCTGCCGAGCAGGGCCGCATAGGCCATCAGGCCCCATTGGCCCAGGCTCCAGTGGGGCCAGAAGGCCGCGGCCTCCGGCCGCAGCAGGGACTCGCCGCCGGCCACCAGCACCAGGGGCACGCCGCCGAGCAGCATGTGCCAGCCGGTGATGGCGACCGGGTCGCTGCGGCGGGTGGCGTAGCGGCAGAGAACGGTGCCCACGGCCATCGCCGCCGCCGCCGCCAGCATCCAGGCCTCGCCATGGCTCCAGGCCTGCCCCTGGAGGGCCGGTGGGCCCTGCAGCCACCAATGGCGCAGCACCTCCCCCGGCAGTCCCAGGCAGAGGATGCCCAGCAGACCGATCAACAGGCCCAGCCAGCCGACCGGATTGATCGCTTCGCCGAACAGGGTGCGGGCCAGCAGGGCCACCAGCAGGGGCTGGGAATCGATCAGCACCGAGCCGAGGCCGGCCCCGGTCTGACCCAGCCCGCGGGCCAGCAGCCCCTGGAACAGGCTGCCGTCGACGGCGGCGAACAGCAGCAGCCAGGGCCAATCCACAGGATCAATGCGCCAGGAGCGCCCCAGGACGCGGGCCGCCAGCAGCAGCACCACCCCGGCGGGCAGCAGCCGCAGACTGGCCAGCATCGCCGGGGACGACCCCACCAACAACGGCTTCATCGCCGCCATCGCGGTGCCCCAGAGGGCGAAGGGCAGAAGCATCAACACCCAGCGCAGGGTCCGGGGCATGGGGCGTGCGGCCTGGGTCGGAGGTGAAGGGGTGAACGGCGTGGCAGCGGGCCCATCAAGGGCTTCTTTTTAAGATCCAGCCACCACGCCTCTCCACAATGCCCTGGCCCTGGCGCCGCAAGTCCCGTCGAACCCTGGCGCGCATCGCCATCGAAGGGCCGATCGCCGGGGGCACCCGCGTCCGGGTACTCAAGGCCATCGAGCAGGTGCAGCAACGGGAGTGCCCCGCCCTGCTGCTGCGCATCGACAGTCCCGGTGGCACCGTCGGCGACAGCCAGGAGATCCACGCAGCCTTGCTGCGGCTGCGGGAGAAGGGCTGCCGGGTGGTGGCCAGCTTCGGCAACATCTCCGCTTCCGGCGGCGTCTACGTGGGGGTGGCGGCGGAGAAGATCGTCGCCAATCCCGGCACCATCACCGGTTCGATCGGTGTGATCCTGCGGGGCAACGATCTGTCCCGACTGCTGAAACGGATCGGCATCCGCTTCGAAACCGTCAAGAGCGGCCTTTACAAGGACATCCTTTCGCCCGACCGCGGCCTCTCGGACGCGGAACGCCAGCTGCTGCAGGAGCTGATCGATTCCAGCTACGGCCAGTTCGTCGCCGCGGTCGCCGTCGGTCGGGGCCTGGAGGAGGCGGCGGTGCGCGGTTTCGCTGACGGGCGGGTCTTCAGTGGCGCCCAGGCCCTGCCCCTGGGCCTGGTGGACGTCCTCGGCGACGAGGAGAGTGCCCGGCGACTGGCGGCGGAGCTGGCCGGGCTGGATCCGGAGAAAACCCGCACCGTCAGCTTCGGCAAACCGCCCAGAAAGCTGCTCGGCCTGCTGCCGGGAGCCACACTGCTGCAGCAGCTGTCCCAGTCCCTGAGCCTGGAGCTGGCCTGGACTGGCCAGCCCCTCTGGCTCCATCGCCCCTGACGTCATGAAGCCTGGTCTCGAGCTGAGGGCCCTGCGGGGAGCCACCACCGCCAGCGCCAACAGCGGCGAAGCGATCGCAGAGGCCGTAGCCGAACTGATCGACGCGTTGCTGCAACGCAACGGCCTGGTGGGAGAGCGGGTGCTTTCCGTGACCTTCTCCGTCACGGCCGACCTGGACGCTTGCTTCCCGGCCGCGATCGCCAGGCGCCGTACCGACTGGGGCCAGGTGGCCCTGCTGGACTGCCAGCAGATGGCGGTGGCCGGCGACCTACCCCGCTGCATCCGACTCCTGGCCCACGCCTGGATGGAGGCCAAGCGGGAAGTGGTGCATCCCTACCTGCGGGACGCCGCCCGGCTGCGCCCCGACCGGGCTGATTCGGGGCACCCTTCGGCCCCAGCCAGCTCCCCCGCCGACCACTGATCTCGCGACAGGCGCATGGGCGTGTTGAGACTTTTGTGATGACATCTCTTCCGGCCATGCCTTCCCTTCCGCGTGAGCGGTCCCATGCCCTGGGCTTGATCGGCCGTCTGGGCACCGCCAGCCTCGGAGCGCTGGCCGTGGCCACCGCCACCGTCCTCTCCCCTGTCGCCACCCCTCCGTCCCTCGCCCAGGGCACCCCCGGGCTGATGGAATTCCGCTGGGAAAACAACAAGGACTACCGCAAGCTTTATTTCTTCACCACCGACACCACCCGCATGCAGCGGGCGGAGTACTACCTGATGCTGCGGCCGAAGGACCGCAAGACGGCCATCCTCAAGTTGAGCATCAGCGTTCCCAGCCACTTCGACAGCAAGATCGATCCCAAGCAGGTCAAGCTCTGCAAGATGAGTGAAGGGGGAATGCTGAAGAGAACCCGCTGCCAGCAGACCATTCCAGCCACGATCGAAGTATCGGAAAACGGCAAAACCATCGACATCTTTCCGGAAACCCCTATCTCCGACAAGGACACCATCGGGGTCTACATGAACGTGTTCAACCCGTTCAACGCCGGCATGTATCAGTTCAACGCCCTGGCCCAGGCCCCCGGCGACATCCCTGTCTCGGGCTACCTGGGCAGCTGGCTGATCCAGATCGTGCCCAACGGCTCCAACTGATAGGGTGACCCACTGAGCAGACAGCAGAATGACGAAGCGCACATTGGAAGGAACAAGCCGCAAGCGCAAGCGGGTCTCGGGGTTCAGGGTGCGGATGCGCACCCACACCGGTCGTCGTGTGATCCGCACCCGCCGTCGCCGCGGCCGGGCCCGCCTGGCGGTCTGAGGCCGACCGGGAGGGGGCCGTGGCCCTGCCGCAGAAGCACCGGCTCAGGGGAAGGCGAGTCTTTGATCGGTTGTACCGCCAGGGGCGCCGTTTTCAGGGCCCGGCCTTGGTGCTCCGTGTCCTGAAGGCTGACCCGTCCCTGCTGCAACCCGGTACACCACCGCGCGCCAGTCTCTGGCGGTGCGGCCTTGTTGTCAGCAGCAAGGTGAGCAAGCTGGCGGTGCGCCGCAATCGCTTGCGTCGCCTGTTCCACGACCAGCTGCTCCGCCAACCCCCGGCCCCGGCCCATCCCCTCTGGCTGCTGATCACGCTCAAGCCCGGCTGCCTGGAGCGCGGCGAGGCCCAGCTGCTGGGAGAATGCACCCATCTGCTGAGCCAGGCAGGATTGCTCCTTGACCCCGGAGGACAGGGTGGAGAACAAACTTGAGATCAATGAAACGGTCTTCTACGAGGGGGGCCCCGCCAAGGGCGACCTGCTCATCAACCTGCTGTTCGGCCTCACCCTGATCGGCATCCCCTTTGCCGTGGGGGCCATCGTGCGGGCGCTGTGGCTGCGGTTCCGCATCACCAGCCGGCGGATCAGCGTCAGCGGCGGCTGGCTCGGCCGCGACCGCACCCAGGTCGTCTACAGCCAGATCCGCGAGGTGCGCTCCGTTCCGCGGGGCTTCGGCGCCTGGGGCGACATGGTGCTGGTGCTCAACGACGGCGCCAAGCTCGAAATGCGGGCGGTGCCCCGCTTCCGCGAACTTGAGACCTACATCGAGGAGCGCCGCGACAGCCGCAGCAAAGCCGCCCCCCGCACGCCCGGTGCCGCCGGGCCGGCCGGCTTCGCCCCCCCGGCCCGTGAAAGCGCCTGACCACCTGACCCCCATCCGGTCTCCCCGGTCGGGCACACTGGCAGCCGAGAGTCCCCACCCCAGCGCACCCCTGCCGTGATCGGCTACATCTCCGACAACCTGCTGCTCCCGATCCTTGATTTCTTCTACGGATTGGTTCCCAGCTATGGGCTCGCGATCGTGGCCCTCACCGTGGTCATTCGCCTCGCCCTGTTCCCGCTGAGCGCGGGCTCGATCCGCAGCGCCCGGCGCATGCGCATCGCCCAGCCGGTGATGCAGCAACGCCAGGCCGAAATCAAGGCCAAGTACGCCAACAACCCCCAGAAGCAGCAGGAGGAGCTGGGCGGTCTGATGAAGGAGTTCGGCAGCCCCCTGTCGGGTTGCCTGCCCCTGCTGGTGCAGATGCCGATCCTGTTCGCCCTGTTCGCCACCCTGCGGGGATCCCCCTTCGCCGACGTCCCCTACCCGATCAACCTCAAGGTGCTGCCGGCCGGGGAGATCGCCGCGGTGGAAACCAAGCCCTTCAACAGCGCCAGCCACTCGATCTTCATCAGCGAAACCGAGCACGTTCCCGTGATCGCCAGCCTTGAGGGCGGCACCAAGCTCGGCGTGGGTGACAGCACCCAGGTGGAGCTGCACGGCAAGGACGGCACCAGCTTCAGCTCCCTGCTGGGCACGGTCGAGCACGGCGACAGCTTCACCCCCAGCTGGGTGGTGACCAAGGGCGAGGGTGTGGTGCAGGTGGATGACCAGGGCACGATCACGGCCCTGACCACCGGCGACGCCACCGTTGAGGCGCGTATTCCCGGCCTGGCGGCCCGCAGCGGTTTCCTGTTCATCAAGGCCCTGGGCCAGGTGGGCTTCTACACCGATGGGGCGATCAACTGGGACATCGCCATCCTGGTGGGGGCCTTCGGTGCCTCCCTGTTCGCGTCCCAGCTGCTCTCGGGCATGGGCATGCCCGCCAATCCCCAGCAGGCCACCGCCAACAAGATCACGCCGGTGATGATCACGGCGATGTTCCTGTTCTTCCCGCTCCCCGCCGGGGTGCTGCTTTACATGGTGGTGGCCAACGTGTTCCAGGGGGTCCAGACCTTCCTGCTCACCCGTGAGGCCCTGCCCGACAACCTGCAGGCGATCCTCGACAAGCAACTCGCCCAGCAGCCGGCCACGGCCACGGCCGGCGCAGGCGGCGGTGGCGGCCGGTTGCCCTTCGAGCCCAAGGCCAAGAAATGATTCCCCGGCTGCAGCCACTGCCCCTGCAGGAGTTGCGGCTGCTCAGCGACGGTCGCACCTGGCCGGTCGACCAGCCCATCGCTGGCCTGGCCAGCCTCACCCCGGTGCGAGGGCAGCTGCGGGCGATCCACCACGGCACGGTGCTGGAGGTGGAAGGCACGGCCGAAACGATCATCACCCTCTGCTGCGACCGTTGCCTGCAGACCTACAACCACGTCCTGGCGGCCAAAGCCCGCGAGCTTCTGGAGATCGGCGTGGCGGGCCCGCAGGAGGAGGAGGTGGTGTTCGCGGCCGAGGATCCGGTGGAGTGCCTTGATCCCGGCAGCAACTTCGATCCGGAGCGCTGGCTGTTCGAACAGCTCACGCTGCAGTTGCCACTGGTGAACCGCTGCGGTGCCGACTGTCCCGGCCCACCGCTGTCCCAGCGCGACGCCAACGGGGACGGAGCCGGTGATCCCCGCTGGGCGGCTCTCCGCTCCCTGCGCTGAGCCATGGTCCACAACCTGGCCGATCAGCTGGATCTTCTGATCCGCTCCCGCACGCCGATCCTGTGGATCCGCAGCCTGGAGGAGGAGCGGGTGGAGGGGCTGCTGGAGCGGGCCGCCGAGCGCCTGGGGGGCCGCACCCTGCTGCGCTGGGACTTCATCGGCGGCCTGAGCGGGGTCGCCAACCTGCAGGGCCAGGCGGTGCGTCAGCCGATGGCGGCCCTGGGCGGCCTGGACGGGCTCCCCGCCGAGCAGGGGGCGATCCTGCTGCTGAAGGACTTCCACCGCTATGCCGATGATCCCGGCGTCTGCCGGCGGCTGCGCAATTTGGCCGTGAGCCTGCGGCAGGTGCCCCACACCCTGGTGATCAGCGCCCCGGAATGGCAGATGCCGCGGGAGCTGGAAGACAGCGTCACCCTGCTGGAGCTGCCCCTGCCCGAGGCCCGCGAGATCGGCCGGTTGCTGCGGGCCATTGCCGAGGCCAGCGGCCAGCCCCTGGCCCCGGACGTCCTGGAGCCGCTCACGGCCGCCTGCCACGGGCTGAGCGAGCAGCGGGTGCGCCAGCTGGCCGCCCGGGCCCTGGCCCAGCGGGGCCAGTTGGGGATCGAAGACCTGTCGGAGGTGCTGGAGGAAAAGCGCCAGGCCATCGCCCGCAGCGAACTGCTGGAGTACTGCCCCACCGAGGCCACCCCCGCCGACATCGGCGGCCTGGACACCCTCAAACACTGGCTGGAGCAACGCCACCGGGCCTTCAGCGAGGAGGCCCAGCGCTACGGCCTGCCCCTGCCCCGGGGGGTGCTGCTGATCGGTCCCCAGGGCACGGGTAAATCGCTCACCGCCAAGGCGATCGCCCACAGCTGGGCGATGCCGTTGCTGCGTCTCGATGTGGGGCGCCTGTTCGCGGGCCTGGTGGGGGCCAGTGAGGCGCGCACCCGGGAGATGATCCAGCGGGCCGAGGCCATGGCCCCCTGCGTGCTCTGGATCGATGAGATCGACAAGGGCTTCGGAGGTGGTGACGGCCGCAGCGATGGCGGCACCAGCCAACGGGTGCTGGCAAGCCTGCTGACCTGGATGGCAGAAAAGAGCAGCGCCGTGTTCGTGGTGGCCACCGCCAACGCTGTGGAGCGGCTGCCGGCGGAACTGCTGCGCAAGGGCCGCTTCGACGAGATCTTCCTGCTGGAACTGCCCGACGGCGAAGAGCGCCGGGCCATCCTGGATCTGCAGCTGCGGCGGCGGCGGCCGGCCCATGCGATTCCGCTGGAGGTGCTGGTGGACCGCACCGCCGACTTCTCCGGCGCCGAGCTGGAGCAGACCGTGATTGAGGCCATGCACCTGGCCTTCGGCGAGGGCCGCGAACTCGGGGAAGCCGACCTGATCGCCGCCGCCAGCCAGGTGGTGCCCCTGTCGCGCACGGCCAGGGAGCAACTGGAGGCCCTGCGCAGCTGGGCCAGCAGCGGCCGCGCCCGGCCGGCTTCCGGGGCCGGCCGGCTTTCCTGAGGCAAATCAGCACGAAAGTGGAAGACTTTTGATGCACCAATCTGTAGGAATTCAGCAGATGCCGCCATGGCCCAGAGCGGCCGCGACGATGCACTTCGATGTAACGGCTTCATGAAGAACAACCACGCCTGGTAACAGCTTGCACGGGGCGACGGTGAAGAACGTTTCATCGCCCGTAGCGTCTGACGATCAATCGTGAAGAAGCCGCCGTGACCCCGAGCCCCAGCCCCCGCACCGGCAGCGAACTCACTTCCCAGCTCGCCGTGGCCAGCCTCGGGGCCGGTGTGATCACCACCCTGGCCGTGGCCCAGGGCCAGAGCCCCCTCACAGCCCTGGGCATCACCCTGTTCTCGGCCGTGGCGGCCGTGGTGGTGGGCCAGGTGATCTCCAGCAACTGAGGACAACAGCTCCAATCCAGCTTCTGCGATGGCAAGAGGCGAACAAGTGAGAGCAGATCTGTCCTGGTACGCAGATGGCCACTGGAATAGTGATAAGCCATCGATCGGATCGCCGGTGCCCCATCGCGGAGATGACATCTGGAATCGGGAGTAACACCCGAGAGGTTTTGTAGCGATTGGGCGTGCGATCAGGGCCGACTGAAAGTCCGTCACGGGTTGGCTGGTGCGGCCATGCTGGTGCCGGTTTTGTCGGGACTGCTCCCGTCCGTTGGCCGACCCCGCTGCCACTGCTGATCTGATTGCCTTTCTGCAGGCGTTGCCGGAAGGCCGTAAGCGCCGAGGGGTGCGTTACCCCCAGTGGCTACTACTGTTGATGGCGATCCTGGGCATCCTCAGTGGCTGCCGCAGCGCCAGGGATCTGGAGCGTTTTGCCAAGCGCCATCACCGGGCGTTCGCCGCAGCCCTGGATCTGGAGCTACCCAAGGCACCCTGCGATTCCACCTTCCTCTACCTGTTTGAGCGGGTGGAGATCGAGGCGCTCTTCAGGTTGCTCAGGGAGTGGATGATCGCCCAGATCGCTGATCAGGACAAGGATTATGACCTGTCCGGCGACAATGAAGTTGGCCGGTCGGCGACAAGCTCGTTGGCCGGTGGGGTGAGTGCTGGAGACCCTGGCGCCGATGCGCAGGGACCAGGGGATGCCGGCACCACTGACGAGCCACCAACG